>Ga0209550_10004348_pt1 | contig 13454 bp, 12 predicted proteins | sample LauGreSuBDMM15SN_2_FD_187567 | JGI IMG/M metagenome (GOLD analysis project Ga0209550, IMG submission 187567) | Freshwater lake microbial communities from Lake Michigan, USA - Su13.BD.MM15.SN (SPAdes) (version 5) | ecosystem: Environmental > Aquatic > Freshwater > Lake | place: Lake Michigan... | reverse complement strand
TCGCAAAAAGATATTTAAGAGGTTCTTTGCAACCCTCTGCATGCTGACACTTGACTACCGCTATCGCTGTCAAATCCAATGTCGACCCCAAAGAACTAAGTCACAAAGGTACGTAATGTTACACGGATTCAAATAACTATTTAATTTCTGAGCAAAAAAAAAGTGAGCAGCGCCCACTTTTCTATCATAATGCTTCTTATTTTTTAATATTCATCCTCGTTAAACAAGAAATCTTCTCGAGATGGATAATCTGGCCAGATCTCTTCAATGTTTTCATATATGTCACCTTCATCTTCTAAATCTTGTAGATTCTCTACCACTTCGAGCGGTGAACCATTACGTATAGCGAAATCAATTAATTCATCTTTTGATGCAGGCCATGGCGCATCTTCTAAATATGAGGCTAATTCAAGTGTCCAGTACATAATATAAGGTGTTAAAATTGTATCTTCGGCAAAAGTAATCTTTATTTTTAATTATGCAAATAATGGAAAAAAAACTTTTGATTTATTTTTATTTTAGGGAATTGTTAATGCTTTGGAATCCATTTAACTTCAACAATTCCAATGTCTTGACCTAGTTTCCTACCCAAGACAAATAAGTAGTCACTTAATCGATTCATGTAAGCCAAAATCAGCGGGTCTACGACTGCGTTTTGCTCTAACGTAACCACATTTCGCTCAGCCCTTCTGCACACACAACGCGCAATGTGACAAATAGACACAATGGGGTGTCCACCTGGAAGAATAAAATGCTTCATCTCAGGTAATTTTTCTTCCATTTGATCCATCCAATCTTCCAAGTCTACGATATCTTCCGCCTTAATTTCAGGTAGCTTCATCGTTGAATGTTCAGGGTCAGCGGCTAGACAAGATCCCATCGTAAACAATCGATCTTGAATGATTAACAATTGTTGAACGTAAACTTCATTAATGGATTGATCTCTCAATAATCCAATGTGGGCGTTCAATTCATCTAAGGTGCCATACGCTTCAATTCGCAAATGACTTTTAAGCACTTTCGTGCCTCCTATGAGTCCTGTTTGTCCGCCATCACCTTTCTTGGTATATATTTTCATGTTAGATTGCTAAAAGTACTTCTTCAATGGGTTTGTCTTCATTACAAAGAGCTAATATACGTTGAATCACTTCATCCACTATAGCATCTGGACAAGAAGCACCTGAAGTTAAAGCAATTTTTATATGTGGTTTATCTGGTAAAAAATCGTTTTTCTGTTCTACAAACTTTTGGTGGATGTTATAACTATGGATTTCATCTTTCGAAATAATTCCACTTTCATTGGCAATAAAATAAGTAGGGAATTTTTGTTCTAGAATTTCTACTAAATGAGACGTATTGGAACTATTATATCCACCTACAACAATGGCAAGATCCACCTCGTTTTCCATTAATGAAAGGGTAGAAGTTTGATTGTCATTTGTGGCATAACAAAGTGTATCTCTGGTATCCGCAATGTGTTGCTTGATATTTTCCTCCCCGAACTTTGTCAACATGACTGAACGTAAATAATTCGTGATTCCTTCGGTTTCGCTGGCAAGCATCGTTGTTTGATTGACAATTCCAATGCGATTTAAGTGAATCGATGGATCAAAATCAGGTGTGTATTTCCCTTCGAAAAATGTAAAGAAATTATGCATTTCAACGTCCCCGGAAATTATTTTTCCTAAATAAACGGCCTCCTCCATGTCTTTAATAATCAAGGTTGGAGCCTCATTAGCACTTTGTGAAAATGTAGCCCTCGTTTCTTCATGACTTGCTTTCCCATGAATAATCACTGTATGGCCTTGAGCACCTAATTTTCCAGAACGATTCCACACTTTCTCAACAAATGGACAAGTTGTATTATACGTTTGAATGTCAATGCCGAGGTCAATAAGTTTCTTTTCTATTTCAAGGGTTGTTCCAAAGGCAGGAATAATGACGATGTCTTCGGAGTGGAGTTGTTCAAATGGAATTAATTGGTTTCCTTCAGTATCTTGCAGAAAAACGATTCCCTGCTCTTCAAGGTCCTCATTAACGGCAGGATTATGAATCATTTGGCTAAGCAAGTAAATTCGTTTATCGGGATTCTCTTTTACGGCTCTGTATGCAATTTCAATGGCATTTTCGACCCCGTAGCAAAATCCAAAATGACGCGCTAAAGAAATAGTTACATTGTTAAAATAAAGCAGAGTAGGAGTGAAGTCCTGTTTTCTGGGATCTTGAATTTTTCGCTTGGCTTTAACATGGCTAATAATAGGCGAACGATAAAAAGAAGGTATATCAAACTTTTTCATACTTACATCATAGAGCCAATTTGAGTAATTTGCTCTTTAGTTTTACAAAGATAAAAAAGAAAAGGCTACCAAATGAATTGATAGCCTTTTCCTTTATTTGTTTCAAGAAATTATATTTCAAGATTCTTATCTTTAGCGTGTTTCACTCTAAAATTATAGTCGATAACTTTATTCTCTTTCGCTTTTAAGATAAAGGACCATTCAAGTAAACCTGTACGTTCATCAAATCTTCCTTTAGCAAAATTATCTGATTCAATGTTAATGTCAGCATTTTGTGTTATCGGCAACTGATCTTGAATCACGATTTCTATGGAAGATGATTTTTGGTTACTTATTTCAATTGAGTAGGCAAAGGTCCGTTCTCTTTTGTCACCAATAATTCTATCCTTCAGCTCTTTTTTCAAAAGTGTACGCTTTACAACGATACTTGGATCTTTACCTAGCGATAAATTCAGGGTGTCATCCATTGTAGTTGGGTCGATGTATGTTTCTCCAATGTAGGAGCCATCAAAGAAAATATTGGCTTGTCCGGGTACTAATTGCAATTCATCTAACTTGGTCATTTGTGCCACTAAATAAACGGATGCATCTAGTTTCGGTACCGAATAATACTTGAATTTAGTATCCAAATTAGCTGTTTTGATTAAGACCATGTGTTTTTCATTATTCGATTTAATCGAATAGGGTAGGTCAATTTTAAATTCTGCTGAAATGAGGTGATGAACAACTGTGGTAAATTGATCCGCTCCCATGATATTTTTTTCATCATCCATATCCTCACTGTAAGCATATCCTCTATTGAAGAGCGCTTGAGAGGTAATTTGTACTTCTTGTAACTTGTCCATTACACCCTTTTTATTCTCCGATTTATAAATATTGTAGTCAATGTACCAAGGATTTAACGTTGGTTTTGTTTTATTCACGTAGGGATTATTGGTAGAAATATTAAGTTTAATATTATCCCAATCCAATCCAGTAGATTGAAAAACTTCTGCTTTATAGGTAAGTTCAATTTTCCCAGTACTTGCATCGCTTCTCAGGTCGTAAATTGGCGTCCATCCAGCGTTAGAAACAACATACGAAAAATTTAATTTCCCAGAAACGGCTGTTTTAGCAGATACTGTTATGGTAATCCGTGGTATAGGACTTTTGTTATTTTCTATTTCACCGTTGTTATTTTGATAATTCTTCAAGTCTGTTAAACGTGTTTCCATGGCTATTTTTCTAAAAGCCTTTTCTTGCCGTTTCTTTTCAAGAGCGATTATTTTTTTATTCAATTCATTCATTTTAAGGGTGTAATATTCGATGGTTTGCTTCAGTAAATTAATAGAATCATTAACTTTACCAATACTTCGAACCATTCCATTGGATGCAATTATTGATTTAGAAGCGTTTAAGACATTAATTTCATCTTGAATATCTCGAATATCAAAATCCATTACACGTAGCGAATCCTCCAACAATTGAATATCTCTTTTAATTTTTAAAGAGGCTCCTTGATTGAGCGCATTACTGGGTTGTGGGTAATAGAATGAAAATTTGGTATCCAACAAGACTAAATCACCCGTTCCTTTTACCTGGATACTTTTGGAATCAATGAAAGCACTTATACCTTCTATTATTATTTCAGTGACGCCAGCATTAACTGAATAATTCGCCTTGTGATGCATTTGAGCACCTTGGGCATAAACAGTTACCTCCGTCAAGGTAGCTTTAATTGTTTCTTTGTCTGTGGCGCGTAGCCAGGTACTTGCGAAGAGTAGGCAAGTTAAAATAAAGGACTTTTTCATAGCTTAGTTTTTGAGCGCTTACATGCTACAAGCTATAAAGTTCAATAGAACGAAAATTAAATAGTAAGTAATTGAATTTCAGATACAATACGAAGCGCAAGTTGGTCTGCTAGCATAGCATCTTTACTTTCAGCATAGATACGAATGATAGGCTCGGTATTACTTTTTCGAAGATGTACCCATTCTTTGTCAATGTATATTTTAACACCATCGGTAGTGTCCACTTCTTCGTGCGCATATTTTTGAGCCATTGCAAGAAGAATGGCATCAACATCAGTTGTTGGGGCTAGATCGATTTTATTTTTTGAGATGGAATAAACAGGAAAAGAATCCCTGAATGAAGTTAAAGGTATCAAATTTTCCGCCAAATGAGAAAGGAATAAAGCAATTCCAACTAATGAATCTCTGCCATAGTGCAGTGCTGGATAAATGACACCGCCATTCCCTTCACCACCAATTACAGCGTTCATTTCTTTCATTTTAGTAACCACATTTACTTCTCCAACTGCTGCAGCGCCATAAACTTGTCCTTTGGCTTCAGTAATATCTCGCAATGCGCGTGTAGAAGATAAATTAGAGACAGTTGCTCCTGGTGTTTTATTTACGACATAATCGGCTACAGCCACTAAGGTATATTCTTCACCAAACATACTTCCATCTTCACAAACAAAAGCCAAGCGATCCACATCAGGATCAACGGTTAGACCAAAATCTGCTGAAGTTTCAATAATTTTCTTTGAAAGATCAACAAGGTGAGCGGGCAAAGGCTCCGGATTATGAGGAAATTCGCCTGTGGGATTACAATACAGCTCAATAACTTGAAGAACCCCAAGCGCATTAAGTAGAGCGGGCACAAAAATACCTCCACTAGAATTAACGGCATCTACGACAATCTTAAAATTAGCTTTTTTAATCGCAGACACATTTACAAGCGGTAAAGCCAAAATGGCATCAATATGTTTCTGTAGATAAGAATCGTTATGAGTAACCTTTCCAATTGAATCTACATCGCAAAAATCAAATAATTCATTTTCAGCAATATGAAGTACTTCTTCTCCATCTTTACTAGATATAAATTCACCTTTTTCATTTAATAATTTAAGCGCATTCCATTGTTTTGGATTATGGCTAGCAGTAAGAATAATTCCACCATTCGCATTTTCTAGTGGCACGGCAATTTCTACCGTAGGAGTAGTTGAAAGTCCTAGATTAATTACGTCGATTCCTAAACCAATTAAAGTAGCTACCACCAAATCAGAAATCATGGGGCCTGAAATTCGAGCATCTCTACCAATGACCACTTTTATTTTTTGATTAGCCGATCTATTAATGAGCCAAGTCCCATAAGCAGCGGCGAATTTCACTGCATCAATTGGCGTTAAACCATCATTAACACGGCCACCGATTGTACCACGAATACCAGAAATTGATTTAATTAATGTCATAGCACCCTATTTTTCGATGTTTCTTTTTTAAATGCTATCATTTTCAAACAGGCAATAGCACATTCAATCCCTTTGTTCCCATGAATCCCACCAGAACGATCAATTGATTGTTGTTCATTTTGATCCGTTAGTACGCAAAATGCAACTGGTTTACTATGTTTTAGCATAACGTCCATTAATCCTTGCGTTGTACCGGCACAGACAAAATCGAAATGCTTAGTTTCACCTTGAATGACGGTTCCAATAGCAATTACACCATCTAAATCAGTTGATTCAAGTAAAAGTTGAGCGCCAAGAGGTAGTTCAAATGCACCTGGAACAAATTTAATGGTAATATCTGCCTCTAACACACCATTTTCAAGAAGAGCTTGATTAGCTCCTTCCAAGAGCTTCAATGTGATGTGTTCGTTCCAACTAGAAACAACAATGCCGATTCTAAAACCGGCACCATTAGGAACAAATTCCTTGTTATATGAAGATAAATTAATTCCTTTCGTGGCCATTACTTTGCCTTATTACTCGAAACCCTAGAAATATATTTATCAATTGTTTTTTTACCTGCAAAGGCAGGATATTCATTTTTTATTCTTGTGTAAAGCTCTGTAGCTTGCTCAAACTTATTTATTTGCTCTGCACAACCACCTGCTTTAAACAAATACATCGGAGTTGTTAAGTCATTATTGTCAGCATCAGCAGCTTGAACGTATAGATCAATTGCTTCTTTGTATTTTTTTAATTCAGATTTGCAATCACCTTGTAGTCCGATGCACATAATAGAAAGGTAAGTATCATTAACAGAAACATCTTCCAAATTCTTTAATGCTTTTTTAAATTCACCCTTCTTCATGTATTGAGTGGCAAGAAGGTACTGACCTAATTCCCCACCACTTTTCCCATCATATTTCTTAACAAAAGGAACCAAGACTGCGATTGCTTTATCCGTTGAATCTTTAGCGATATAATTTTGTGCTAACCAATAGCCATCTTTTGATTTCTCGTTACTAGGTTTCCAGAAAAATTGACGGTATAAAAAAAATAGCAAAACAGCAATTATCGCCCCACCAATGATGTAAGTAATTAGTTTCAATTTTTTATTGGTCTTAAAACTTTCTTTTAGTGTATCGACAGATAAATTTTCTAACATGGTATGTATTTAGAATGCAAAAATAGTTTATTTTTTGAAAATTCATAATATAATCAATACATTAAAGCAACATATAATAGCCTTAAATACAAATGATTTTGTTTTAGAACTGAAAGTAGTTATTTTTACTGATAATAAATAGCATATTTTTGAAAAATAACAGGTCTCCCATTTTCTTTTCTGCTCTCAGTTTAATTGTTCCTCTTCTGCTAATTTTTACTTATAATTATTTAGGACATACGTTAAAAATTGGTGGAATCACTTTGAAAAAGTTTTTGATGGAAGAAGGTCTCATTGCCAATGAAAAGAAAAAACCAAGTGATGTAAAGAAAACATATTTAGCTAAAATTAGCGAAGAAAAGAAACAACAATTAAAAGAAGATTCACTAAAAATAGTTGCCAAGAAAGATTCCGCTAATTTTATTGTAGACACCTCTAAATTCGAGCAATTCATTAGTCAAAATTCAGAAGAACGCGTCCTCATTATGGGCGATTCTGAATGCGGCGGCTTATGCAAACAATTGAATGATTATTGCATACAGAATGGCCATAAGTTAGTGGCAAGTTTCGTTTGGAATTCGGCAACTATCTTGAATTTTGCTTATGCTGACACGGTTACCCAGATAATAAAGAAATATAAACCGACTTACATTTTCCTTGTTGTTGGCTTAAATGAATTGTACGCGAAAGATATTGCCAAAAGGAAAAATGCTGCAATGGCATTAGCAAAGAAATTAGATGGTATCAGGTATTCGTGGATTGGCCCTGCCAATTATGTGAAAGATTATGGAATTAACAATGTTTTTTTCACATCCGCTCTTCCAGGAACATTCTTCTCTTCGAAAGATTTAAATTTACCCAAGGGAAGTGATAACCGGCATCCGAATACGGAGGGATATAGAATGTGGATGGATACCATTGCATCATGGGTTTCAACAAACGCAAAATACCCCTTGCAAATGAATGAACCAATAAAGCGAAAGCAAGGAATTAAATCAAAAATAATTAGTTTAAACGCATCTAAATATCGTGGCTATTAATTTCATTTCAGGCATTTCTTGGGATCAATTAATTTATGCCACCAGTTATTCGTTGCAGGCACCATGGCTATTGTCTGATTTTAGCTTTATATTCCTTTTTGGCTTTTTTTTATTCGGCTATTCTCTCCTATGTAAAAATATAAAATGGCGTAATATATATGTAGTGGCCTTTAGCATATTTTTTTATTACAAATCGAGTGGGCCCTTCCTTTTCGTTTTTGCCTGCCTTATTTGTAGCGATTTTCTGTTTGCTAAATTAATTGAAAAGAGGGATGGGACTAAAAAGAAAATACTTTTCTACCTATCAATAATTTATAGTTTATCATTTCTTCTATATTTCAAGTATTCATCTACAATTATCTGCAATTCAAATGAGTATTTAGGAACTAATTTTAGTTTAAATGATTGGTTTCTTCCGATTGGTATTTCATTTTATACTTTTCAATCCATCAGCTATCTTGTAGATGTATATCGCCGAGAGGTGCCACCTGTCAAAAGTATTACCGATTATGCTTTTTACATGACCTTTTTTCCACACATTATTGCAGGACCAATTATTCGCGCAAAAGACTTTATACCTCAGTTAAGTGCCCCGACCATAGTAAACAGCGCGACTTATAAAGAGAGTATGATTCGAATAACAACGGGATTAATTAAAAAACTATTAATTGCCGACTATTTAGGGACTTATGTATCATTAATTAATGAGAGTCCTTTAAATCATACTGGCTTAGAGCATTTTATTTCCATGTATGCTTTTAGTTTCCAACTTTATTTTGACTTATCAGGCTATGCTGACATTGCGATCGGTATGGCATTATTACTTGGTTTCCGAATAAAAGAAAATTTTGACAGTCCTTATTTAGCAAGGAACATAAGGTCATTTTGGAGAAAATGGCATATTTCAATTAGTAATTGGTTTAAAGATTATATTTATATTCCACTGGGTGGAAATAAGGGAAAATTAATCTCGAGCTATACCTTACTTATTTTTATCATGGTGTTAGGAGGACTTTGGCATGGGATGGAAAAGCGTTTTATTATGTTAGGCCTTATACACGGCGTTGCCTTAGTAATTCATAAAATTTACTTGAAATATGTTCCTGTGCAATCAAAAAGCAAGGTTTTTTCAATAATTGCGATTTTGATCACCTTTCATTTTGTGAGTTTTGGATGGGTTTTTTTAAGAGCAGGTTCATTTGATTATGCTATTCAAAGTTTAACCATACTTTTCACCAAGACTAATTTCATGCAACTATACAGTTTCACAATGGAACGACCTGAATTAATTATTCTATTAATTCTTTCTGGATGCTTTGTATTTATGCCCGGTAAATTTAAAAGTTATTTAAAAGATAAAGCAATGAAATTACCAGCGATTTCATGGGTATTTTTGTTCCTAATAGTTCTTCAATTAATTATACAATTTAAGGGTCAATTGCCACCACCATTTATTTATCTTCAATTTTAACTATGAAAGCAACTATATTGTTTTTCCTATTGACTTTAATTCATTTTACTGCATACAATCAATATGATTTTGTTCAACTTAACCCATCGGCAAAATTAGATAATGCCATGGTTAAATTACATCAGATAGTGGCCAATCCAACGAGTTTAAGCACTGCTAAAGACTCTGTTTTTACAATCGTTCATTTTGGTGACAGTCATATCCAAGGGGATTATTTTAGCGGTGAAATTCGTCGGGTCTTACAAGAGGAATTTGGCGATGCGGGTCACGGCATCTATTTTCCTTATTCGCTCTGTAAAAGTTGGGGACCCAAGGGTTTACAATCAACGAGCAATGGTGTGTGGACAAACAGTCATATATTGAAGCCTGATGTTAGCAATAAGGTAGGTCTTGCTGCTTATGAACTGTCAACCATAGGCAAAGATGCTTCATTAAGTTTTCAGTTTACAGAAAATTTTAAGGAAAAAACATCTACTGGTTTAAAGATTTGGTACGGGATGAAGTCAGATGCCACCGATTTCCACTTAAACAGCAAATTTATTGAGAAAGAAGATTTGAAATTTAAAAGTGGATGGGGGATAAGAACCTATACATCGAAGGAAGAAATTAGTGGATTTGACCTTTCATTAATCGCTGAAAATACTGCCAGCTCGAATTTTTCTTTTTATGGATTTGAATTACTTAAACAAGCGCCTATTGGGATAAATTATCATCATTGTGGAGTTGTTGGAGCTCAATTTACACACCTGATAAACAATGCTGATCTTATCCTAGAACAGCTGGGGTATTTATCTCCTGACATACTGGTGTTTTCATTTGGAACAAATGAAGCATACGGCAATATTGATACAGTAAAATACTTTAATTCGATTAATGATTTTATTAGTACACTTAACAAACTTTTCCCATCAACGGCTATTATTATTACTACAGCTCCAGATACACGAAGTCAAGGAAAAATTCCACCTAGTCAAGTAAATGTCAATAATCAGCTTCTAAAACTTGCTAAGAATCAGGACGTATCGATTTTTGATTTAAATAAAGCGATGGGGGGATGGGGATCCTTATATAATTGGTACAAGAGTAAATTAACGCTTGATGATAAATTACATTTTAATGCTGCAGGTTATTCATTACAAGGAAAAATGTTTTCGCTGGCTTTGTTAGAACGGTACAATAAAAACTACCAGGATTCTCCTCTTGATATTGGTCCAATAAAATCAGATATATTAAAAGTGATTGTTCCAGTGATAAATAATACACCTATTCCAAACGATGAAATCACGAATCCTGTCATTAAAAAACCTGTTGTAAAGCCAGTTAAAGGGAAGGTACATATTGTAAAGAATGGCGAAACGATATCAAAAATTGCCCAAAAATATCATGTGAGCACCGAAAAAGTATTAAAATTGAACCATTTAACAAAAAATTCGATTATTCGCTCGGGTCAAAAAATTAAAATTCCCTGAATTTATTGGCAATTTTTCTTTAGCACCTTGTAAATTGTAGAACTCCATAAATTGGCGTCTTTAGCATAACCACAAGCAGCTATTGATTTCAGCCATTTCTCGTGGTCTTTTGAGCCTTTCATGGTAGCGTAATATGGTTTCGATGCCACTAATTTACAAAAGCCAACATATGAATCTCTGAATGTAGGGTAATAGCGATAGCCACTTTTGTAGCCAGAAATCGCGACATCATTTTTACCTCGAATTCCAAAATGATTGTGTAATTTTTTTGCAATAGTACTTGTCCCACCTCCAGATTCGATGTATGCAACACTTAACATAACACAGGCTGGTATTTGATAAACTTTCTCTAAACTGTCGGCCAATTTCCGATTATCAATAAAATATTTATATTGAGAAAACGAAGAAAATGCCAGAAACAAAATGCTTATTAATAGATATTTTTTCATAATAATAACTTTAATTTGATAGTAAATATATTGGAAATAAGTAAATTATACAAATTTTGAAAGGCACAGAGTTTAAACAAATCAACTAATATTAAAATATTAGTGCGATTCTCAGGGTAGCTTACTACTTAAAGTGTATTTTTGATTCCAAAATAAAAACATGAAAATTATCCAATCATTATCTACACAAATCGAGATTGGTGATATCACGAAATCGAGTTTTGGGAATGTAATCGAGTTGTATTCGAAGGCTAATATCATCATTATTGTTGATGAAAATACGCATGATTACTGTTTGGAATTCTTAATGACCAACTTTTCTGTCTTGGCAAATGCAGAAATAATTTTACTGCCAGTAGGAGAGGAAAATAAAGTGATGGAGGTTTGTTTTCAAGTTTGGGAAACTTTCACGGAATTTAATTTTTCAAGAAAGGATTTAGTAATCAATTTAGGAGGGGGTATTGTGACGGATATGGGTGGATTTATTGCTTCTATTTTTAAAAGAGGAATGAACTTTATACATATTCCAACTTCTTTATTAGGTATGGTAGATGCTAGTATTGGTGGAAAAAATGGCGTTGATTTAGCTGGTTTTAAAAATCAACTCGGTGTTTTTAATGACCCATCTCATATCTTCATAGATGTCTCTTTTTTATACACCTTGCCAGAAAGAGAATTGTACAATGGGTATGCTGAAATGTTAAAACATGGACTTATTGCCGATGAGAAACTATGGAAAGATTTGGTTTCTGTTAAATCAGACGATGAATTAATGGATGAGAAACTCATTTACAGAACTATAAAGGTGAAGTTAGACATAGTAAAAGTGGATCCAAAGGAACAAAATGTACGCATGAAATTAAACTTTGGCCATACGATTGGTCATGCCTTGGAATCTCATTTTTTAAGTTCTACTCCCATTGCTCATGGTCATGCGGTCGCTTTGGGCATTTGCGGAGAAGCGTACCTCTCTTTTAAGAAGAAAAAGATAAGTAGTGAAGAATTTCATCAAATTGAAGCAGTTATTGTGCGCAATTTCCCCATGATTCAACTAACTGATGAGGATGTTATTGACGTTATTGAACGGATGAAAAATGATAAGAAAAATCATTCTGGCGGAATTTATTTCGTATTGTTGGAAGGAATAGGAAATGCAATTACAAATGTTAAAATCAAAGAGAAAGAAGTAGGGGAGGCGTTATTTCATTTAAATTTATTAGGAAAGGCCTTAAACTAAGAAACCGCAAACTGCGGCTTCTTAATTCTTTAAATGAAGGTAAAACCTGACTGTTTTAACGTATAATCGTCATCTCATCAACGATATGCTTTGCACCGGCATATTTATCGATAATAAATAGTACGTAGCGTATATCAACATTAATTGTTTTTTGTAGCAAGTCGTCAAAAATCACATCGCCGGCCATTGCCTCTATATTTCCGTCGAAAGCGAGTCCGATTAATTCTCCTTTTCCATTTAATACTGGAGATCCTGAGTTTCCTCCGGTAATGTCATTGTTGGTTAAGAAGTTTACTGGCATGTACCCATCTTTATCAGCATATTCTCCAAAATCTTTCGCTTCATTTAATTCCATTAATCGCTCTGGTAAATCAAACTCCTCGTCGTTTGGCTTGTATTTATTAATAGCGCCTTGCAAGGTTGTGTAATAATTTACTTTGGCATCATTTCGTTTATCCTTAGGTAAAGCACTCACTTTACCATATGTTAAACGCAGCGTGCTGTTTGCATCTGGATATACGATGGTCGCTAATCCTGACTCGCGCAAACCTTCCACTAGCAAACGATACGCTCTTAGGAATTCGTTTTGTTGCGCAAAAGATGCATCTGTTCGTTGGTTCAAATGAGCAATCATATTAGTAGAAAAACTCATTAATGGATCATCAGAAATCGCCATACCATTCGAGTTGTCAAGATAAGCAAGTAGCTTTTCGTTCGTTTCGAAAACGCTATTTTTAAAAAGATTATCGGTAAACAAATTCATATCATTTTTTACTGCCATTAATGCTAATTCAATAGAAGGGACAATAGGAAACTTCGCTTTTGCTATATATAAACTTAGACCAGCAGCTAAAATATCCTTTTCAGCTTGCAGTGAAATGGAGGCATAAAAATCAGTAACAGCAATCTTAAGTGTTTGTAAAGCGATAGCTTTATCCTCTTCTTTTGCTCTTTCGTAAGCTTGAATTTGAGATCCAAGTGACCTAGAAATAGTGGTGAAAGCCGAGGCACGAAATAAAATAGATAAATAGTTGTCGTGTCTCGATTTATCATTCGTTTCTTTATAAAAGTTATTTATGGTGCTTACTACGGAGCCATACTTTTCTTTGTGT
>Ga0209550_10004347_pt1 | contig 13457 bp, 8 predicted proteins | sample LauGreSuBDMM15SN_2_FD_187567 | JGI IMG/M metagenome (GOLD analysis project Ga0209550, IMG submission 187567) | Freshwater lake microbial communities from Lake Michigan, USA - Su13.BD.MM15.SN (SPAdes) (version 5) | ecosystem: Environmental > Aquatic > Freshwater > Lake | place: Lake Michigan, USA... | reverse complement strand
CAGGTGGGCGGCGCTTTTGCGAAAGTAGTGCTGTGCCGCCGCCTCGGCACCAAAAACGCCCTCGCCCCATTCCACGCTGTTGAGGTAGATCTCCAAAATCCGCTCTTTGCTGAGCAAGGCCTCCAGCATCAGCGCCAGCACCATCTCTTGCCCCTTGCGCAGCAGCGTGCGCTCACCCGACAAAAACAGGTTTTTGGCCAACTGCTGGGTGATGGTGGAGCCCCCCACAATTTTGACGTCCACCGATTTGTCGGGTTGGCGCTGGGCGCGTTTTTCGGCCTGCGCTTTGGCCCGGGCGTTTTTCTCCCAGGCTTTTTCGAGGGACTGCCACCAGATGCCGCGGTGCTGGATGAAGGCCGCGTCCTCAGAGGCGATAACGGCACGTTGCAAGCCTTTGGACATGGCTTGCAATGCCACAGTCTCTTGCCGCCAAGGCAGTTGGCCTTGACGCACCAGGATTTGCCAAGCTTGCGAGCGTTGGAAACTGGTCGACTCTGGCGCGAGCCAATTCATGCCCAAGATGCGCAGGGCAAAAAACAGCTGCAGGCACACACTCGCCATGGCCAGTAAGAGCAACCAGCGTCCCAAAGCGCGCATCAACCCTTCTCCTTGTGGCATCTGTTCGAACGCGTCATGGTTTGCCCTGTTCGGCCGCCATCATCTTGGTTCCCAATGTGTCATCGCGCGAAAAGTCGAAGCGCGTGACGACCACGATTTGATCAGCCTGGGCCCGCATTTGGGGGTCGAAATTGCCAAACGGTGCGGCGTTGCGAACAATGGCCACAGCACGTTCATCGAGCAAGAGCTGGCCCGACGAGCGGGCTACTTCGGTGCTCAGCAACTGCCCCCGGCTGTCCACCGTGATCACCATGGTCAGCTGACCATAAAGTTTTTCTCCTGCTGCTTCCGGGAAGTTCAAGGTGCCTCGGTACTCGATGGTGCGGCGCATTTTGTCGTAGTAAATCGCATACACCACCTCTTGCGTGGCAGGGCTGATGTAGCGCTTGCGGGCCGCGCCCTGGGTTTGGTCCACGCGTTGCTCGATTTGCGCCAACTGGCGTGCCAGTTGCTGCTGACGTTGCACCTTGGCCTCACGATCAGGGCTGTCGGTCTTGTCGCCTGCATTTTCACGGGTGAGCACGGCCAACTCATCCTTGAGTTGTGTCAACAAACGCATCTGCTGCATTTTGAGCACTTCGATTTTTTTTTGGGTCGCGCTGAGGTCCATGCCCGGGTCAGCGTTCATCGCAGGTGGCAAGGGCGAGCTGGACATGCGCACCTGGGGCACCTCGCCGCCGCCAGCCAGACGCACCTGGGCCAAGGCCTGGGCTTCCTGCGGACGTTCCTGACTGCGCGCATTGACCAAAATCACTTCCAGCGGGGTGTCCTGAAAGACACGGTTGTAGGCCTCGGGTGCCGCAAACCGGAAACCCACCAAGCCCGCATGAACGGCCACAGACAGGCCCAATGCCCAGCTCAGGCCCCGGTGCGATGAAAGCTGCAAACGACCCGTTGTGGGGCGAGCCACTCTGGTGGTCTGTGATTTTTTCTCAGGTCGCATTGAGGGGTGTGCTGTCGTTCAGGTCCACCGCGATGGTCACCGGGCCCGCGGGCAGGTTGTCATCGTCCTCGGCCTCTTGTTCAGCTTCTTCGGCACCAGCGCCTGGGCCCTCGGCATCCAAGTGCGCGAGCACGGTGCCGCGCACATCCAGGGCCATCAGGTCCACGTCGGCCAGCTTGACGCGCACGCGTGCACCGCGTGGCAAGTTGTGTGCGCCCATGACGCTGAACATCAATGGCAAGGCGTCGGCGCGCACCAACCAGATGCCACCGCCCATCTCCTTAACCAGGCTGGCGTCCAGCTCCTCGATGCTGTGCTGCTGCACATGGCGCAGCGTCCAGTAGCGCTCCATGCTGGACTGCACGCTGTTGTAGGCACTGTAAGCCGCATCAAAGCCGCTGATGATGGAAAACAACTCGGCGTCTTTGGGCTTGAAGGGCGCGGCCAATGCGGCCGTGGCGCCGTGCTTGGCGCAAGCGATGATTTGCCACTGGTTGACCAGGTCGGTGTAACGGCGCAGCGGCGAGGTGCTCCAGGCATAGCTGGGCACGCCAATGCCGGCATGCGGCAACGCCTTGGTGCCCATGCGCACCTTCACCCCAGGGGCCAAACTGGCCTGGCTGCGGTAGATGCCGGGCACGCCCAGGCTGGCCATCCACTGGCCCCAGGTGCTGTTGGCCAAGATCATGGCCTCGGCCACCATCAAATCGAGCGGCGCACCGCGTTTGCGGGTGCCGATCAACACCGTCTCGTCGCCCATGGGGGGCGTGTCGTTGCTGTCCCGCTCAAGCTTGAAGCTGTAGTCCGGGCGGTTGAAGTTTTCGGGCTTGCCGCGCACCACTTCGCGCCGCGCCTTGAGCGTTTGCGCCAGACGCCAGTAAAACGCCAGCGTGGCGCGGCTGACCGGCACATCGGCGTGGTCGCTCAGGTCTTCGCCCTCCAGCCATTCGCGGGTGATGCGATCGTCCAACTGGTCATGGCGCAAGTTGACCAAAATCGGCACGCGCTCCAATCGGGTGACCGCGCTTTGCACCTCCAGCGTGTCTTCGCTAAAGCTCACATACAGCGACACCGCCGGGCAGTCACGCCCTTCGATCAGGGTGTAGGCCTGGACCACGCTGTCGGGCAGCATGGTGATTTTGTAGCCGGGCATGTAAACGGTGGACAGGCGGGCGCGGCCGAGCAAGTCCACCGGACCGCCAGGGCTCAGGGCCAGACCGGGTGCAGCGATGTGGATGCCCACGGTGACCGTGCCCGTGCCCAAGCCTTGCAGGGACAGGGCATCGTCAATCTCGGTGGTGTGCGAATCGTCAATCGAAAACGCCTGCACCGGGGCCAGCGGCAAGTCGTCGGTGATGGCAGGCGCTTGCAAGGGGGGAAAGCCCGTGCCCTTGGGGAACAGGTCAAACAAAAACCGTTGCCAATGGAAATCCCAGGGCGACGCGATGGCCCCAGCGTTTTGCAACAAGTCCAAAGGTGCCGTCTGGCTGCTTTTGCTGGCCTCGACCACCGCCTTGTACTCGGCGGTGTTTTTGTCGGGTCGAAACAGGATTTTGTAGAGCTGCTCGCGGATCGGCTCGGGGCAAGTGCCCGCCACCAGATTGGCCGACCAGGCTTCGATCTGGGCCTGAACCTGCTTTTTCTTTTCGATGGCCTGCAAGGCCTGCTGCACTATTTCGGCGGGGGCTTTGCGAAAGCGCCCTTTGGCACCACCCCGTCGGAAGTAATGCGGCGCTTCGTGCAAGCACAGCAAGGCGGCCACCTGCTCGGTGATGCTGGCGTTATTGCTGAAATAGTCTTTGGCCAGGTCGCCAAAGCCGAACTCCTCGCCCGGGGCGCATTCGTAAGCCAGTTCTAACTCGATGGTCTGGCTCAGCACCCCGGCCTCGGCCAGCAAAGCGGCCGGGGCCGGTTTGTCGAACTTCAGCAGCATGTGGGCCGATTTGACCTTGACCCGTTTGCCGGAGTCGAGTTCGACCTGCGCGGAAGCCTCGGCTTCGGCCATGATCCGTCCGGCCATGAATTTGCCGGCATCTTCAAATAATACGTACATGGCTTGATTTTCCCATGCCACCCGGCCATTCGGCCCGGTGGGCTTCACGCCAGCTGCAGAAATTCAAGGATTTGCGGCAAGTGCTCGTCAAAATCGCTCAGGGCATGGTCGCTGCCCTCGATCAGGCGCACATGCCCGGCCTGGTGGCGGGCCAGCATTTCGCGCCAGTCCAGCACCTCATCGCCCTTGGCGATCAAGGCCAGCGTGGCGGGAAAGGTTGGCAAGTGCTGACTTTCTAGAAAAATCAGCTCTTGCACATAAACCGGCTCAAAAAAGATGCTTTGCGCCGGGTCTTGCCAGACCGGGTGTTCGCCGATGTAGCGCGCCAAATCTCGCGAAGGAAGCACAGCCGGGTTGATCAGCACCGCAGGAACACCCCAGTGAGCCGACAGCCAGGCGCCATAAAAACCGCCGAGCGAAGAGCCCATGACCGCCATCTGCTCTCGTGGCCAGTCGGCCGTACCCTGCAGCAAAAGGTCAATCGCTTGCGCGGGCGACGCGGGCAATTGCGGGCACCACCAGGTGACCCCGGGGTGCCGGGCCTGCACCCACTTGGCCATGATTTGGGCCTTGGCCGACTGAGGCGACGACCGGAAGCCGTGCAGGTAGAGCAAATGGGTGGTGCGCACGGGGCCTCAGATTTCGATTTTGGAACCCAGCTCGACCACCGCATTCGTGGGCAGGTTCAAAAACGCGGCCGCGCCGCTGGCGTTGTGGTGCATGTTGGCAAACAGTTTTTCGCGCCAAGTGGCCATGCCCCCGCCAATCGTGGGGATCACGATGTCGCGCGACAAGAAATAACTGGTCGTCATGGGATCGAGCTTGTAGCCGTCGTCCTCAATCACGGCCAGTGCCGATGGCAAGTCGGGGTTGTCCTTGAAACCGTAGTTGACGATAACTTGCCAGCAGTCATGCCCCAGCGGTGTCACATCCAGACGCTGGTCGGCGGCAATGCGCGGCACCTCGTGACTGCGCACGGTGACAAACAGGTTTCGCTCATGCAAAACCTTGTTGTGCTTGAGGTTGTGCAGCAAGGCGTTGGGCACAGTACCCGTCTCGACCGTCAAGAACACGGCTGCCCCTTCAACGCGAGTGGGCGGCGAGATAAAAACCGCCTCCAGAAAATCGGACAAACGCAAAGCATCCGAGCGCAAAGATTCGTTGAGCAAGCGACGGCCATCGTGCCAAGTCAACATCAAAGTGAACACGACAGCACCAATGAACAGGGGGAACCAGCCGCCATCCAACAACTTGAGCATGTTGGAGGCCCAAAACGCCAGATCGACCACAAAGAAAAAGCCGGTGGCACCAATGCACAGCGCCAGCGGCAACTTCCAGGCGTATCGGATCACAAAGAAGGTGAGCACGGTGGTGATCAGCATGTCGGTGCACACCGCAATGCCATAGGCCGCCGCCAGGTTGCTGGACGACTTGAACATGACCACGGCCAGCACGATGGCGACAAACAAGCCCCAGTTGACGAAGGGCATGTAGATTTGCCCGGTGTCGGTTTCGCTGGTGTGTTGCACCTGTAATCGAGGCAGATAGCCCAATTGAATGACCTGTTTGGTCACGCTGAAAGCGCCGGTGATCAGGGCTTGCGAGGCAATGACCGTGGCCATGGTGGCCAGCCCCACCAAAGGCACCAAGGCCCAGTCGGGGGCCATCATGTAAAACGGGTTTTTCACGGCTTCGGGATTGGACAACAGCAAAGCGCCTTGGCCAAAATAGTTCAAGGTCAGGCAAGGCATGACCACGCTGAACCAGGCCAGGCGGATCGGTTTTTTACCAAAGTGGCCCAAATCGGCGTACAGCGCTTCGCCACCCGTGACGCACAAGACCACCGCCCCCAAAATGATGAAGGTGGTGCCGGGGTTGTCCCACATGAAGCCCAATGCGTAGTGGGGGCTGATGGCCAGCAAAATTTCGGGGTGGTGCACGATGTGGGACACCCCCAGCACCGCGATGGTGGCAAACCAAATCAAGGTGATGGGGCCAAAGAACTTGCCAATGCCCGCTGTGCCGCGCTTTTGCACCCAAAACAGCAAGAACAAGATGACCAAGGTGAGCGGAATCACCGACTTTTTGAAGGTCGGGGAAATGATCTCCAAGCCTTCAACGGCCGATAACACGGAGATAGCGGGCGTGATGACGCCGTCGCCATAAAACAGGCAGGTGCCAAAAATACCGATCAACAATAAAACCTTGCGGGTTCGGGGGCGGTCTTTCACTGACTGCGAAGCGAGCGCCAACATGGCGACCAGCCCACCTTCGCCATGGTTGTCGGCGCGAAGCACCAAGACCACGTACTTGACCGACACGATGGTGGTCAAAGTCCAAAAGAAAATTGAGAGGATGCCGTAGACGTTTTCATGCGTGAAAGGCACATGGCCGGAGCCAAAGACCTCTTTCATCGCATACAGCACGCTGGTGCCGATGTCGCCGTAAACCACGCCTATAGCGCCCAAGGTCAAGGCGGCGAGTGAGGATTTTGTTGAGGACACAAAAAAAACAGCCTGACAGAAGTCAGGCTTGGTGACTGAGATGCGCCCCATTTTGCGCCCATGCCAGCCGGTTTGTCATGGCCCCCTTGGCAAATATGTTGCAACGCAGCAACTTTTGACGACTTCAAAAAACAAGCAAGGCCTGAAATCACCCCAATCACCCATTTCAGGCCACCGAAACGACAAAAACCGTCTCTTCAGTCGTACACCTCGGCCTCGGGGTCTGTGGCTTCCAGCTCATAACTGGCGGCCAGCATGGCCAGGCGGCCAATCACGCCGTACATGTAAAAGCGGTTGGGCACGCTGGCACCGGGTTTGACCCCTGGCTGGGGCAGGTGCGGCGTATCGGCAAACGCCAAGGGCACAAAGCTGGCCCCCGGGGCATTCAGGTTTTCGTCCACGCCGCGCTCGGCGTGCACCCGGTAAAAACCGCCCACCACATAGCGGTCCATCATGTACACCACCGGCTCGGCCACGGCGTCGTTGATGCGCTCATTGGTCAGCACGCCTTCCTGGATGATCACGTCATTGACGGTCTGACCGTCCTTGATGACGTTCATCTTGTTGCGGGTTTTGCGGTTCAGGACGTCCAAGTCCGCCACATCGCGCACCGTCATGATGCCCATGCCATAGGTGCCGTTGTCGGCTTTGACCACCACAAACGGCTTTTCGTTGATGCCGTATTCCTTGTATTTACGCTTGATTTTGGTCAACAACGCGTCCACGTTGCTGCGCAGGCAGTCCATGCCCGTGCCTTCGGCAAAGTTCACATCGCCGCACTGGCTGAACATGGGATTGATGAGCCAAGGGTCAATGCCCAGCAGCTTGCCAAAGCGCTTGGCCACTTCCTCGTAGCTCTGGAAATGCTTGGTCTTGCGGCGCACGCTCCAGCCTGCATGCAGGGGCGGCAGCAAAAATTGCTCGTGCAGCTCCTCCAGAATGCCAGGGGCTCCAGCCGACAGGTCGTTGTTGAGCAAGATGGTGCAGGGGTCAAAGTCTTTCAGGCCCAAGCGGTGTTTGGTGCGCACCACCGGCTCCAGCGTCACACTTTCACCATTGGGCAGCTCAATGACAGTGGCTTCCTTGATTTCAGGGCTGATCGAGCCCAAGCGCACGTTCAGGCCCGCCATATGGAAGATGCGCTGCAGTTGAACCACGTTGGCCAAATAGAAGGTGTTGCGCGTGTGGTTCTCGGGAATGATCAGCAGGTTTTTAGCCTCAGGGCAGATCTTTTCGATGGCCGCTTGAGCAGCCTGCACGGCCAAAGGCAGCATCTCGGGCGTCAGGTTGTTCCAGCCGCCGGGGTAGAGGTTGGTGTCCACCGGGGCCAGCTTGAAACCGGCGTTGCGGATGTCGACCGAGGTGTAGAACGGCGGCGTGTGTTCCATCCACTCCAAACGGAACCAGCGTTCGATCGCGGGCATGGAGTCCAGAATGCGTTGCTCCAGCTCATTGATGGGGCCGGTCAGGGCGGTGACGAGATGGGGAACCATGGGCATCCTTTATCGGGGAAAATCAGGTCAAAACAGGAAAATCATATGGGGCCGTTCAGCGCCATTGCAAGCGCATAACGGACAAAGCGCTGAGAGGCCAAGCACATGTGCACTTAAGTTGCGGCACTCAACCGCGCACCTCGCCCTCGCCCAGCACCACGTACTTGAGTGAGGTCAGGCCTTCAATGCCCACGGGGCCTCGGGCGTGGAACTTGTCGGTACTGATGCCAATCTCGGCACCCAGCCCGTATTCAAAACCGTCCGCAAAGCGGGTGCTGGTGTTGACCATGACGCTGGCCGAGTCGACTTCGCGCAAAAAGCGCTGGGCGTGCGTGTGGTCACGGGTCAGGATGGCATCGGTGTGGTGGCTGCTGTAATGGTTGATGTGGGCAATCGCCTCGTCCACACCTTCGACCACCTTGATGCTGATGATGGGGGCGAGGTATTCCTCGAACCAGTCCTGCTCGGTGGCGTCCTTGAGTTGAGCGCCAGCCACTTGGCTCAAGATGGCTTTGGCCTTGGGGCAGCAGCGCATCTCCACCCCTTTGGCCGCGTAAATCGCACCGATTTTGGGCAGGAATTCAGCGGCCACGCCCCGCGCCACCAACAGGCTTTCGCTCGCGTTGCAGGGGCTGTACTTTTGGGTTTTGGCGTTGTCGGCCACTTTCACGGCCATGTCGATGTCGCACGGCTCGTCCACATAAATGTGGCAATTGCCATCCAAGTGCTTGATGACGGGCACTTTGGCCTCAGCGCTGATGCGCTCGATCAGGCCCTTGCCGCCACGCGGGATGACCACGTCCACGTACTGCGGCATGGTGATGAGCTGACCCACGGCGGCGCGGTCGGTGGTTTGCACCAGTTGCACCGCGTCCACGGGCAAACCGCTGTCGGCCAACGCCTGCAGCACCAGCAGCGCCAGCGCCTTGTTCGACTCGATGGCCTCAGAGCCCCCCCGCAGGATGCAGGCGTTGCCGCTTTTGATGGAGAGGCTGGCGGCTTCGATGGTCACGTTGGGGCGGCTCTCGAAAATCATGCCGAACACGCCAATGGGCACCCGCATCTGGCCCACACGGATGCCGCTGGGCACTTGCTTCATGCCGATGATTTCGCCGATCACGTCGGGCATGGCGGCCAATTGCTCGCAGCCTTGGGCGCAGGTTTCCAGAACTTGGGGGGTCAATTTCAAGCGGTCCACCATTGGCTCGGCCAGTCCGGCGGCGCGGGCGCGCTCCAGGTCTTTGGCGTTGTCCAGCTGCAAGGCGTCGGTGCTCTCGCGCAGCAAGGCGGCCAGGCGACGCAAAGCCAGATTTTTGGTGGCCGCAGAGGCCTTGGCCATCAGAGCAGATGCTTTTTTGGCCTGCTGGCCCAGGGCCTGCATGTGTTCAGCGGTGTTGTGTTCGATCATGGGTTCATTTTCGCAGAAGCCAAAGACGCTTTGTCCCTATCCTGCTATGCGCCTGGCGGGTCATTGGCCGCTGGCGACGCTAGCGCAGGATGCAAAAGCGCGAAAAGCGCACGGCCAGGCGCTGCAGCGCCTGCCAGGGGTCGGTCGGCCAGTCGGGCACTTTGAGGCCTTTGACGATGCCGTCCACCTGATGAGCGGCCTGGAGCAAACCGTTCAAGCGGGCCTCGGTCATGCGGGGCAGCACGCGCTCAAACAAGCGTTCACGCGGGCCCCAGACGCGCTGTTCGCGCAGCGCCATGGGCAGGGGTCTGCCCGCAGCCATGGCGTGTTTCACGCGTTTCATGGCGCGGATGTCTTCCGCGAGGGTGTAGTGCACCAGCACAGCCGCTTCGCCCTCGGCCTCCAAGCCGTCAAGCATGCGCTGTACCCGGGCCACCTGCCCCGACAAGACCGATTCGGACAGCTTGAACACGTCGTAACGGGCCACGTTGACCACGGCCGACTCGACCTGCGCCTGGCTGACTTCACCCGCCGGGTAAAGCAGGCCCAGTTTCTGGATTTCCTGGTGGGCGGCCAGCAAATTGCCCTCCACACGGTCGGCAAAAAACTGCAGCGTGCGCTGGCCCTCTTCGCCCGCCGCCACGCTTTGGCCCTGCATTTGCAGGCGATGGGCGATCCATTGGGGCAATGCGCTGCGCTCAACAGGTTCCGTGGCGATCAGCACACCATGGTTTTCCAAGGCGGCGAACCAGGCCCCTTTGCGGGTGGCTGCGTCCAGTTTGGGCAACATGACCAAAGTCAAGGTGCTGTCGTTGTCCTGGGAGGATGCGGCCAATTGCTGGATCGCAGTGCTGCCCTCCTTGCCAGGTTTGCCCGAGGGGATGCGCAGCTCCACGATTTGCTTGTCGGCAAACAGGCTGAGCGAGCCGCCTGCGGCCAGTACCTCGCTCCAGTCGAAGTAGGCACCTGATACGGAGTGCACACTGCGCTCGGTGTAGCCCTGAGCACGGGCACTGGCGCGGATGGCGTCGGCCGCTTCTTGCTGCATCAGGGGTTCGTCGCCGTGCAAGATGTACAGGCTGCGCAAGCCTTTTTGCAGGTGCGCACCGAGCTGGGGCAAGGCCAATTGCACGGCGCGACTCAGGGTTTGGCCGTCGCCGCAGCACGGGGCTTGACCGCCGACAGCCGCCGCATGATCTGCTGCACGATGTCGGTCTGCATGTCGCGGTACATGGTGGCTTGTTCGATTTCCTTGGACAACGCCGCGGTTTCGGTGAAACTCAGGTCGCGCTGCTGCGACAGCTCGACGGGCTCGATCAAGTTCAGGCCTTGCGGCGTGCGCAAACGGAACCGAACGCGCAAGCGCAATTGCAGCTCGCGCACCTGGCCCGAGGCATTCACGCCCACCACCGCCTGCTCCCGGTTTTCGCTCAAGATGTCGAGAATGGCATCGGCTGTGGCCAACTGCGCGGGCTCGGTCAGCAGCGTGATGCGGCCTGTACCCAGCAAATTGCGGCGCAGCTCTACACCCAAGGGCGAGGTGGTCGAGAAATTGGCGTACAGGGTTTTGAACGGGTAATCGCCCGCGTTGCGCAGTTGAAAGCCGCAGGCGGACAAGCCGGCCAGTGCTGGTCCGACACCGAGCAACAAACCAAAGCTGCGGCGTGAGGTGTTCATCACAGGGCGATCATTCGGGGTGTGCGGGCATCAGGACATGAAATCACAGCACGATGTTGACCAGACGGCCAGGCACCACGATGAGCTTCTTGGGCGCTGATCCAGCCGCCTGCTTGACGACGGCTTCGTGGGCCAGTGCGGCAGCTTCGATGTGGGCCTTGTCAGCGCTGGCGGGCACCATGATGGACCCGCGCAGCTTGCCGTTGATTTGCAGCATGAGTTCGATCTGGTCGCGCTCCAAAGCCGACTCGTCCACGGTCGGCCAAGGCGCGTCCAGCAATTCGCCAGCAGCTTGTGAAAAACCCAGTTGCTGCCAGATTTCGTCGGTGATGTGCGGGCAAGCGGGGTAGAGCATGCGCAGCAAAACCGACACGCCTTCGCACAGGGCGGCGGTATCTCCTGCGCTGCCATCGGGCTTGAAGTCTTCCAGCGCGTTGAGCAGTTTCATGCAGCCGGACACCACGGTGTTGTACTGCATGCGCTCGTAGTCGTAACCCACTTGCTTGAGCACCAGGTGCATTTCGCGGCGCAAGGCCTTGGCCGAATCGCCCAAAGCGGCTTGGCTGAGGTTCTGGTCTGTGGCCGAACGCAGCAGCTCGTGGTGCTTGAACGAGAAGTTCCAGACCCGGCGCAAGAAGCGGTAGCTGCCTTCCACAGCCGAGTCGTTCCACTCCAAGGTCACTTCGGGCGGCGCGGTGAACATGGTGTAGAGCCGCGCGGTGTCAGCGCCGTATTTTTCGATCAGGTCTTGTGGGTCCACGCCGTTGTTTTTCGACTTGGACATGGTGCCCACGCCTTCGTAGTCGATGGCCGTGCCCACCGGCAGACGACCGTCGCCGCTGTCGGCTTCGTTCTTGAGCTTGGCACCCACCACTTTGCCCGCCTCGTCCAGCACATGCTCGACATCGTGCGGCCAGAAATAGTCTTTGCCGCCCTTGGCGGTGCGGCGCGAATAGATGTGGTTGAGCACCATGCCCTGCGTGAGCAGCTTGGTGAAGGGCTCATCGACCTTGACCAAGCCCAGATCGCGCATGACCTTGGTCCAAAAGCGCGCATACAGCAAGTGCAGGATGGCGTGTTCGATGCCGCCAATGTACTGGTCCATGCCGCTGCCGCCAGCGGCTTGGTGCTGGTCCCGCATCCAATAATCGGTGCCGCCCGCCACCATGGCCTCGGTATTGTTCGGATCGCAATACCGCATGAAATACCAGGACGAATCCACAAAGGTGTCCATGGTGTCGGTTTCGCGGCGGGCGGGCTTGCCACAAACAGGGCAAGTGACCCCCGCGTGAAAGCCTTCGTGCTTGTGAAGCGGATTACCCGAGCCGTCGGGGATGCAGTCTTGCGGCAGCACCACGGGCAGGTCTTTTTCGGGCACCGGCACTGCGCCATGCTCGTCGCAATGGATCATCGGGATCGGCGTGCCCCAGTAGCGCTGGCGGCTCACGCCCCAGTCGCGCAAACGCCAGGTGGTTTTCTTCTCGCCCAGGCCTTTGGCGTCCAGCAGCTCGGCCACTTTGGTCGCAGCGACCTTTTGTTTCAGGCCGTCAAGCTCGCCAGAGTTGACACACACGCCATCTTTGGTGGCGTACCACTCGGACCATGCGGTCGCATCAAAGACCTCAGAGGCCTTGGCGTTGCCTGCGTTGGGCAACGACGTTGAGATTGCGTCTGAGACGCCCGACGCAGGCGACGACAAGGCCGGGGCACGTGCGGAGACAACCTGCTTGATCGGCAAGGTGTAATTCAAAGCAAACGCAAAGTCACGCTCGTCGTGCGCAGGCACACCCATCACAGCGCCATCGCCGTAACTCATCAGCACGTAATTGCCGACCCAGACTTCAACTTGCGCGCCCGTGAGCGGGTGCGTGACGAACAGGCCTGTGGCCATGCCCTTTTTCTCTTGCGTGGCCAGCTCGGCCTCCGTCGTGCCGCCACTCTTGCACTCTTCCAAAAACGCCGCCAACGCGGGGTTCGATGCTGCAGCATGCAGCGCCAGCGGGTGTTCAGCCGCCACGGCACAAAACGTCACACCCATGATGGTGTCGGCGCGGGTGGTAAAGACGTACATCTTGCCGTCACCGATCAGAGCGCCATCGGCACCCGTGATGGTGTGCGGGAACGCAAAGCGCACGCCTTCGCTCTTGCCGATCCAGTTTTCCTGCATCAGGCGCACTTTGTCGGGCCAGCCGTTGAGCGTGGCCTTGTCGTTGCCGATCTGCACATGGTCCAGCAACTCTTGTGCGTAGTGGGTGATGTTCAGGTAATAGCCCGGAATTTCGCGCTTTTCGACCGGAGCGCCCGTGCGCCAGCCTTTGCCATCAATCACTTGCTCGTTGGCCAACACGGTCTGGTCCACCGGGTCCCAGTTGACGACCTGGGTCTTGCGGTAGGCGATGCCTTTTTCGAGCATCTTCAAAAACAGCCACTGGTTCCATTTGTAATACGTCGGGTCACAGGTGGCGACTTCGCGTGACCAATCAATGGCCAAGCCCATGGCCTGCATCTGCTTTTTCATGTAAGCGATGTTTTCGTACGTCCATTTGGCCGGGGGCACGCCGTTCTTCAAGGCGGCATTTTCGGCGGGCAGGCCAAACGCGTCCCAGCCCATGGGCATCAAGACGTTGAAGCCCTTCATGCGCAGGCTGCGCGTGAGCATGTCGTTGATGGTGTAGTTGCGCACATGGCCCATGTGCAGCTTGCCGCTGGGGTAGGGCAGCATGGAGCAGGCGTAAAACTTCTTTTTGCTGGCGTCTTCGGT
>Ga0209550_10004346_pt1 | contig 13457 bp, 13 predicted proteins | sample LauGreSuBDMM15SN_2_FD_187567 | JGI IMG/M metagenome (GOLD analysis project Ga0209550, IMG submission 187567) | Freshwater lake microbial communities from Lake Michigan, USA - Su13.BD.MM15.SN (SPAdes) (version 5) | ecosystem: Environmental > Aquatic > Freshwater > Lake | place: Lake Michigan... | reverse complement strand
GAACGGGCTCTCTATCACGGATCCTTGTTTGAGCTGGGAAAAAACCGAAGAATTTCTATTGGAAATCGCAGAGCGACGAAAAACAATAACAGACGTTGAACAAATAAAAAAATGTGTTAATTATTAAAAAGGATATAAGAAAATATGTTAGCCATATCTGAAAGAAAAAATTATTGCATGCCTGCTAAATTTGAATTACCGGTAAACGTAGCGCCATGGAAAATAGATTATAATAGGGCGATCTTATTGATACATGATATGCAGTATTATTTTCTAAAAAAGCTCGAATCAGAAAATTTAAGAAGTAGCCTGGTGGATAATATTGCAGCTATTCAATATCATTGTCGTCATCATTATGTTCCAATTGCTTATACCGCTCAATCGGGTGACATGACTTCTCAGCAACGAGGTCTATTAAAAGATTTCTGGGGACCTGGTATGCGAGCTACTCCTGATGAGCGGTCTATTACAAATAGAATAAAACCGAACAAAGAAGATTGGCTGTTTACGAAATGGCGTTATAGCGCATTCTATCAATCTAATTTATTAGAAAAAATGCGTAGTGCCGGCAAGGATCAGCTCATTATCTGCGGAGTGTATGCTCATATTGGTATACTCGCGACAGCTATTGAAGCTTTTTCTAACAACATAGAAACATTTATTGTGGCAGATGCTATTGCTGATTTTACAAGAGCTGACCATCTGATGGCATTAGGGTATGCAGCAAAATGTTGTGCGGTTAATATAATGTCTAAAGAGGTATTGATATGAAAAATTCATCATTGAATCATGTCTTGGGCGATAAAATGATGAAGGAAAACTTTGCTTTGTTATATAGACCGCATATTACCGGAAAAAATATTCTAGAAATTATGACTGGAGAATTTTTTGAAATATCAGAAGTTAAATCAGCCGCTTTAACTTCGCATCATCCAATATTGCTAATGATACCTTATAGCCAATTAAGAGAAATTAATTTTGATTGTGTTGATGATAATAGTCAAGTTATTGGAATTAAAGTTCAAGCGCGCGAAATGATATCTTTTGATGATTTTATAAAAAGTATTCCAAAAATATCCGTTCAAATAACAAATGATCACTTTGATATTTCTGATAATGAGTATGCTGATATAGCTAATCATATTATTCAAAATGAAATTGGAGGTGGTGAAGGTTCTAATTTTGTTATCAAACGCCAGTTTATGGCCGACATTACGGAATACTCAATAGAAAAGGCGTTTTCTATATTTCGTAATCTCCTAGAGAATGAACGAGGCGCCTACTGGACTTTTATGATTTGTATCAATAATCGTATATTTATAGGGGCAAGTCCAGAATTACACGTCAGCTTGAAAAATAATATTGTCACCATGAATCCTATCAGCGGGACATATCGGTATCCGGAGTCGGGAGCAACGTTAGAAGGATTCGTTAAGTATCTTTCTACAGATAAAGAAAGAGATGAGTTATACATGGTAGTTGAGGAAGAGCTGAAAATGATATCTAACATCTGTCCTCAAGGAGGTAAGGTCACAGGACCTTTTTTAAAGGAAATGTCTCAGCTGGCGCATACAGAATATCTTATAGAAGGGGTCACAGATTGCGATCCAAGAGAAATTTTACAGAAAACTATGTTTGCACCAACGGTAACAGGTAGTCCTATAAAAAATGCTTGCAGAATTATTGCAAAATATGAACCTGAGGGTAGGGGTTATTATAGTGGTGTCGCCGCTTTAATAGAAACTAATGCTGATAACCAATATACTTTAGACTCAACCATATTAATTCGTACAGCTGATATTAGTCAGTCAGGAAAGGTCAGTATTGCTGTTGGAGCAACTATTGTAAGACATTCTGATCCCATGGCTGAAGCGGATGAGACAGAAGCAAAATCTCGGGCTTTATTACGTGCTATGAATGTTAGGAGACAATAAATATGTTTGGTCATCACTTCAAAATAAAAGAAATACTCGAAAAAAGAAATCAGAATTTATCGCAATTTTGGTTTGAGAATCATGAAAACCGCCAGTATAATTATCCGCTCTTCGCAGGAAAAGAAGTATTAATTGTCGATGCTGAAGATACTTTTACAAAAATGTTAGCACAACAATTAACGGCTATGGGTTTCATTGTTAGTGTTTGCAAATTTAACGAGCCAGATTTGCTTGAGTATGATTGGGGTTTGATTGTGATGGGTCCTGGGCCTGGAGATCCTAATAATAAGAATGATATTCGTATTGCGACAATGCATGACATGATAGCCCGGCTATTTTTAGAGAAACGTAGATTTTTGGCCGTTTGCTTAAGCCATCAGATACTCTGTTCATATTTGGGATTAAAGGTAATATGCCGAGATACTCCTAATCAAGGAGTGCAACGCGAAATTCAATTATTTGATCGTAAAGAGAGAGTCGGATTTTATAATACGTTTGTAGCTAAATGTAATGAAGTAGGTGTTAATAATTTAAGAAAACAATGCATTGAAATCAGCATGGATCAGCAATTACAGGAAATTCATGCTTTACGTGGTGAAACATTTACTTCTTTGCAGTTTCATCCGGAGTCGTTATTAACTTCTAATAGTGTCGGTATTCTAGCGTCTAGTATTAAGGATATTATTATATGAAAGCAAGTGTCATTTGGTGGGATCTCGGTCAATCTACGCAAACCATCCAATCACTCCGGCAGTATTTAAAAGAAAAAGCTGTTGATCCTTGGAAAGAAATTCAAGGTATGTTACTGAAGTTTTGGATATCGAATGTTGAAAAAAACCTATGGGGAGCCGTGATGGTATGGCAGGATGAGAAATTCAGCAAACAGTTGCTACCACCTAATCGTGCTTTAGAGCTGATAGGATATCCTCCTGTATATCGCTTTACATTTGATATTGAAGCGATGGTAGAAGGCGAGCATTTGTATGAATCATTTAATAAATTAGGGTTAATATATCAGGAGAATTAAACAAAAAAGTTTAATTATTGTGATCATTATGCATGTTTCCACTTATCGAAAATTGCCTGAAATAAACTGTTCTATGTCTGTATTAGAATATACGATAGATCATGTTATTTTATTAAGTGCAACTGTGCTCAAGTTGTATATTATTCCTGCCTCGGATGATTTTATAGTATATGAGTTTGGACAATACTGCAAACTGGAGGGGATTGATGGGCGCTTTAGAGATTTTTCTATTGTTAATTCTATGGATGCTCAAAAAGGAATTGAATTACATATACGGATATCCAGCAAAAATCAAGATATGCTAAAGGATTTTATTCCTGGCAAAAAAGTTAATGTGACAGGACCCTTTGGCCATACACATTTTTTTGAAGAATGTTGCGCTACTATTTTCATCGCAGAAGGCATAGGTTTGGCGGCGTTTAATCAAATCATGTGTTCGGCCAAATCTCCCACTTTACCAATATTATTGGTATGGTCCGCTAGAGAAAACGATGAGAATTACTTATCTTTTTTTAACGAACAATGGTTGTTACAAAATCATTGTCTTTCCATAGAGTCTGTAGTTCAGGATAATAAGATGATTGTGGATAAGTTATTAAATTTCACTCATCCTCTTAAGAGAGTTCGTTGTTATTTTGCGGGGTCGCCTGATCTTAAAAATCATATAATGACTCATTATGTGAATGTAATAAATACTTTTGCAGATAAAGTTATATTTTATGATAATCTATAAATGTCTAACCATCCTTCTTTAATCCGTATTCCGCGATTACACATTAGGAAATCTGTTAAATATCCACTATGGGGTACATGATAACCCATCCAAGTAGTCATAATATTACCTATATAAACATTAGCTATAGAGGTATCAGCTAATATCTTTTTAATCATATTTTCCTGGCGTGATAATATGGTTACAACCAATGAATTAGATAAAGCTTTATAAGCATCTTGTTGGTTGAAAGGAGCAACGGTTACGCAAGGAAAAGAAAGTTCTCGCTGGACTTTAGGATCGGATGCATCTTGAACCAAGGTTACATGCGGTTTTAAAGGATATCCTTGAGCAAAAGTGCGATCATAATGCCAGGGGAACTCTTCGGATTTTAATAATGCTTCGTAGTGATTTGCTTCTTGTTGTCCAGCCAATCTGGGTGGAGCAGTCGTTGAGAGCGCCTCTAATGCTTCTCTTAACTCTCGAGCAAATTTATTGGGATTTTCTTCTACTAAGATTGCACTGGTAGAGACACATGCCGCACCTCCCAGCGATAGAGCGGATCCAGCTGCGAATCTTACGGCTTCTGCATGATCAATATCCCGGCCAACGACAATTTTCGATCGGCCAGGACCTTGAATCAATACACGTGGGTTATGACGATACCGAGCAGCGACCTCTGGGCCGCCATACACGATCGCCAAATCACTTTGTGAAATTAAGACATCTGTGCCTTGATGATCTGTAGGAACAAGAGCAATATAATCCGCTAATCCCGCCTGCTCCAGTGCATGTACAAGCCGTTGAGCGGTAAAAGGTTCTCGATAAGAGGGTCTAACAAGTGTTCGGTATCCCATGGCAATTGCTTGAGGCCAAAGTCCATGAGCACCGGGACCATTGCCTGCGGCAATAACAGAAACGACATCTGCTCGACGTGAAAATAGACTACAACCTGCATAAACAGCCGCATTATTGCAATCCCAAACAGCCCCTGTTGGTGTTGCTGCTTGTAAAATATTGCTCATATTAAGCAAGGCATAAGAAATATTAGCCAAAGAATTTGCTATTACCAATGGTTGTAACCCAGTCACTTTGGAAGTCAATGTGATATACGTATTGGGGTCTAATTCCGCCAAGGTTGCTTCTTTATAAAGTTGTCCCGCTTTTTTTAGTCGCTCATAACGTTGCGATAAGTTAAGTGAAGGGGCTTCGCGCATCTGTGAAATTTTATTTCGAATATAAATAGAGGGCATCACTGAGCTATTTCCAATAACACGACCTGAAACATCGTAAATTTCTTGTTGCTGTTGAGAGCAATAAGGTATACCAAGGCAGCGTGCTTCCACAGATTGTATTGCTATCTCTGCAGGATGAGTAACAATCTTGTTTCCAGCAGGCGCTGTCATCAATAAACTCCTTCAATAACAGCTTGACCTAATATTTCGGCAACAGGTTGTATGTCACAAACAGCTACTCCAAGATTATGCCCTATTGCGGGGAGTTTTATGGCAGTATCGCGTTCTAAAATATTAGGGAATAAAGCAAATTTGCTTACGTGGTTCATTGTCACTCTTCCCCTGTGATAATAGGGAACGGGTGTTTTGGTTTCGAGGTCTACAACGTCCAATAATACATAGGGTGCATAGCTATCAAAAATCGGTAAGCCATTGTAATGCTCATTCATCCTGGCTTTTGTTTCCGATAAGATCATGGTGCTTCCATAGCTCGCCGTGATGCATACATCTGGAAAAATATATGTTTTTAAATAATCTAATGTATCGGCATCCATGTGCGTGCCCCCCCAGGTGATCATCTCAAGATTTTTATTCAAATATTTATACAAGGGAGGCCGCTGCGCTATTGTTTCCAACAAAGGTGGCGTGGCAACAAGATAGGATATAGATTGCGTGGCAATAATAAGCTCTGCCTGATCGATTAAGTGATTAACATAATCTTTGCAAGCTTCTGTATTGCCGGCTTTAATAAGTTTTTTGACCCAACGAGGATCTAAATCCACCGTGAAGCAATGTCCGCCCAGTGCTTTGGCGCGGCGAAAATTGATTGCTCCAACGATATGAGGTCCGCTGGGGATAATAGCCAGGGTATTCTTGGGTTGGCTATTATTTAATTTATTAAAACTTTCCACGCGCCAATTAACTAGCTGGCTTAGCCACTCCTCATAGGCAATGACCCGTTTTGCTTTACCTGTTGTACCGCCACTTTCAAATACGCCAACGAGGTCTGCAGGATCCAATCCTCTTGGTTGTAATTCTTCGATCGCAATATCCTGCAGAGCTAAACTGATATCAGGAAACAAAGCTAGATCAGAGGAACAATGAATGTCAGTTAAAGGATCGAACTCTAATTGTTTGCGCATTTCTAGCCAAAATGGAGAGCCCGTTTTTGCTGAGAAATGCCATTTCATGATATCTCGTATATGTTTTTGAAAGTTGAAGATAGACATATGCTTCTCGCTATTATTCACCTAATCTCGGTTGTTTTAAATTCGGGTTAGCATCTTTTAGGAAATCATCCGCTTTCATTTTGGCAACTATAGTGTTACCTGCAAAAAAACTATAGGGTGATATTGTTTGGCTTATGACTCTTGAAACAGGTTGTTCTACGATTCGACGACAGAAGATTTCTTGAGGATCATATATTCTGCGAATACTCTGTAATTTTTCATATGTTTCCCCGCTCCAGATATCAGCAAAATGTTGCGCGGAAGTCTGTTTTCCTGAGAAATTGAAATTACGTTCTGGATGTATATAGTCTTTTAAACTGTCTAATAACTTTGCTTCTTGTTCTGGCATCTGACTATAAAACATAGGATTTTTTCCAATAAGTCCAAAACAGTAATGTGCTAAATGACCGGCAACAGCGGTATTCGCTGCTGGGTGAGTATGCAAGACCCCGCCTAATTGACGAATTTCTACGCCTGCCAATATTGAGCCAGCGCCTTGCCCAAACTCTTGTAATACAATATCTGCGAAGTGGCTATCCGTTCTATCGATTAATCTACCGCCTATCCAAGCAGGGCCTGGTGTTTCTGGATCTTGATGAATCATTCTTATATCGCTAGCAGGCAATATATCCAGTTTACCTAAATAAGGTTTCGCGATGTCTGTTATCGGCCGAATAAGCTCTTCAGCCTCTTCGCGGCTACCCGGATAAGCAACACGTAACATCAATAAACGTTTTCCTCGATAATGTACGGGTAAATGGGGTCGGTCAGGAAAATTAAAAATAGCAATACTGGTTGTCATATTGTGATTAGGTTGTTGTGACCAATCAACCCATTTGCGAAATACAGGTTCAATATGTTCTTCTGAAAATGTTAATAATCCGCCGTAAATATGTTCTAATCTTTCTAGGTGTATTTGCATTTCGGTAATAACACCAAAACCTAAGTTACCTCCTCCTTTTAACGCCCAAAATAAATCGCTATGCTCATGTTGATTAGCATTAATAAGCTCACCCGTAGCGGTAATTACTTTAAAATTCGTGACATAATTGCTACTGAGTCCGTGACTTCTCACCAATGGCCCAAAACCACCTCCCAGCATATAACCAATGGCGCCAACGGTTTCAGAAGAGCCTGCAATGGGCGCCAATTTATGTTTTGAAGCTTCAGCAATCACGTCTTTCCACACAACACCCGCTGAAATGGTCGCCGTGCTTGTTGCTGGGTCTATTGAAAATGTATTGAGATTTTTTGTAACAATTAGAATACCTGATTCTAGGGGGTTAATAGCGCCATGACCTGTTAATTGCGTGTAAACAGGGCACTTGTTTGCGCTTGCGAATCTTACAGTTTCTTGTATATCTTCTACGGAGTTTGCGCAAACAATAGCTGCTGGATTGTGTTCAATGGCAGTATTGAAACCAGACATTGCTTCTTTAAAACCTGGCATTTCTGGTAACAATAATTTTCCTTTTACTTGCTGACTTAGTTTTTCTAATAAAGCTCTTAACATAATGATCTCCTACGTTTTGATTAAGCATGAGTACTGTAAAAATTATTGTGAGATTTCACTATCCGTAAGAGTACGTATAGCATGTTTTATTGGATGTGGTTTAATAAAAAAAGATTTAATAGCAATAAGACGCTCATAAGATGACAATATCTATTTTTAAATTACCGCCAGCTCAACCTATTCTGATATTAAAAGATTGGCTCAATCAGGCTATAAACCAAAAAATTTTACAGCCTGCAACACTTGCTCTTGCTACGGCAAATAAACAGGGGCAGGCTTCAAACCGTATTGTACAAGTCTTAGAAATTACCTTAGAAGGTCTTATATTTGTAACCCATACAAATAGTCAAAAAGGAAAAGAAATAGCATTAACAGGATGGGCTTCTGGTTTATTCTATTGGCGAGAGCTAAACCAACAAGTCATTCTTTCAGGTCCAGTTGAGTTATTAACTGAAGAAGAATCTGATTCATTATGGAAAAAGCGTAGTATCACAACGTATGCAATGTCTATTGCTTCTAAACAAAGTGAAACGTTACAAGATGAAGAAGAATTGCGTCGACAAGCCGAATTGCTAGTTGCAATCAGCGCTACTCTAACAAGACCAAAGACCTGGTCTGGTTATCTTTTAAAACCTGTTGTTATTGAATTTTGGGAAGGGGCTAATGATAGGCTTCATCAGCGCTTACGTTATGATAGGGTCGATGATACCTGGCAACCCAGAAGATTACAACCTTAACTGTGGAGATTACATGAAGATACTACCATACCATGTTGTGGATGTATTTGCTACGCAACCATTAAAAGGTAACCCTGTTGCTGTTTTTACGAATATTGAGACATTATCCAGTGTTGAAATGCAAGCCATAGCCAAAGAATTAAATTTATCAGAAACTACTTTTGTTGCTCCGGCGGATAATGGTCGTGATTTTAATGTGAGAATTTTTACGCCTGTGAATGAGCTACCCTTCGCAGGTCACCCTACTTTAGGAACGGCTTGTTTATTATATCAGTTACATCAGAAGCCCCGATTTAATTTACTAACTAAAATGGGTGCGATACCTTTTGAAATCAAGGTTATTAATGATGATATCATACAGGCTAAAATGCAACAGCCTATTCCTACTTGGGTTCTTTATGATAAACAGGCTGTTGTGTTAGAAGCCCTAGGGGTATCAACATCAACATTGCCTGTAGAAATTTATCATAATGGTCCTCGCCATGTTTTTGTGGGGCTAGGCAGTATAGAAAGCTTATCGATGCTTAAACCAAATTTAAACTTATTAGCTACTTTACCCGATGTTGCGATTAATTGTTTTTCTAAAAATACTCATGGTTGGCAGATGCGAATGTTTTCTCCGGCTTATGGTGTTGCAGAAGATGCGGCTACTGGTTCTGCAGCAGGTCCATTGGCATTGCATTTGGCGCGTTATGGATTAATACCCTATGGTGAAAATATTCAAATTAGGCAGGGTGTCGAAATGGGTAGAGATTCGGTGATGTATGCTACGGTAGTCGGTTCTTCTCAAAAAATCGATTCAATTACTGTTTCGGGTTCGGCCGTTATTGTTGCTAAAGGGGAATTTTTTATAAACTAGGAGATAAGTATGGTAGAAGTTAATGACACATTAAGACAACAACATAGATTGATTGTTGAAGATTATATGAGTCGTAAGGGGTTAGGACGATTAACTCGGTATTTATTGTTCACGGAAGATGGTAGTGGCGGTCTATGGACAGCCGATACATTAGAGCCAATTGTATCTCGAGGTCGCGCGGCATTAAAAGCGCATGGCGAATGGTCGCTAAAATATTTTCCTGATTGGGAATGGTATAATATTGAAATATTCGAAACTCAAGATCCTAATCGCTTCTGGGTTGAATGTGATGGTCGAGGAAAAATATTGTTTCCAGGCTATCCGGAAGGATATTATCAAAATCATTTTATCCACTCTTTTTTAATGGAAAATGGTAAAATAAAACAAAATCGCGAATTCATGAATCCCTATCAGCAAATGCGTGCTCTGGGTATTCCGGTTCCAGTTATCAAAAGAGAAGGTATTCCTGTTAACTAGATCCGTAGTTTTACGGATCCTTTTTAAAAAAATCACACAGTAAACTACGATTAGTTTTTTAAGTTAAAGAGTAAAACGAGGAGCTTCATTATGAAATATTCTATTGTATTATCAAAAGGATTTCGCATTCGTATTGATATGAGCATGTTTGCAAAAGATATTAATATGTTTTTATTGGTCAGCGAGAGCGTAAGAAAAAGATTGACGGATGAGCAAATATCTTGTTTTAAAGAAGTGATCATCTTAGATTTTTCTGATGAATCTTTAGAGCAAGTGACTAGAGCATTAATAGCTAAATATAATATTTCAGCAGATGATTTATCTATTTGTACTAATGATGAATATGCTTTGCTTCCAGCAGCACGTTTACGAGAAGCGCTCGGGTTAAAAGGCGCTAAAGCTTCCGAGATTACTCCTTTCTTGAATAAAATGGAAATGAAAGAAAAAATGCGTCAAGCTAACGTCAACATTCCTAAGCATCTGTCGTTCAATGCAAAACGATATCTACAAGATGGGCAGGCATATATAGATGAAATCATTCAGTTGTTAGGAACAACCCATATTTTTGCTAAACCCGTTGACTCAGTGGGTAGCCAGGGAGTTGCTGAGATAACATCGGCAGCAGGGTTAGTACAGTGGTGTGAGCTACACCGAAATGATCATAATTATGAATTGGATGAATTTATTACGGGTGAATTTTTTCATATTGACAGTGTTGTTTTAGACGGAAAAATTATTGATGTTCAGGTGTCTAAATATGCTTATCCAAATGCTGACTTCTTTCAGGGTCGTCCATTCGGCAGTTATGTTGTGACAGATGACGTGTCTGTCAGTGCCGAATTAAAAGCATTTAATGAAGATGTTCTGAGGGCTTTGTCGCCAGTACCCGATGGCTGTACGCACATGGAAGCATTTAAAAAAGCAAATGGTGAGATAGTATTTCTTGAAATTGCTGCTAGACCTGGTGGGGCATCAATCCCGGATATGTATGAAAAGTATATGGGCTTTCACTACGAGGAAATACATTACAGATGTCAGATGAAGCTGGCTATTCCTCAGATGAAGCCCTTGGAGGATCGCAATTTGTTTGTTGGTTGGTTGTGGTATCCTAGAATAGCCGGGGACGTCACAAGTATCTTTAGCAGATTACCGATTAGGTCAATTTGTAATATTGAGCATTTTGCGAAACCCGGTCAAAAAATATCTGCTGCTGAAACGTTGATTGATCGTGTTGCCTCGGTGTTTTTAGAGAATAGTGATGCGCAACAATTAAAAGAAGATTTTGAATTGGCTAAAATGCTTAAGCCAGTTACAATTTGGCCTGAAGTTGCTGGTAACAATGCTCCGACACCGGAAGCCAAGCAAGATTTTCGGCCTGTGGTATAAAAGTATTTAATAAGGAGGATGATGAGTATGTTCGATTTTTTCAAGCCTGCTGTTACAGCAAAACCACCAAAAACCCAAGCAACGCTATTAACTGAGCTTGAAGAAAATAGCAAAGCAATAAAAAGTCTCTCGCAAGAACTTTCTTCTAGTCAGCCGAATACTGGATTCGGTGCTTTTTCTCTCATGGTCTTTAGCGCACACAATTTCTCCCCTATATTTATGAAACTTGAGCTTAGAAGACTAGAAGCCAAGCAGACTGCGTTGTTAAATCAGTTTGATAGTACAAAAGATAGTAAACCATACCAACGGTTACAGAAATGAAACCGTATGATTAATGTGTGAATTTGTTAACAGCACATAAATCAGTTGCCAGCATCCTACCGAATGGTAGATAATCCGCCGGAAAAATAGCATGCTGCTATAAAATATCCGGGGAGAGGTGATGAGATTTTTTGAGGTTATTAAAGAGGCTTTTGTTCGTTTTTCTGATGTTACTGCTTTAAGTGATGGGCATACAGAATTAACCTATGCTGACGTTGACCGACTGAGTAATCAAATTGCTCATGATTTCCTTCTTCAAGGCTTGTCACTCGGCGATGTTGTTTTGGTTTCATTTAGACGTGATTCTGGGCAAAGTATTTATCAAGTCTTGACAATGATAGCCTTGTTTAAATTAAATTGTATTTATTTGCCTCTTGATCCACATACAGAAATTGCTGAGCAACGTCGCGCAACATTATTAAAAGAAGTCACAAAAGATTGTGAAGAACACCAAAAAAAATGTTATCTACTTGTTTTTGGAAAACCCTATGCACTGTCTCATGAAGAAGAAAAGATAATATTTTTTGATTTAGACAGTATTAAATCGCAATCTATTGCTTCACCATTGCCACAGACTTCCGTGCTCCAGCAAGGGTATATTGTGTATTCTTCGGGTAGTACGGGAACACCAAAAGGCATGATACTCGGCTTAGATGGTTTAGCATATTGGTATAAGGTACTGCAAACTAAATTACAGCATTCTGCGCAAGTACCTGTTATTGCGGGAGTCACTTCTTGGGATTTTGATCCGCATATTTGGGAATGGTTGATGGCATTGTCTTTAGGAGCTTGTTTAAGACTGTCAACCTTTGAGCAACGTTCAGAAATTACAGCTTTACATACTTTTATACAAACAGAAAACATAACACATATAACGCTTACGCCCAGTAACTTATCTCTACTACTTAACGTTGCAGATAGAATAAAAACTCGCTCTAATTGTCATATTTTTTCAACCGGTGAAGCTTGTGCACGCGCTATTTTTAAACGTTGTGAGAATCATCAATGGATATTATGGAATTGTTATGGTCCAAGTGAAGTGGTTTTTGGTGGCTCAATGAAGATGGTTAAAAGCCAAGATTTTTTAAATGGTGAAACTGCCGCACCTATCGCGCCACCTGAAGAACCTGTTACTTATAGATTGGAATCTATAGATGACGACCATCAGGTCAAGCAGCGTTTATTAATCTATACTCCTTTCGTAGCACTTCGTTATATTAATAATCCTAGCCTAACACAAGAAACATTAATTCGCAGTGACACAGAAAGTCTTTTCAAAACGGATGACTGGCTACAGACGAAAGAAACCGAAGATGGAGTAATGTATTATTTTTTAGGACGCTTATCAAGCATACAAAAAGTGAAAGGTGTTTTTGTTGATTTGGCTAAAATTGATAGTAGTATAGAATCAACAGCATCTAGTCAGTCTTTAATAGCAGTAGCCACTCTGCTTAATTCGCAACATCAATTAGTCAGTTACGTGTGTGACTCCAGTATCCAATCTAAAATTGAAAAACAATGTTTATCCCGTAGAATTTTTCAAGACTTGATTGTGGCAGGTATTCCTCTCATTGGTCTTCCAGAACGTTTTATTTTTTTAACACCAGCACATTGGCCAATTAACCAGAGTAGTGGCAAAACTAATAAACAAGCCCTGTTAGATAAACAAGATGATTTTGAGGATCAACTGCCTGATCAACCTATTTCTGACGGTTGGTTAGCGGCAGAATGTAGTGAGATAAAAAAGCTTTGGAGTAACCAGTTAGGATTGTCTCCGGACAGTATAGATCAGAATGTAAGATTTAATCATTATGGTGGCGATTCTCGAAATATTATACCATTGAGAACTGGGTTGCAGGCTACGTTTAATGTATTACCTCTTTGCTTACCTTCTAATTACTTATTATTTGCGACTCTTAGACAAACCGCATTTGCAGTGAAATATAAGGTTTCTCTCGAATTTCTCACGGATTTAAATGATGTCCAGCTTAGGTTGCTGGAATTTTATTATCGTTCTTTATTGGTTT
>Ga0209550_10004345_pt1 | contig 13462 bp, 26 predicted proteins | sample LauGreSuBDMM15SN_2_FD_187567 | JGI IMG/M metagenome (GOLD analysis project Ga0209550, IMG submission 187567) | Freshwater lake microbial communities from Lake Michigan, USA - Su13.BD.MM15.SN (SPAdes) (version 5) | ecosystem: Environmental > Aquatic > Freshwater > Lake | place: Lake Michigan... | reverse complement strand
CTTTATACTTAATCTCGCACCAGCGCCATACATTGTCCTTGACATATGCATCGTAGTATTCGTTGTCAATCACGTAGTCGTGTGCCATGATAATATCGTTTGTCTTCAGAATACGAGAAAACAAATTAAACTCAGCAGGTTTATTACCACCATCACATAGCACGAGAGTCTGCCCATAACTCTGAATGTAGTCAAAGATTCTATCCAGATCCTCAAATGCATCCATCACTCGAACATCGACACCTCTGTTACGCAGTCTATCTGCATGTCGAGTTTCTTTAATGTCATATGTAGTAATTGGAGCATCGCGGACCTCTACGCCGTTGGCAAAAGTTATGTCAGTGAGTGCGAGTGTGAGTCCACCACTGGCAGTTCCGATCTCGAGGACGCGAGCGATATTCTCTTGTGCGAATAGTTTCTCAAAGGCAGCATAGAAGTTCTTGTTCTGTTGAGTGAAGATGCCTTTATAGACACCACCACCCCATTGGTGCTTCCAGTTGGGAAACTCTGATTCGAATGCTTCTTTGGGAATTTCAAACGCCATCAGAATCCTCCATATGACCAGTGGACGGTGGAGTAACGAATACCCGACGTTAGTTCATCCACTTGGTGTCTAATATATGAGGGGAATACTAATAGATCCCCCTGATCAAAATCGAATGATGCTCGTTTCTCGTCCACTGTCAATGCAAATTTACCACCTTCGAAGGAACCACGATCAGAGAGCAGCACGATTGCGCTGATTTTTCTAACTGGTCGAGAAACGTGGTTGGCATAATTTGTCGGGTAGATAATGTCGTGGTGCATCTTAAATTTACCACCAGCATTGTAACGAATGAAGTTGTTCTCACTACAATGCTCGAAAATATTGATGTTCCACATCTCTTCGTTGAGTTGTGCAACTGCTTGTTTAACTTTAAGACAATATGGATTTGTAGGATTAATCATGCACTGCTCAGAGGTGCGTGCATCGTTGACTCCAGAATTATATCCACCAGTGGTTTGACTTGGGGTGAGAGGTTTCTCGAGTTGCTCTTTAATAAACTCTTCTGCCTCTTGCTTCATATAACCACGCCAGATAAAGGCAGGACCAATTCTCTCAAATGCCATCAGTAATATATTCCCTTAAATGCTTCCACTGGAATCTCTCCTCTGGGAATACGATCATTCACATCATATTCTAGAGTGTCCAGTGCGTATTGTGTAATAGATGCTGCCCATTTTTGTTTATCTCCCAAGGCAGAGGTCAAAATATTTTTGGAGATAACTTGGAGGAATGAACCGATAGCAATTAGATCCTGTGGATCATCGCAATACTGGATAGATTCGCAGATAAAATCGTCAATTTCCTCGATCATAACATGTATTTTCTCTGTCTTCTCAGAGACAGTTAAACGTCGATGCTGACGAGATGGTATGTTTTCTTCGCTCATGCATCTATTTATTACCCGTCAATACGACCCAATCTGTGAATCAGGTTAGAAATAACTACCACATCTGGATGTGGGTCTCGTTCGCTGACACCTTCTGTTCGCATACACTCAATAAGATACGAGTGCAATGCACGCTTAATTACTGGATAATCTGTTGGTGCGAATGTTCCACCTTTTGATTCTTTAACCATTAGTCCCATAGTCCTCTAAAGTAGACACCAAACAGACGGGTGCCATTGTCAATACGCTTGTTATGTGCCTTCCATCCCTCAACATTGAGGACACCATTTTTGAAGTAAATATCATCGTTGCCATCTTCCACCATCTGTTCGAATGCCCAGATCATTTCATCCATGACCCAGTCCCAACGCTTGTGCCAGTTGCTGTCAGTTTCAAACTCATGTCCTGGATCTTCGGAGGCAGCAAAGCGAAGTTCTTCTGGAACATCTTCATCTGCCACGGCAGGTGAACCATGCTTGGTTGCCTTGAGTTGCTTTAACATAGGAAGAATAATCATAGCAAGAGTATCGTCCATACTCCATGTGTCATATGGGTCGATGCGAATCTCGACTTTCCTCTTACTGAAAAAATATGAGGATATTTCGGTAATTGGTGTATGCTTATCCAACCATTCCCCTAATGCAAAAACTGCATCATCGTCCTTGTCTTTCCAGAACAGAATCTTTTCTGCAATCTGGTATGGACCAATCCAACGGCGATAAGGAGCAATGTTAATCTTCACGAGAATTCTTCGAAAGTTCAGTTAGATACGGATCTTGTCCCCAGTCAAGTGGAATATCCATACCATCGAGTGATTGTGCGATCTTGGTGATGCCATAAACTGCTAGTGCGGCAACACCAAACACTGCAACATAGGGAATCGCTTCAATTGCCTTGTCCTTTAAATCATCCTTGGTCATTGCCATCAATTCCTGGAAATAACATATCACTAATGCGAATCAACCCATAATCTTCTAGTTGCTTGTCAGTGCAATACCATGACAGTATAACATCAACTGCATCGATATGCTTCTGAAGTTCGGCGTTTTCTGCCTCCTGATCATCCCAGTTAAACACACCACTACCACCAATCATAAGATCATTAACCCATGACTGGCGACAACGAATCAGTTCGTCTGCGACAATGCGGTCGACCTGCTCTATATCAAGTTCTACAGTATACTTACTCATCTTCATTTACCTTCTTATAACGATTGAGAGACCCATCTGCTTCGACTACCATAATCTCGCCAAGATTTTGTGCCATTATACGTTGCTCGCCTTCTGCTACGATGTGTTCACGTTCGCGCAGAGTGCGCATGACTGCATTGGCAATACCGAACTTGTTGCGCCCAGTGTCCATAGCATTCTGCGCTGCCTCTGCACATTCTTTGTAGACGTCGTCGGGTAAAGACCACGAGATATCCATCGCATTACCAAAATCACCTACGCGACGCAGATACTCCTGCCCACCATCTACTGAAACAGCACCACACGTGCATGTAACAAAATCGTGGCGATGCTTGGAGACGATCTTATCCCCGCAACTCAAACATAATACTGCATTCTGAACAATCATGATGAAACTTTCTTATGGACCATAGTAATGTGCTTACACTTATTATGGAAATTGAACCCCGTGCAATCACAAACCCATCCACTCGGAGTCATAGTGGTATGGTAAGTCTTACCCTTGCAGTTGGTATAAGGCCAAGCGAATCCAACTAGATGGTGATCGTTGCTGAAGTTGATACCAGCAAGAGCAACGGGACGTCGATATGGACTAACACCTGCAACATTCATGGGAACATTTCCTTATCATTTAGCATTTCGTCACGCTCTTCAGCAGTAACCTTATTAGACACTATACCATATATGGTGACAGAAATCAATAGAATTACCAAAATAAAAAGAATATTATCACTGTCCATAATTAATCACATTCACGAAATCAAGTTTCTGGTCTTCATCCCAGTCTTTAAGATAGACATTATCCTCGTCAAACATACGAAGATATTCTGCGCTAGTAATCTCACGAGTGGATGAAATCATTTCGTCGAGATGGAGTTGCGAGAACTCTTTGAAGTCATCGCCCACGCACATCGTCACCTCATCCTTAGCATCGGATGCGGTCTTCGCCTCAACGACATAACGCATACGGAATACGCTAACTGTTTCTACAAGATATTTTGGCATTAGTCCAACTTTCCATCATATGTGCGCAACCATGGTTGCCCAGCGTTTACATCAATCTCTCGTTCTATCTCGAACAGCATTACACCTGCCTCTTGGAACATCTCACGAGTGATGTCCCAATTGAATCCTTCGCCTTCGCGATTTGGTTTGTAACTGACTACCTTCGAAATGCCATTTTGGATAATCGACTTAGCACACTCGTTACAAGGAAGGAGAGGCACATACATCGTGCAACCTTCTACACTATGCGGTGCGTTGTCAAGAGCATTGCGTTCAGCGTGACAAACAAACAGATGTTTAGTTGGGCGATCTTCATAACGCTTGACATCATCTTTAACTCCTCGAGGGAAACCATTGTATCCCATAGAGACGACACGCTTCTTATCATCTACGATGACTGCACCGACCTTCGTGCGAGGGTCGTGTGACCATTCAGCGACGTGCTCGGCGAGGTCGAGAAATCGTTGTGACCATTTACTCACTATCATCTTCCCCGACGAAATCGTAGGGAACATCTTCGTCCTGCTTACGACCCATATAGTGGTCATCGCTTACGCAATAGAACTGTGCCTGTAGTTGACTATTGATAATGGTGCGAGTGACATCACCAGCAAAAGCAACGCATTGCTCTTTGTTTGCAGACTCGTAGACATCCTTTGCTACGAACTCACCCTCAGTGGTAAAAAGGAATACAATCAACCAATAACTCATACTAAAACTCCCACAAGCAAAATACCAACGACGAAAGCATTTACTGCAATCAACGCTTTATCCTTCATAGCGAACCCAGCATAACCCCAGAGACCAGCACCAGCGATAGAGACCAGAAGATCTACTGTGTGATAATCAAATGCGCGACAGGTCGCAGCGACGACGACACATGCAGTTCCTGCCCATTTCACGGTTTCAAGGAACACGTTCTTTTTTACAACTTCACTCATGCGAATTCATCATCCTTCAAAACCATCACGCCACCAACAAGCATCATCAGAAAACCAACAATCATCTGGACGCCGAAAGCAACTGCGCTTGGGGGATCCCCCGCAACACAGTCAGCAGCAGCGCGACATTCGACGTAGAAATCTTCAGCGCCGATCGTACCAGCAACGAGGAGAAAACCAGCGAGGAGCAAAATATATTTCATAACAAATTCCTTTTCAAACTATAACTCATTCTACCCTAAAACGGAGATAAAGTCAAGCTTTAATTTCATCAAATCCAACAGAAGCGCAACGGAACAGTTTACCGTCAACCTCAAGAATGTCACCAACCGACATCGAGGAGCAGGGACCGAGTTTCTCAACCGTAGCACCTTCCCAAAGATTCATGGCAGCGAATGCTTCTTCCATGTCATTGGTATCAACGTTAGCAACATGGGTGTAATACTGGAAGTTCTCTGCTTTGAAAGTGCGTTCAAACGAACGGTCGAAGTACGCTTTAATGCGGTCGCTAGTTTCGCCGTTGTTAACAGCAGTGATTTCAGCATCAGTCAGTTGAATTTGGTAAACCTTAATCATTTTCAATTCCTTTTCTTATTGTTACCATTCTACCCCAAAACGTGGTAAAAGTCAAGCCCCTAAATGAAAATAATTGCTTTTTTTTGATTTAAATTTTAAATTGAGAAATACAATCATCATAAGATTCCCGCATTCCTCCAACTTGGAAGAATACCCTCTGCGATTTGTTATCTGGCAACCCATGCACGATTGAGGTGTTGATCAGTGTCGCTTCGCTGGCATAATCGTAGTTGCAGACCTCGATATCATTCTCATACCAGACTATAGGAGCATGAAATGTTACCAGAGGAATCGATATCACTGCAGTTCTAGTGTCAGTGTGTTGTGGTAGTTTGCCCCCCACGAAAGAGACCTGACTCCACTGGTATACGTGATTTGGATCACTATACGGAGATTCTGGGACAAATAGGTTGCTAATCTTCTTGAAGAGTTGGTGTTCCCTGTAGTCTTCAGTTGCATCTCGGAGAAAATATTGAGAGTATTGTTCAATCGTATGACCCTGGACTACGTAATGATATGCCTGCGACTGATAGTTGTGTGAAAGGAAATTCATAAATCTCCAGTCAGTGGTATCTAGCACCAACCCAAGTGGTTTGTAATAAGGATACATGCTAGTATACTCTCATCTTTTTGATAAATTCTTTCATAGTCTCATAGTCAGAAGAAGCCTTAACATTCAACACCAACATGGTGCAGTCATCGACATATGAGAACAAGGAATGTGCTTTGGTGGTATTCATAAAATACGTGGTCCCTTCTCTCAGTTGCACAACCTTACCATCAAAAATCCAAGACATACTTGACGAGTGAAAATTGTAGAATGGTACGACGATTCTAAACATGTCATTAGGCAGACCGAAATTGTGGTCTCTGTGTGGCGGGAAAAAACCACCCTTGTCTAACCGCAGGAAATGTGACCGACCCAAGTCTTCTCCGAAAAAATTTAACAGTTCATTTACTTCAGGTATCTCGCATGACAAAGGTGTGCGAGTTTTAAAATCAGAATCACGATGTATTATACCAGTTTCGTTATAATATTCTCCCAAACTTTCAAGATCCGGAACACCTGAGTATCCGCCATCTAAACTGGTCATCGATAATCCGTAACGATTGTACCCCTGTTTATATGTGTTGTATTGCTTCCATTCTGGATGCCCGAGAATAAGATCTCTATACTTGTTTACGGGAATATTTGGAAATCCCAGTTCTATTATATCGCCATATGAGATTACGAATTCAGTTAGTGGGTTCATTTAATTGGTTCCTGGATCTATTTTTCCGAGTTGATCAAACGCCCACTGTCTTTCCCTACAATGGTAGCACCTGCCGCATCTGCCATATGTTTGCTGCGTGCAAGTGTGAGATATCTCAAGCAATCTTTCGGTACCATGCATAAAATGTAAATCAATTGTATGCGATTTCATCAATTCATTGAACGGCATGCCCAGATATTCCGGAAATGGATTTGTATCTACTCTATACGGTTTTTCTTCTGGAGTAAGGATCAACTCGGACGTTTCTCTATTGTCCGCTAGATAAACAAACAGTTTCCCACCCGCTGCATATTCGTCGAATACTGCACGAACGCTTTGTTGAATTTGTTGTGAGTGGTGTAGTTCTTGGACGTTTTCTGCACCAAAAATAGTAGGCGCAGGTAAGTTTATATCCAGCATCTCATTTATGGCAGCGACTATTCCAGGCGAGTGCACCTCTGCACCATCTGTCTTGGGCACCGTAAAGATATACTTTATTTCATCGACACTACGACCCTTCTTGATCAATTCTGAACAAATCATATACAATAAAATAGAACTGTCTGCCCCGCTACTCAACATAATCGCAAGATGTCGGTTTTCGGGTAAAGGTAAAACGAAAGAACGTCTATCCTCTGTCGGTCCACAAGTAAATACTGAGAAAAAAGAAGTATCAATCATGCGGTTTCTCCCCGCAATTGGTGGAATTTGTCAACTTTAGCATTACATTTTTTCCTTATGTTTCAACATAGTCTAACTTTTTCTTTTTGTAATTTTCGATGAATTCAATTTTTTTGTGCATCGGAGCACGAACACCACCAAGTTGTCGAAATGACTTCATCATATCCTCATCAGTATACCCACATACATACCAATCATCCATTCTCCAATGATCTACGCCAAAATCTAGATATGAATCCTGAGACCAGAAATTTTTGATGACCCATAGCACAGCATCTTTTTCTGACATGCCCATATTGTTCCGCCATCTAGTAAACAAAACTGATGGCGTCAGGTGCCGCATATACAATCGTATTTGATTTTTCAACTCAGGTTCAATTTGATTACTCTGGAATATTGGTATTAATTCCGGATCATCCTCTGACAATTGTTCTCCCTCTATCAAGGTAAATCCTTGTTTTTCATACTGAGTAGACAATTTATTTTGAGAACTATTTGCAAGAGTGCTGGGGATTACTAATGGATGTATCATTATGTTATTGGTTTTCCAATGTTCCTTACACCAGTTTAGAGTTTCACTCATTGTTTGTTCTGTCTCATGCTGCAACCCTGCGATAAGACTTATTGTGCCTCTGTAATAACCATTATGCTCTAGACAGTATTCCTTAGAATCTAGAATTGCCTGTTGGATTTTGGCAGGTTCCATACCTTTACCAATAGACTTGGCACTGGGGCGATGAAATGATTCTATGCCATAGAACTGCGAAGAAAAATTCATTCTTGATAAGTGCTCAATATCTTCTGGACGAGTGTGTAAAAGATCGGCACGAATATATCCTCCAAATAAAGGTTTGAAGGAGAACTTTTCAACTTCATCTGCGTACTTGATTATCTTGGCAGTATAATCGTTGAAGGTTTCGTCGGCGATAGAATACCTGTATAGACCCCAGTTGTCATAATTTCTCACAAGATTATCGTGAAAATCTTGCGCATCGCGAGTATGGTCGTTCTTTACTGCGAGTACAGGATACGTGCAAAATGCACATTTAAATCGACAACCCCTAGATGTTTCTATAGTTGTATGCTCAAACGGTTGCATGAAATCTCGTTTTTCATAGTCAACAGACAAATTGCGCATAGGAAATGCAGGATAGTGTTTAACAGCATCGACAGTTCTTCGGGTATCCCCCTCTTTGTTAATGACCTCCTCTGTCCACTTAGCAGTACCTTTTAAAATCTCAAGCATGGCATGTTCGCCATATCCCGTGACCATGTAATCGGCAGGAATTAAATGAATATTATGAAATTGAGTGGATCCAGTAATGATAGTGACATCTGGATAAGTTTTTTTCAACCAAGAAAAGCAGAGATACAATATCTCTGTGTTCATTCTAAACAAGGCACCCAGTCCGACAAACTTGAAAGATGGTGACATTCTTGAGCGAATTAACTCTTGAAATTCGCGCACCGTCCAAGAAGGTGCAAAGTCAACAACCTCGACGTCAAGTCCATTTTGACGCAAGAATGACGCAATTCTGTGTGCTCCTCCATTCCGACGAACGGAACTATAACTAATCGATGAGTCCTGCCTTCTTACTCCACTTTTGTCAGTAGAAGGTGCTTCATCTAGATTAATCATGCCACCAAAGATAATGCCATCAAGCATCAATCCACCTCGCATCTTCTAGAATTTTCTTAAATGTATCTTCATAGTTTTCATTCCAAATCATATACAACATCCATTGTTTTGTATAGTTAATTTTAAACGGTCCATTGTCGGGTAATGTATATGGGTGTATTCTGAAGTTTGGTTTTCCAAAATGCTTCCCGTCCTCGTAGTAATATTTAGGATAATTCACAGGATCGTTTATTGCCAGATATCTAAGTAATCTCTTGTTAAATTCATTGGCAGTATTGATTGCTCCATACCTTCCTGCTTCGATGCTACGATCTATTGCTATCGTATGAATGTCACCGTGTGCTCTTGCGAGTTGCATTCCTGGAATAGTATAACTACGCGAACTCAAATGTGTCATGTGAGAATCTATGTTCGATTCATGATATCCACCTCCACAAAGTATTTTACCATCTCTTCGGTAGAGAATATATCCATTTCCAAGTCCATCATATCTTTTTTGAACATACAACGCATGTAGAAACGAAGATCGAGTATTCTCCCAATTAATGGGACTCATGTTTGTTGCTCCAGGTCTTGTATCATCTATTGCATGGTTACAGAATGGCAACAACTGATCAATGGGATATGTGCTGTCTATCTGTTCAAACATTACCCAATCTCCGCATAATGACATTTTCTACAAATCTCATCTCTGGCGCGAACGATTACCTCAGCATGTGTTTCGGACACCCATATATCACTCAGAGAAGATTTCGAAAGGTCTCCGAAAACATACTCCATGTTGTAATCATTGCAGCAAAGAAAAGTTTCTCCCAAAGAATTTATATGAATCCATTCAGTAGTTCTATCCGTCTTAACATCTTCAAATCCCCGACAACCTATGACAGTGCCAGTTTTTAATCTCTCTTCGATCGAAGGTTGGTTTGAAATTAAAGACGACAACAATCCTGCTCTATCATGCAGCACGTATTCCTTGTATGGGATGAAGTTCTTAAACTTTCTCTTGGCAAATTTGTACGCCTGGAAACGTTCTCCCTTTACTGGATGCATATCAATTTGCAGGTTATTTAATTCCTCGCCTCTGTGAATGTCATTATCCCAGACCTTATCGTCGACCCCATTAATCAGTATGATCAAATTATCAAAGTCTGCCAGTTCTGTATCTGCATATTCTAAATTTGCTATCAATCTATCGTATTGATTGACATGCAACCCAGAACGACTTGCCCAAGTTTCTGGTTCGAATGATGGGATGTTCAGTATAATCTCAGAGATAACATCCTTATTAGACTTGATCATGTCTATCTTTTTGGGAGTAAGATTAATCCCATTGCTGAAAATGGTAGTGGTGAAGTTATACTTGCGAAGTAACTCCAGAAATTCTTCGAGATACCTATACAATAACACCTCACCGTAGTGTGCAGTGTAGATGTTTCTCATTGAGAGAGATACAACTCCACTCTCGTCGTTACGATGCGATGCCAAATCGGCAAGAATCTTTTCTACTAGATCTAGAGGCATGTGCACCCTTGTTCGCTCAGGCTGTGGGATATATTTTACTGGACAATACCAGCATGCAGCATTACAGAACCCAAACAAGTCAAGTTGGACGTGTTGGATCTTTATGTCCCGTAAGTTCTGTAAAAGATTCATGATATAATATTAAGACGTGTTCGCGCTTCTTCTAGATTTTCATTAAACAGGTAATCGTAGTTTTCTGCCAGTAAGAACTTAGCATTCTTCCCTCGTAGATATGCATGTTTGACCATGGATAGATTTTTGTATGTAAGACCATACTTCAACAAACCAAGAAGACATATCGCGAACCAACCAATTGATTTTGTCTGCGCAAACGAAAATGCTGCGAGACAAATTTCACCTGTATCATTTGCAGGATATCCTGTCAATGTGTGCCAAGTGTCGTGTGTGTCGCGATACCTGCGTGCCATCCAATTATACGGATGTTTCGCTTCGATCCATTTACTGTTGTTTGATTTTCTCCTACTGAGTTTCAGCAGGATTTCTTGGTTTGGAAATAGTTTGTGGCATTCTCTGCCAACAGACCCCTCTGGTCTCTCGGAAAGTGTCGGGAAATACTCGGAAATTTCTTCAGAGGAGTATGCTATCTCACCACCCGATTCAGTCTTCATTAACTGATCGAGACTCCAGCGCAATGATGGAGGATTTAATGCATGAAGGATCTCGAAAATGAAAATTGTATTCGCAGGATTTCTACGAAGTTTCTTAAATGCTTTGTATGCACGAAGATAGTCAATTTTGTATTCTAGACTCATTTACAATAACCTTCAATTCGCGAAGCACTTTCTTAATTTCAATTGGATTACTAAGGAAGGCATAGAAGTTTCCACTATCTTCCAAGTCATAGACATATAGATGCTCATCAGTAAGAACATAGTTTATGTCTGGATTATAGTATAATTTATATGATGCTACGACATCCTCTGAACCGAGAAATGTCTCGTCGAAATTAAAGGAATTGACAACTTTTTTAGAATACAGTAACATTCTATTTTGCAGAAGATTTGCCGCCAAAAATTTACCAAGTTCGATTAGACGCAATCCATGCGAACCTTTTACGTTAGCGAACTTGTAAATATCTGCACTGTTGAAGAATGCATTACCCGTGGTATTAGTTCCATTATATGTCATAACTCCATCAATCAAACCAACCACATCAACTTCTGGATTCTGCCCGACGATCTTAGACAGTTTGGTCAGTGCATCAGGGGCAAGATAGTCATCTGCATCGACTTGCATGTAATAGTCATGCGAGCGAGTTCGGAAAATCTCTAGAACAGAGTTCTTTCCCTTCGCAGGTGTCCCGTTAGATTCAGTTACTAGAAACTCTACATCGTATTCCTGTGCAACAGATCTCGCTTGCTCTACAAATGAAAAATCGAGAGTGTTACATACCACAACCACATCACTGGTTTGAGGTAGAACACTCTCGATACAACGTTTTAATTTTTCAACATCCCTTGAAGTAAGGAGTGCAACCAATATGTTCATCCGATCAATGAACCTCCTGCTTTCTTCTTCGCCTTTGCAACTGCCTCTTGCGTCTTGACAGTCTTATGGTCTTTTTTACCATAGTCTTTGGCGAGGGGACTGTTGGGATTTGCGTCTGCAATTTTCGACATCACTTCCTTGAAGTGGTCTGGTGGTTTGACGCCATCACCTACACCACCGATAATATTCGGTGCAGTTATACCTTGGATAAGGTGTGGATTTTTCTCTAGAAACTCTTGTAATGCGTCAAATGAACCCCAGAAATCATCCTGAGGTTCACGTGTCTCTGCATCTAAAACAGTATATAAGGGCATTGTTATCGATCTCTAATTAATGTCAAAATGGTACGGAGTGACGGGCTCGAACCGCCGACATTCTGCGTGTAAAGCAGACGCTCTACCAACTGAGCTAACCCCGCACAACGTGATCCGCTGCATGGGTGGCAGCGAACGAATCAGGTTTGACCTTGGCATCAATACCAGTCGAACCTTTAACGTATCCCAGTGCTTCTTTCACTGCGATATTACTCTTATACCTTGGATTTGGATTTAAGTCAAGGTGTATTTCCAATTTTCTTTGACCAACTACATCTAAAATTGCAGTTGCTGCTTCGATAGCAAACCCTGCTTCGGTAATCAGACGTTGCCGCAAATTCCCAAAGTCCCGCATTTCTACGTTTCTAGAGAATAAATTACCACCACGCTTAGAATCCTTGTGCAGAATAATAACAGTGGAATACTTAGCAAACCAAAGACCGTTGCGTTTGAAACGAATAGAGTCCGCACCTACGTAAACAGATGACGTTTCACTTGAATTTAGAATTGCTTGTCTTGCTTCATCATACATAGGTCACCTATTGAAAATTGGCGGCGGGTGGTAGGAATTGAACCTACTTCTCAAGGTTTTGGAGACCCGTGGATTACCGTTTTCCCTCACCCCCATAATACTTATAAAATGGTCTGGAATGTAGGATTCGAACCTACGACCCCCTGCTCCCAAAGCAGGTGCGCTACCAGACTGCGCCAATCCCAGAAAGTCAGGTCGCACTGTGACGCCTGACCCCGTACTGTCCAGAAAAACAGCACGTCGTATATGGTACCCAAGATAGGATTCGAACCTACATCTTACTTCCAGTTACCTTTGGCTCCGTTCGTAGCGGAGAGGGATACTTGGGCGTGGAGCGGCATGTGAGAATCGAACTCACCCCTTACGGCTTGGAAGGCCGACGCACCACCACTATGCTAATGCCGCATTAAACTTATTTATACCTAAAACGGAACAGTCCCCGCTGCTCTGTATTACTGTTTGCTCAATGGGGTTTCACAGGGTCGACCCTGCCTCTATTCTATGCAAACAAACCGCAGTATATTGGCGACTCGTACGGGACTTGAACCCGTGGCCTCTAGCGTGACAGGCTAGCGATCTAACCAACTGATCTAACGAGCCTTGGTGGACAGGGTTGGATTCGAACCAACGTAGCATTACTGCGGCAGATTTACAGTCTGCTGGTATTAACCACTCACCCACCTATCCAAAAATGGTGCTCCCGAACGGATTCGAACCGCTGACACGTGGTTCTTCAAACCACTGCTCTACCAACTGAGCTACAGGAGCGTAATAGTGGTACGCCTAGAGGGACTCGAACCCCCACGCTTTCGCACTGGTACCTAAAACCAGCGTGTCTACCAATTCCACCATAGGCGCATAAAAGAG
>Ga0209550_10004337_pt1 | contig 13468 bp, 5 predicted proteins | sample LauGreSuBDMM15SN_2_FD_187567 | JGI IMG/M metagenome (GOLD analysis project Ga0209550, IMG submission 187567) | Freshwater lake microbial communities from Lake Michigan, USA - Su13.BD.MM15.SN (SPAdes) (version 5) | ecosystem: Environmental > Aquatic > Freshwater > Lake | place: Lake Michigan, USA... | reverse complement strand
GCTTTCGCCGTGTCATCCACACACACGTCCGAAAAGGTTCATTCACGCAATTGGGATCGTGCGATGCTCGCGAGAAACGCGGGATGTGGCCCGAAATTGGCGCGCGGCCGAATTCGCGCGCGTCGCAGCAATCGTGAACGTGAACAGGAAAGCGAGCACAGACATGACGTCGCATGCCACCGACATCTCCGATCCGGAGACCTCCACATCCGCTGCGCACACTCGCAACATTTGCATCATCGCGCATGTCGATCACGGCAAGACGACCCTCGCCGACAACCTGCTTGCGGGTTCGAGCGACATCCACGGCAAGTCCATCTTAAGCCAGCGGCAGGCCGGTCTCGGGCTGCGGTACATGGATAGCCGCGAAGACGAGCAGGACCGTGGCATCACCATGAAGGCCTCGTGTATCGCGCTCTCGGTCGAGCCGGCTGCGCCCGGCGGCATGCCATCGATCGTCAACCTGATCGACTCACCGGGACACGTCGACTTTTGCGGCGAGGTGTCGGCAGCGGCGCGCCTGTCGGATGGCGCGCTGCTCGTCGTCGACGCCGTCGAGGGTGTCTGCGTGCAGACTCACGCGGTGCTCCAACAGGCGTGGGACGAGCACGTGGTGCCGGTGCTCGTGCTCAACAAGATCGATCGGCTCATCGTTGAGCTCAAGCTCTCGCCGCTTGAGGCCTGGCACCACATGAAAAATGTGGTGCAGCAGGTGAATGCGATCGCCGGCCACCTGTACGCGCGCGCCGCCGCGGGTGAGCGCGATGCAGACAATCTCGTCGCAGAGGCGCGCGCCACCGCGGGTGAGGCGTACGGAGTGGCCGACGAGACGCGCGTGGGCGAGCTGCAGTTTGCGCCTGAAAAGGGGAATGTGCTCTTTGCGTCCGCAATGCACGGCTGGGCGTTCGGCCTCGACGACTTTGCGCGCCTCATCAGCGCCAAGCTGGGCATGCGCGAGGCCGTGTTGCAGGAGACTCTGTGGGGAGAATTCTTCTTCGAGCCCAAACAAAAGAAGATCGCACGCACCAACCCGGACGGCAAGCTGAAGCCGATGTTCGTCCAGTTTGTGCTGCAGACGCTCTGGCAAGTGTACGAGGCCGTGCTCATTGAGCCGGACGCGCCCAAGCGCGACAAGATCATCGCGACGCTCGGGTTACAGGTGCCCCCTCGCGATCTAAAGCACTCGGACCCGCTAGTGCAGCTAAGGGCCATCATGGGGCAGTGGCTGCCTCTGGGACGGACGGTGCTGCGTACAGCTGTGCTGCAGCTTCCCTCGGCGGCCGCCTCGCAGGCTGCGCGCCTTGCCCACCTCTGCCCGCCGCTGGCCGCGCTCGCGCCACCGGAGGCGACAGGCGCACCTGCCGGTGCCGTGGCGGCTGTTGAAGCGACCGACGGCGAGCCGAACAGAGGCGGCTGCTCGGTCGCCAGCCTTCAGCGGCTACGCCATGCCATCGACACGTGCGACGCGGCGGCAGACGCGCCCGTGCACGTGCACGTCGCCAAGATGGTGTTCGCGCGCGGCGTGTCGGGAGTGCACCCGGACGATGCATTTGTCGGCCTCGCGCGAGTCTTCAGTGGGAGACTCGCGCCGGGTAGCGGAGACGCTCGCTCGCTGCAGATGCGCCGTATCGGCATCGACAACGCAGTGATGCCACCGGAGCTCGTGCAGATCGATGGGCTGCGGCTGTACACGCTCATGGGGCGCGAGCTCGTGCCGACGACCCTCGTAACCGCTGGAAGCGTCTTTGGGCTCGGCGGGCTCGGAGACGTGCCCATCAAGAGTGCGACGCTATGCTCTCTGCATGGTTGCCCGCCTTTTGCGCCGCTCGCGAACCAATCCGCGCCCATAGTGCAGGTGATACCTACTGATGGCCCATAATTGCCTCTGATGGCTACTGACGGCTACTGATGGCTACTGACGGCTACTGGGTGCACCTGTTGTGCAGGTGGCCCTCGCGCCGAAGCTACTCAGCTTGCTCCCACAGCTCGTGGCTGGCCTCCAGCTGCTCGCACGCGCCGACCCGAGCGTCGACGTGGCGACGCTGCCGACGGGCGAGCACGTGATCGCCACCTGCGGCGAGGTGCACCTTGAGCGTTGCCTGCACGACCTGAACAACACCTTCGCCCCGGGTCTCGAGGTGGTCGTCTCACCTCCCATTGTGCCACTGCACGAGAGCGTCGCGATCACTTCGGCCGGTCGTGGCGAGGCTGCAACCACCAACAAGCTTGCGAGCCTCATCGTGCGCGTGCTCCGGCTGCCAGCCAAGGTTCGCGCGTGCGTCGACGAGCACAAGGCAGCGCTGCGGACGGCGCTACTTACCGCCGGCAGCTGGCTCAGCCTCGCCAGCGCGCCCGGTACCGACGGGGATGTGCGCGAGGCGCTCCTTGCACTCCGAAAGCAGCTTGAGGGGGAGGTAGCGCCCTGGAATGAGCTTCAGCCGTTGAGCGCGACGCTCCGCGGCGCATGCGTCTCGCTGCTGCTTTGCGCCCCCACGATTGCCGAGTCTCTGCGTGGCTGCGACGGCGGCGACGGCAGCGGCGGCGGCGCTGACGGCGGTGCGAGCAAGCTGCTCCCCAACGTGCTCTCGGGCTTCCAGCTCGCCGCGAGCAGCGGACCCCTGTGTGAGGAGCCAATGGATGACGTGGCCTTCGTGCTCGATGAGCTGCGTGCGCCAACGGCCGCGGAGGCGGCGGCGGCTGAGCTGCAGAGCGGTGAGCTCGAGGGGCAGCTGATCGTCGCCGCCAAGGATGCTTGTCGTGCCGCAGTGCTCGCCGGCTCGCCTCGGGTGCTCGAGCCCGTGTACCTTTGCGAGCTACAGACGTCGCAGGATTCGATGGGCAAGGCATATGGGGTGCTCTCCAAGCGGCGTGCAGCCATCCTCTCCGAGGAGCTCAAGGAGGGCACGCCCATCTTCACGATCCGCGCGCACCTACCGGTAGCTGAGAGCTTCGGCTTCGCCACTGACCTTCGAAAGTCGACCTCAGGCGCGGCGCATCCGCAGCTCGTCTTCTCGCACTTCGAAGCGCTCCATCAAGACCCCAATTTTGTGGTCACGTCGGAGGAGGACCAGGAGGCTCTCGACGACGGTGACCTGCCGACGATCAACCTCGCGCGCAAGCTCGTCGACGACGTGCGCCGGCGCAAGGGGCTGCGCGTCGAGGAAAAGGTGGTGCAGAGTGCGACCAAGCAGCGCACGCGTACCAAGATGAAGTGACCCGCGAGAGAGCTTAACAGTGTCGGCGTCGTTCTGGGTGTGGGGCGTGGCTGCGGGGTAAGCGGGGTAACAGACGACTGTCGAAGTACAGACTCGACTGTCGAACAGACCCGTCGTTAGGGTAGAAAGGCGGCAATACACAGTACAGGTGGAGAGTCTATAAAGTTATGTGGGCCTCTAACTGACTTAACTTTATAATATAGGGCGTAACTATCTCCTAATCTCCTGCAGGTACTTCTAGACTATTGTACCAGCAACACGGAAGGACGTTGGACGTTGCCACAGGGCACGAGGCCTCTGGCGGTTCAAACCCGTCAAGGACCGTAAAGGTGTAGCCTCATTCAGCAAGCTTGCTTGCCTCATGTAGGAGTTGATGCATTGCTGACGTACTTTACCGGTACAATTGTTTCCCGTGAAAACCTCGTGTGTGGGAATCCTTTTGTGGGCTGGTTCAATGGCGGCGGTTGCAGGCGGCGGTGATGGCAACATCTGTCGCAACGCCACTGAGAATGCCATCCTCATCTCGTCCTCTCCACATTTGGGATCGCTCCTATACGGGATGCCTGCTAATTCTGCTGATACGGTTGAGCAGGATTTGGAGCCGGATGTGCTTGACGGCCTCTTGATGCTGGGCTCGGTGCGTAATGACCATGAGAAGCGGCCCATACCAGGCAGGCCTCCCATACGCAAACCGACGCCGAGCTTTCGGAAGGCACCGCACACCGAATCGGTCCACCACCGAGAGGAGATTATCGCGGAAGTGGCGGCGGGCCGCAAAGCGTCGCGGCCCGGCAGCGCGCCCGGAAGGCGTGGCAGCGTGACAGCACAGCCGAGTGCTAGCAGCAGCGGCTCGACGCCACCGGTTGCCGACGACACTACGCCGAGCGCCAGACCGGCGCCTGCGCCCTCGTCCGCGGAAGACATGGCGGATGCCGAGCCACCCCTGACTGCAACGGTGGCCCCGGCAGTCGATCGCGACGGGGAGGACGAGGTGGACGACGCATCGACGTCCTCGTCGTCGTTCTCAGCAGCACTTGAGGCCACGACGACCGAAAAGACGGAAGAGGTGCTGGCGCCGTCGCCGGCAGCGCGCTGGCGAGCGCTGGGTGAGGTGTTTGTGGAGGCGCCACAGTCGGTGGATGCAGCGGCGGAAGAGACACTCAAAATCGCGCGCATGTGTGAGCTGGTCACAGACAGCACGCGCTTGCTGATGCGCAGAACGGTGCTAGGGCTTGTGGAGGACGTTGGGATGGATTGGGATGGCGAGTGGCAGGCGATGCGCGCGCAGCACCTGCAGGCAAACGCGAGGCGTATGCAGAGTGTCGAGGAGGAGCGGCGGCAGGCGCCTGCAGTAGAGCATCACTTGGAGGCAGAGGCGCTCGATGAGGCGGAGGCGGAGGCGGCGGGCGCTGCCGAGCCGCCGCCCGAGCAGCCCGATTTGGGGAAGGCGCTGCAAGACGGCGAGCTTGAGAAGGACGTGGAGACGGCGATGATCGACAAACCATTCGTGACCAAGATCCGCGTCATGTGCGATGAGCTCGTGGGCTTGGCCCACTCCGCCAAGATGGGGATGCGCGAGCGGCGCCGTCCTCTTGGAGGTGTGGTCGAGGCTCGCCAGCTCTTCGGACTGCCCAATGCGTTGCGCCCGAAGAACGAAAAGGAGCTCGCAGCGATCGCGAAGGCCGAGCAGATAGCCGAAAAGCTTGCGAAGCGCGAGGCCGAGGAGGCGCGCCGCCGCGCTCCCGACGCCGACGAGCACCTCGGGGCGCCGAAGCCGAAGGAGGAGATACTCAGCTTCCGAAACGAGCGCAACAAGGTGATCGCACTGCGGGGGCTCGATGGGAGTGGCGGCGCCGGCGCCGGCGCCGTCGCGGGCGCCCGATCGATTCGGAGGAATCTCATTGGAGGACAGCCTGCGCCATGGCGCAAAAAGTTCGCGGGCGACCCGGCATGGAAGGAAGAGCGAGAGTTGCACCGCTCGCAGTCGGTGCCGCTATGGCTCTCAGGCAAAGGGCGGCTCCAGTGGATGGCGAGGCACCAGCTGGAGTTCTACGAGTTGGATGCGCCCCCGCCGGTGGGCGCTTTCCCGTCACCCGGGCTCACGATCCCGGCCCCAACGGCGCATGCTCCGCGAGCAACCGCCGGGAGCAGCAGCGGCGGAACCTCGGGCGCGCCTTCCCCAGCACGCCGTCCGCAATCCGCCTCGCAGGCCACGTCCATAGGCAGTATGCGCGCCGAGTCGGCTACGAAAGCAAACATGCTCGCTGCCGCCGCCGGCTTTGCTGTGAATCCTGTCGGCTTTGCTGTGAATCCTGTGGCGAACGGCTGCGTGGTGAACTCGTTGGTACAACGCCGCCGCCCGAGCTCCGCAGCATCGAATCCCATGGCCTCCGCGGCATCGGATCGCTTGCATGCGTCCTCGCCTGCACCTGCGTACTCTGACGAAGCGCTCCAGCACACGCTCAGCAAGGGGCTGTCCGCCGCCGAGAACAAGCTCAAGCAGGAGCGCCTCGCCGTGCACCGCGAGTTCGTCGGCACGAGCGTCGCCGGCAGGTAGGACCAGACATGGCGGGAATCGCGCCCGTTACCGATAATACCGTGTCGGGCGCGTGCGTTGCTGCGTTCTTGTTCGTCGAGCGACCGTGCGCCTCCGCGACGCGCACACCCACCTGCACGGCCTACTATTTTTGTGTCGTAGAGCGGACATGCAACAGAGCGACAGTAGGATACCTTTTGCCTCAAGTTTAAATACGCGATGGTATGAGCGCATCCGACCACCACCGAGAACGGTAGCAAGCGTCCGCCGCCGCCCGGCGACAGGACACGGGCTCGGCCGCAGCCCGCACATCCATCATCCTAGTTCCAACATAGATTCCCGGACGGAGTTTCGCGATCGGCACGTCCCGTTACCCACCGCCCCTATGTGCCCTAAGCGAGGACAACACGCCTCGCGCGGCGCCGCCAGAGACCGCACTGTATGTGAACACAGAGCCCAGCAGACCCGGCCGGGCAGACGTGCAGACGAGAGACGGACGAGACGTGGCGGCCGACTCTGAGAACTAACTCAGACCACACGGTTGTCCATATTGCGCCTTCACCGGAGCGTCATTTGGATGAGTTCTCTTCGGCACGGTCAGCGCACCGCAGTACACGAGCGTACGACTTGATGTCCAGGTGATCGCTCGTTGAACCAGCACGTCGGGTCAGCCTCGCGCCTACGAGCGCGTGCGCGCGATCACGTGGATAGAGGACAACCGCTCGACGTGCACCGGCTTGGACACAACTTGCGCCGCTGCACCGCTCACAGCACCCGTGGCGCCTGCGGGCATGTGCCCGTGCTCGTGCTCGTGTTGGTGCTGTGAGCGCATTCGGCGCTGAAGCGCCGTCGAGAGCGCCTCGTACATCGTAAACGTGACGATGCTCTGCGGGATGGTGCGCACAATGTTGATTCGGAAGCCGAGCCAGAGGGCGCCGATCCCCTCGCTCCGATAGGTCTGCAGCGTAGCGTCCACTAGCCCCGCGTACTTGCGTCCACCCTGGTCGTTCTGCAGCCGCGCGCGGATGACCTCATGTGGGTACGTGACGGTGGAGGCAACGAGCTTCGAGAGGCCGGACGCGGCGATGATGTGCCAGATCGGGCCACCGGTGCTACTGCTGCCGCCGCCGCCGCCGCCACCACCGCCGCCGCTGCTGCTGCTGCCGCTGCTGCCGCTGCTGCCGCTTCTGCCGCTGCTGCTGCTCCCGCTGCTGCTGCTGCTCCCGCTGCGGCTGCCGAGCAGAAGCTCGGCCTTCATCTTCTCGTACAGTGGGAATTGGATCATGATGTGGGAGAGGCCAAGGATGGAAGCGGAGAGACCAGCGAAGAAGGCCATGGGTCCCTCCTCAACCAGGATGCGCCGGAACGCGTGGCGCATCGATGTGTACTGCATCGCGCCCGCCTCCGGCCCGCTGCCTGAGCGCAGGGCCTGCGTCGCCAGCCGGGTGCGGATCACCCATAGGGGATTGGTGATCACGTCAGTCACGAGTCCCGCGCCCGCGGCGGCCGACATATGCACGAGTGGAGACGAGGCGGGCAGTCCGCTCAACAGCGCGATGCGCTCCTTGCTGTAGTCGTAGCACGGAAAGTAGACAGTCCAGAAGACTGCGACACTGCAGACTGCGGGCGTGAAGCCATGGTACCATCCGGCGAGGCCCTCATGCCGATAGATGGTGGCGAGCGATTGAAGAATGCCCGAGTACCCTGATCGGTGCACGTCGGCCGACTTCTGAACCTGTACGCGCGTCTTGGCCACATCGAGTGGCGAGCACAATGCCGTTGCGACGATGCCGGAGCCAGTGCCAGCGAGCGCCTTGCACATGTAGGGAGAAAGCGTGAGGCGGTTGCCACTCGCGCTACTCCCTTTGCTGCTGCCGCCGCTGCTGCCACTGCTGCTGCCACTGCTGCTGCCACTGCTGCTGCCACTGCTGCTGCCACTGCTGCTGCCACTGCTTGCCGAGCTGTCACTGCTGTTGGGGGAAGACGAGGGGGAGACCATATTTGTGGACGGACACGGAACGTGGCTTAAGGCAGTCAATTCACACTACCGAATTAGACGTCAGTCGCAAACCATTCTCGCAGGTCGGCGGTGCCTTCCGCTGCCTCGGCCAGACTGCGCTTGTGCTTGTCGGCTGCCTGCTGTCGCGTCTTCTTCTGGTGGCAGGGCACACAGAGCGTCTGGAAGTTGTCGAGGCTCGTCTCCCCCCCCCCCTCGGCGACGGGCACGATGTGGTCCGCCTCCCAAAAGTCCCCTTCCTTGGGCGCGGTGAGCATACGCTTGAGCCGCTCACTCGCCGTCGAGAACGGGCTGCCCATCACGCACTGCAGCCGCTCCTGCTCGGACGGCAGGGCCACGAGGCGCCGGTAGAAGGCGTGCGCATTGAAGCCACACAGCTGGCACACGCCGAGCTCGCGCTCAAAGAGCTGCCGGCGCGCGGACGCTTGCGACTCGGCCGAGCTGAACTGGGACGCGCACCGGTCCGAGCAGAACGGCGACTCGCGCGCGGGCTGGTGCAGCGTGAGGCAGTAGAGGCAATACGGGAGCGCGTGCTCGACTGAGAAATGCTGCGTCCACGTGCGCGCCGTGGCGGTGCTCTCGGTGCGCCACGTCAGCGTGACGTGCTCCGAAAGAGGCACGTGGCTCGCTGCCCAGCGCTCGCTCGTCGTCTCGCGCACGCGGCTGCCACCGGCAGGAGCGGCAGGAGCGGGAGCGGGAGCGGGAGCGGGAGCGGGAGCGGCGGCAACGGCTGTTGGAGAAGAGGCGGTAGCGCGAGGGAAGGTGCCGGCAGTGGCGGCGGCCGCGACGAGCGAGGAGGCGTCCACCGAGGAGCCCGCAGCGGCGGCCGCGGCCATACCGCTCGGCAGCATCGGTGGCGGGCGCAGCGCCGTCCCAAGCGCCGCCCGAGCGAGCGGCACGCGCACCGGCCTGTCATGCAGCACCGCCTTCTGTGCCGGGGAGAGCCCTTCCCAATCCAGCACCCATCGGCGCGCCGCCGCGAGCATCGACGGCTCCTGCAGCGGCAGCGGCAGCGAGCTCGGGTCGTCGTCGAGGATCTCGTGCGGGAGTGCTGAAGCGCCCATCCCGGCGGGCAGCGGCGCGTCGTCCCCTCCAAAGGCGTGCACGCGGCCCGTCAGCACGCTCACGGCAAACCATCCCTCGACGAGGTCGGTCCCTGCTGGCGTGGCCCCAGCGGCAGACGAGCGAGCAGCTGACGTGGCGATGGCGTCGCTGGGGCTACCGAGGACCCTCGAGGCAGCGGCTGCTGCGGCGGGCGCGGAGGCAGTGGCGTCGCCCGCCGCCTCATCAAACGCCTCATCAAACTCCCGGGTCAAGTCGATGGTAGTGGATGGAGTCATCGTGTGCGCCATGGGCGTTGCCGAGGAGGACGCGGCAGTGGCGGTGGCGGCAGGCTTGGGAGAGGCCTTGGCTGCAAAGAGCGAGTTGAACGCAAGTCGCGAGCGCTCGCGCTTCATCTGCCGCTCGCGCTCGGCCTTGCGAGCAAGCAACGAGAGTGCTTCGCCGCCGATGCCGCTGCCGTCGCCGCCGTCGCCGCCTCTCCCCGCCTCACCTGCCGCCTCGTCCGCGCAGTCCTCCTGAGAGGCGCCCTCGATGCGCCTCTCCTCACCCTCCACGTGGAGCCGCTGGCGCACTCGCCCATCGAGCGCCGCGCCGAGCGCGCGCACCTTGCGCTGGAGCACCGCCCACATCGCTTCGTCCGCCGTGTCCTTCGCGACGAGGTAGTAGACGTTGACGCTCGATCGCTGCCCGATGCGGTGGCACCGGTCCTCGGCCTGTAGCAGCTCGCCCGGCGTCCAGCGCAGCTCGCCGAAGACGGCGGTGCTCGCGCCGGTGAGGGTGAGCCCCTGGCCCGCCGCGAGGATCGAGAGCAGGAAGATGGCGGGCGTGTCCGCGGGCAGCGCCTGGAACGCGTTCACGAGCCCAGCCCTCTCGACGGCCGGAACCGAGCCGTCGATGCGGAAGGTGCGTACCCTCGCCGAGGCGGCAGCCGCGTCGACGGCGTCGAGCATGGCCTTGTGGTGCGCGAAGAAGAGGAGCCGCCCGTCGCGGCAGCTCGGCAGCATCTCGAGCACGAGCTCCGCCGCCGCGTGCGCCTTGGCCGATCCCAGCGCGACGCACATTTGCGACAGTAGGTGCTGCTTGCCGCGCTCGTCTCTGGTCTCGCTCATGGCTCGGTCGAGCTGCGCGAGCTCGGCTGTGGCCGCGCTGCTCGCGCCGCGGCCCGCGCCGCCGCTCAGTGTGAGCAGGATGCGCTGCCGGCGCTTGGGTGGCAGCTGCGTGAGCACATCGCTCTTGAGGCGCCGTATCATCGCATGCGTGCGCAGAAGATCGTGCAGCTCGGGAGCGTTCGTGCAGCCGGAGACATCGAGATGGCGCACGCGCCCGACGAAGCGCACATGCGCGCCGCAGAAGCGCTCGGTGAAGGCCTTGTACGTCGCAAACTGCGGCACGCGCGGGCAGAGCGTGTGACACAGCGTGTAGAGCTCGACGGGCCGGTTGAGCGCCGGCGTGCCTGTGAGCAACATGATGCGCCGCGCGGCAGCCAGCAGCGGCAGCACGAGCTGCGCGCGCTGGGAGTCCTTCGATTTCAAGTAGTGCGCCTCGTCGGCGATGGCCACACGAAAATTGGCCGCCGCGAGCGCTGCAGCCAGCTGTTCCTTCTCCTTGCCATTCGTGATCAGCCCGTATGAGACAATGGTGACGGGTGCCAAGCGAAGGGCACCATTGTGGTGGGAGCGCACGAGGTTGATGTCGCCCGGGCGCAGAAATGTGCACCAACGTTCGAGCTCCTCACACCAGGGCAAGCACATGGACGTGGGAGCGAAGATGAGCAGCGGCCACTCGGCCCGGTAGTGGCAGGCGAGCGCGATGGCTTGCACAGTCTTGCCGAGCCCCATCTCGTCGCCGAGGAGAAGCCGTCCGTTGAGTGCAAGTCCGGCCGCCACGCCATCGCGCTGGAAGGGCAGAAGTTTGGCCTCGTCGACCATTCCTTGGCTCGGCGGAGCGCAGGCGACGCGCGGCTAGGGGAGGCTTGCGTGCCGGCCAGCGAGTTGAGTGCGGCGGTGCCGTGGCGCAAGGGGCTGGGAGCCCCTTGCGTGGCGCGAAGTACAGTTGCTACCGGTACACATACCAAAAAGGGGAAGTTTTATATGATGCAAATCATACCTGCTTGAACGTACAATAGTAGGGCACATGAGGGCACGAGCTCGGGCACCTCAAGACTCACGAGGAGCGCCGAGACATGGCACACTGACGTACGATGGCGTCCTCATCACGCAGGCAGTGCGTGGGTCGGCTCAGCTGCGGCACGTTTCCGACGAGGGGTGCGTGTCCGATACTAAGGATCCGACTCGAGTCTGGGCGCCAGCTTCTCTGGTGATAGCGTCTCCCACTGTCCCTCGGCGCCGTGTGGAGGCGCGTCCAGCTGCTGTTTCTTTCCTTGGCTTGGCGGCGGCGGCTGATGTTGGGCATGCTGTGGAGGCAGCGGCTGTGGATCCATTGGACTCTCGAGCGCGTGCACGTGTGCGAGCAGCTGCTCATAGGCTTGGCGCAGCTGTCGGTTGGAGATCTCGAGCTCTCTCGCACGCACTGCCTCCGCGCCATGCAGCTGCTGCCAATGGGCGGCATCGCTCCGAGCATCAGCGAGCTGCTTCTGCTCCGCCGCTTGCAGCTGCTGCCAGTGTGCAGCCTCGCTGCGGGCGCTGGCAAGCTGCTGCAGCGCGAGAGAAAGGTCGGCGTTCAGCTGCGCAAGCCTGCTCGCGTCGCCGCCGCCTCCATGCAAGCCAGGCATGGCACGCGCTGTCAAGTCGAGGTGGAGTCGGCCAAGCTCGCGTGAACGCGCCTCGGCGGCATCCGTCGCGACCCGTAGCCGCTGCAGATCTGGCGCGAGCTCGGCTGCGAGGCGGCTGCCCAGCTCGCGGCATGCCTCGCGTACCTCGCGGCCGAGCTCGCGGCTCAGCTCACGTCCCAAATTATGCGACACGTCCTGCGTCAGATCCGATGCGACGTGCCGCAGGTGCTGGAGGGCCTCCGCTGCAACGTCAGCCGCCGCGGTACGCATGGGGGCGCCGCCAAGCAAGGGGCGGCTCTCATGCCCAGGGGCGCTGTACCCACTCGCGCAGTAACCACCGGCGCTGTAGCTCCCAGCGTACGAATTCGACATCGGCAACGAGTGCGCTAGATGCGGTGGCAGATGGGTGGGCAGATGTGACAACGGGACGGGGCCCGATTGTGACTGGCGGGCCGCGAGTGGCGGAGGGCCCCTCGGCGGTGCCGGCGGCGGCGGCGAGCGGCCGTCCGCACCGGTCGATGCCGTGCTGGGCACCTGAGGCCGCGCATGCGTCGGCGGGGGCACGGGCGGGGGCGGAGGCGGTGGCTTGTACGAAGTGCCGCCCATGGACGCATGTGACGGGGGCGGAGGCGGTGGTCCGGTGGGCCTGCTGCAGGGTACCTGCGCCGTGTACGCCTCGCCATGCTCGCTTCCAAGGCCGCTCAAGCTCGGCGTCACACTCGGCGGCGTCGGGGTCTGCGGCGGGCAGAGTGCACTCAGGGGCACAGTGATCGCGGGCACACGCAGTAGATGGACCTCACCGAGTAAGCGGTCGCCGCATGAACCGCCGAGGACGAGGAGGCCATCGCGCACGGCTACTGCGGCGTGACGCTGGCGCGGCAGCGGGATCACCGCACCGCGCGCCTCGAGCACGCCCCACTCGAGCGAGTTCGTGTCGAGCATGATCGCGCCATCATGCTCCCACTCGCCCGTCGCCCCTCCGTAGATCACGAGGGTTCGTCCCTGCACGAGCGTCGCGGTGTGGTTACACCGGCTCGCCGCCGCGTGCGCCGGCGAGCCACGTACGCTCTCAGGCACACGCAGCTCGCGCATAATGAGTGCCTCCGCGTCGAGCAGCAGCGCCTGTTGGGTCGGTTTTCCGTGTGCCACCCCGCCAAAGAGCAGCAGGTGCGGGCTGTGCCGCCCAAGGCTTGTGAGCGTCGCCGAGATGCAGGCCGGTGGACTGCAGTGATCCACCGAGACGTTGGGCCGAGACCACTCCCAACCGGGCAACGTGAGGATGACCAGGTCGTTCAAGAAGGCGCCCGCGTTCGGCGGCTTGCACCCAACGAGCTGCGGCCGCGCACCGGGCTCAGAGATATCCTCGTAGGGTGCCAGCACCAGATCTGGCACGAACCCTCCGTACACGTACACGGTGGCTCCGCCGCCGCCTTGCTCGCGGAGCGCCGCGCAGTGGCCGATCCTCGCGCAGGGCGCAGATCCCACGTGCGCTGGCGATGTCCAAGCACAGCCGCTGCTGCCCGGCAGTCCAGTGTGCAGGACCCACAAGCTGTCAGTACCCACGTGTTGCGCTGGAGCGGTCGCCTCGTGCAGAGCGATCAACCCGCCGAACAAAATGCCTTCACCTTCGGCCTCGTGCGCCACCATGCTGTGCAGCACAGTGGGTGATGGCCTTGGCCCTTCGGCTAGGCGCTGCCAACATTGGAATGGAGGCCCAGGGCGCACCTGCTGCAGCTCGTCGGACAGCTGGCCGTCTTTTGAGACACCACCAAAGACCCATACGTCATCTCCGATCGTCACCGCTGCGTGCGACTTGCGCCCCGCAAACTCGACCTCCCTCGAAAGCTGTACCCAGTCCCACGCCCGAAGCATTCTTGAGTCAGTCGGGATCGCACCGTCTTGTACCG
>Ga0209550_10004335_pt1 | contig 13468 bp, 11 predicted proteins | sample LauGreSuBDMM15SN_2_FD_187567 | JGI IMG/M metagenome (GOLD analysis project Ga0209550, IMG submission 187567) | Freshwater lake microbial communities from Lake Michigan, USA - Su13.BD.MM15.SN (SPAdes) (version 5) | ecosystem: Environmental > Aquatic > Freshwater > Lake | place: Lake Michigan... | reverse complement strand
ACCTACGTCTCCTATCTCTGCTTGACGGAAGGGGCGCAGTATCCGAACGCCTGGCGCGAGTTCAACGTGCAGTTGAAGGCATGGGCGCTCCGAGAGGATGACGCGCCAACCACGCATCCAATCGCAGGAACGGTACTGGATACCGACCAGACCTTCCTCAACTTTGACGGGATCACCTACGGCAAGGGGGGCGCTGTGCTGAAGCAGCTCGGCGCGCGCCTCGGTCGCCCAGGCTTCGCCGCCGGCCTGCGCCTCTACTTCCAGCGTCACGCCTTCGCCAACGCCACACTCGCCGACTTCCTCGCCGCACTTGAAGAGGGGAGCGGCGTCCCACTTAGCGACTGGTCGGCGCAGTGGTTGCGCACAAGCGGACCGAACCGGCTCGGCGCAGAGGTTGTCGCCAACACAACCGGCACGATTCAGTCGCTCACGGTGACCCAAGAGGTCGCCTCTGGTGATCCAGTGCTGCGCCAGCACCTCATCCGTGTGGCGCTGATCTACTCCGGCCGGAGCGGCCTCGCGATTGAGCCGCACGAGGTGCTGCTGGATGGCGCCACGGCGCAGATCCCTTCGGCGGTCGGTCGACCGCTGCCACTCGCGGTAATTCCAAATCACGACGATCTCGCTGTTGGAAAGGTGGCGCTTGATGAGGCTACGCTGCGCTTCGCTACGGCGCGCCTTGAAGAGATCCCCGACGGCCTGCTGCGCCAGGTGCTCTGGTCGGCGATCTGGGAGCTGATGCGTGACGGCCGCTTCCCTAGTGCTGAGTACGCCGCACTTCTTGTGGAGCGACTTCCGGAGGAGCCAGACGACGCCATCGTGCAGCAGATCGTTGAGTCAACCCTTGGACCGCTCCTCCTCCGTTACCTCCCAGACGGTGAGCGCGAGGAGTGGGGGAGTCGCATCGTGCAGGCGGCGCGAGAGCGGCTCGCACATGGTGGCAGTGAAGCGATGCGCATTGTCTGGTCGCGCGTCTTGGTCCTTGCCGCAGTGACGCCGCGCGACGTGGAAGAGGGCTGGCAGGTGGCCGTCGGCGAGACGCCACTTGACGGTGTTGAGATTGATCAGGATTATCGCTGGGCACTCCTCATTCGCGGCGCATCGTTCGGCCTGCCGCAGAGTGCAGAGCGCCTCCGCGCCGAAGCGGCGCGCGACCCGAGTGATCGTGGCGAGCGTGCCCTACTAACCGCCGCCGCCGCAGCGCCAACGATCCCAGCGAAGCGCGAGGCGTGGGAGAAGATCTTTACGGCAGATGGATACGGGAGCGTGAAGCGCACGCTTGCCGCAACGGCCGGCTTCGCCTGGCCGTGGCAGCGGGAGCTCTTGGTGTCGTATCAGCCGCTACTCGCTGAGGCGCTGCAGCGGCTCGGCTCGACCGATGTTACCTTTGCGCGCGACTGGTTCCGCTCCGCGTCGTTTGCCCTCTGGGGTGATCCCGCGGCGATGATCAGCGTTGCCGACCAGCTCCTTGCGCGCATCGCTGACCCGAAAAGTGGCATCCCCGCCGTTGACGCGGCACGCCTGCGTCGCTTCACCCTCACCGAGCGCGATATGCTGGTCCGCGTTGCTCGGCAGCGAAGGCCGCGCTAGCGCGTGAGTTCGGAGGCGAACTCCTCAAAGACGCCGAGATAGTGGTCAACATCGGCATCAGTCATCCCAATGGAGAGGGTCCACTCCTCGTCGCGGCCGGGTGTGCTGAAGACGCCGCGGTTCATGTTCCAGAGCCAGAGGAGATCAATGAGCTCCCTCGGCTGGGCGCTCTTGTAGCTCTCGTAATCCACCACCTTTGAGGTGGCGAAGTTGATCGTGCCCTTCGATTCAATCCCCACTGGATAAGCGGCGAGCTTGTAGCGATTGATGATCCCCTGCGCTCCATCAAGGAGCTTCGTATTGATTTCACTCAGGTGAGCGTATGCCTCGGGAACCATGACGCGCTCAAGGTTTGCGCGTGCCGCCGCCATCACAAGCGGATTGCCGTTGAAGGTTCCCACCATATAGACCTTGCCTGAGAGGACGGGCGCCCAGACCTCATCTGTTGCGCCGATCGCACCCGTTGGAAGTCCGGCGCCGAGCGCCTTGGCAAGACAGACCATGTCTGGCTGGATGCCGAAGAGTTCTGTTGCGCCACCCGCGGCAACGGTGAGTCCTGTCTTCACTTCGTCAATGATCCATACGATCCCGTACTTCTTGGTGATGCGACGAACTTCGGCGAGGTAGCCGGGCTCCGGAAGGATCACGCCGCAGTTCATCAGCGCCGCCTCCATGATCAGGCAGGCGGGCAGCTTCCCTTCGGCCTGCAGGCGCTCAAGGCGTCGCTCAAGCGCTGGCGCATCGTTGAACGGGACAGCAACGGTCATCTGCGTCACCACATCGGGGATCCCCTCTCCATAAGGGATTGATGGATAGTTTTCACGATCGCCCATGTCATAGACGTTGAGACCGATATCCACCATGACGTAGTCGTGATGTCCGTGATAGCTGCCAAAGATCTTCATGATGCCGTCGCGGCCGGTCAGCGCACGGGCAATGCGAATCGCATCCATGGTCGCCTCGGAACCGGAGTTAACGAAGCGCCAGCGCGGAAGTTTCCATCGCGCGGCGAGAAGCTCGGCTACAACGTAGGCATCTTCCGTTGGGGCGGAGAAGTGTGTCCCGAGTCGCATGCGGCGCTCCACCGCTTCGGTGATGATCGGGTGCGCGTGGCCCTGCACCATGCTGCCGACGCCGTTGTGGACGTCAAGGTACTGGTGGCCATCTACGTCCCAGACGTGCTGGCCCTGACCGCGCTCGAGGTAGATGGGGTACGGGGCGCGGCGCTGATAGCTGGAAGGGACACCGCCAACGAGCGCCTTCTCGGCACGAGCATAGGCGGCGGCTGACGCTTGGGTTCTGGAATCAAGGCGTGCTGATTCGGCGGCGGTGAGTGCGGCAATGCGGGCGGGGTCAAGCTGGACGGTTGGACCCGTCGGAGGTTCGCTGCGATGGGGGACAGGGCTACTCGTTGGAGCGAGCATCTTGAGCGGTTGAATTGCCATACTTCACACCCTTTACTGCGGAATTCGCACCGCAGACTTCCTAGAGGACGAGATTAGCACGGAAAGTGCCATATCGGTGCGGATATCGCAGCTCCTGCGTAAGTCCCTCGTGGGAGGAGGCCCCCAAAACAGGCCGGGAGGCGTGGATTGTTACAGCTTCGTACGCGCCACTCCGCCCAGGATCTGGCGCGCTCCCCGATAATCCGCGCATGTCCATGATGCGCAAGATCCTGCTCTGGGCCTCCACCAACGCGTGGCTGCGCGAGCGCGCGATGCGTACCAGATTCGTGCGCCTCTCCGTCCGGAAGTTCATGCCGGGAGAGCAGGTTGAGGATGCGATCGCGGCGGCGGTTCAACTGAAGCCGAGTGGCGTCAGCGCCATCTTCACCAAGCTCGGCGAGAACATCAGTCAGCTCTCTGAAGCCGAAGAGGTCTACGCGCACTACATGAAGGTGCTCGACCTGATCAAGCGCGCTGGGATCAGCGGCGAGATCTCCATTAAGCCGACGCAGCTTGGCTATGACCAGGACCAGGACGCCTGCTTCGACTACTGCATGAAGATCCTGAAGGCGTGTGAAGCGCAGGGGACGATCTTCTGGATTGACATGGAGGGCTCCGCCTACACGCAGGGGACGATCACCCTCTTCAAGCGACTCCGCGCTCACTCCACCATGGTCGGCATTGCGATTCAGGCGTATCTGATCAGTACGGACCGCGACCTTGAGGAGCTCGCCGCACTTGGCGCTACGATCCGTATGGTGAAGGGCGCCTACCTTGAGCCGGCGAGCGTAGCGTTCACAGAAAAATCCAAAGTGAACGAGCAGTACTACAAGAACTGCATCCGGCTACTTCAGGCTGACGCGGATAAGCCTGGCGCGCTGTTGCACATTGCAACGCATGACACGGGGATCCAGGATCAGATCTTGGCCCACGTCGCCCAGCACGGCATTGAGAAGCGGCGCTACGAGTTCGCCATGCTCTACGGCATCAACACGGCACGGCAGTTGAGCCTAGCGCAGCGCGGCGAACGCGTCCGTTGTCTTGTGGCCTACGGCGAGTACTGGTTCCCTTGGTACATGCGCCGTCTCGCCGAGCGACCCGCAAACATCGGCTTCGTCCTGAGGAACGCCTTCAAGCGCTAGCGTCCCTGCCGGCCGCTAGGCCTGAGCGAACCTAGGCGATCAGCGAATCGCGGCGCCAGTCTCGGCGTCGAAGAGGTGCAGCTTCTCCAGAGGGAGTGCGAGCTTTACCTTGCTGCCGCGCTTCGTAGCGTTCTCAGAGTCAACCAGGGCCATCACGTCGCCTGCGCTCGTGGAGAAGTGGAGCAGCTCCTGTGCGCCGAGATACTCCACCACGTCCGCCTCAAGCTCAATCTGCGCCTCGTCCTTCCCTGCCTTTCCAATGTGCAGGTGCTCAGGACGGAAGCCGATCGTGACCCCCTTCCGGTTGGTCAGCGCCTTCGCGCGATCGTCGCTCACCTCAATCTCAATGCTACCCGCGCTGACCTTCTTCCCGGAGACGCTCGCCTCCAGAAGGTTCATGGCGGGTGAGCCGATGAAGCCGGCAACGAAGCGGTTCACTGGTAGGTCATACAGGTCATGCGGTGTGCCGACCTGCTGGAGGAGTCCTTCGTTCATGACGGCAATCCGCGTCCCCATCGTCATCGCTTCAACCTGGTCGTGGGTCACGTAGACCACGGTGGTCTTGAGGCGGGCGTGGAGTCGCAAGATCTGCGCGCGTGTCTGCACGCGCAGCTTGGCGTCAAGGTTGCTGAGCGGCTCGTCCATCAGGAAGACGGCCGGTTCGCGGACAATCGCGCGCCCGAGGGCGACACGCTGGCGCTGGCCGCCGGAGAGCTCCTTCGGCTTGCGGGCAAGGAGCTTGGCGAGGTCAAGGATCGCCGCCGCCTCGTTGACGCGTCGGTCAATCTCATCCTTTGGGACCTTGCGCAACTTGAGGCCGAAGGCGAGATTCTCCTTCACCGTCATGTGCGGATAGAGGGCGTAGCTCTGGAAGACCATCGCGATGTCGCGATCCTTCGGCGCCTTGTCGTTCACCACCACGTCGCCGATCTTCAGCGTGCCGCCAGTGATGTCTTCAAGTCCTGCGATCATGCGCAGCGAGGTGGTCTTGCCGCAGCCAGACGGGCCAACGAGGACCATGAACTCGCCGTCCACAATGTTGAGTGAGAGGTTGTCGACGGCGAGCACCTCGCCGTACTTCTTCGTCACGCCTTCAAAGGTCACCGTTGACATGTTCTTCCTCCTTCGCTGGCTGGCCCCTCTATGGGGGCATCCTGCCGCGCGCGGAGTCTATCAATGGGGGGAGGGCTTGCCGCCACCTGTTCCGCTCGCGGCACCGCGCGCCAAACCCTTCGCCGAACCCCTCGCTTCACGAGGGGCTAGAGGGACTAGAGGGTCTTGGTGACCTTAGTGAGGCCCTGGGGGGCGTCGGGGTTGAGGCCACGCCCCGTGGCAACCGCCTCAATGATCGCCAGGCCGGCAATCGCTGTGACGGGGGTACAGAGGGGGCCGCTCGGACCCTTCGGCAGCACGAGCTCTTCAAGTGGCGCCACCCCGCGACTCCCACTGGCGCCACTGTGCACCAGCAGAAGTGGGGCGCTCACCGCGCGAAGTCGCTCAAGGCTGCCGCTGATGCTCTTCTCTGTTGCCGGATCCGTTGAGAGGACGATCGTTGGCACCTCCGCATTTGCTGAGGCGATCGGTCCGTGCAGCAGGTCGGCGGCGGAGTAGCCGTCGGCGAACATTGCTGTGGTCTCGCGCAACTTCAGGGCGAGCTCCAGCGCGTTCGGGTACTCGAACCCGCGTCCAACCACGAGTGCGCGATTGCCGCGCAAGAGTGCGCCGAAGACTGGCGCGTCAGCGGCACTCGCAATCCACGAAGATGCGGCATCAAGTGATGCCTGCATCCGCGCGGGGAGCGCCTCAATCTCGTTGGCCCATGCCGCATCACGCCCAACGGCTCGCGCTGCAGCGGCAGCGATGAGTGCCACACTGATCAGCTCAGCGATGTAGGTCTTGGTTGCCGCAACGGCGCGCTCTGGTCCGGCGTCAAGGTAGGCGGTTGTATCTGCCGCCGCGGCGAGTCCGGAGTTCGCGTCATTGGTGAGTGCGATGCTGTATGCGCCGCGCCGCTTCGCCGACTCAACGAGGGCGATCATGTCAGGGCCAGCGCCAGACTGACTGAAGGCAAGCAGGGCACTCTGCGGCGAAGCGCTCTCAATGCCGTACTGCGTGAGCAGGCTGGCTGCCGCTAGCGCAACTGGGACGCCGAGCGCATGCTCAAGGAGGTAGCGCGCATAGATTGCGGCGTGATCGCTCGTGCCGCGGCCGGCGACGACGACTACGCTTGGGTTGCGTCGCGCCAGTTCTGTGCCGATCGCTTCAAATCGAGCGCGGTCGGCGATCAGGCGTGTGGCAACGCTGACCGACTCGGCGATCTCGCTGCGCATGATCGCCCCGTTCCCTTCGCCTCCTGCCACGTGCCCCCCAATCTTTCGGTGGGTGCCCACCGCTCTCCGCGAGGCTAGCACTCCGCGATTGACCCTCTAACTACCCCGCCGTACAACCCCAGCCGGGAACCCCGTCCGCACGCGTGGCGTTAGGGTGGTGAGGCACACGTCGTGCCCAAAGGGCTCCCATGTGGGGAGATCAAGACGCCCAGACGGGCGAAGGAAGGGGCTCCAGATGCGAAAGCGACTCCTCACCGCCCTCGTGGCACTCAGTCTCTTTGGGGCGATCTACCCAGCCACGGCGGTCCGCGCCGCCTCAGACGACCCATGCGCCCCAGCAGAAGACGGAAGCGTTCCAGAGATGTGCCAGGGGGGTATTGCCTTCCCTGAGATGGGAGAGGTCTTCTTCTTCTCCGCTACGTTCACGCAGCTTGTCACCGCTGGTGAACTCTCTCGAGCCCTCTTTAACGTAGAGAGCGGCAGCATCACGTTCTCTAACGGCGAGCTGAGCGCCACCGTTGGCTGCAATAACGTCTTCGGGTCCGCCTCGCTGACCCTTGGTGACTTGAGCGCGGGTGTGCCGAACACGCTCGTTCTTGCCGGTCCGCTCGCCTCGACCAAGATGTACTGCGACGGCCTGATGGAGGCGGAAGCGGCGCTGATCAGCATTCTTGAGGGCGAGTTCCTCTCGCTTGCTGGCGACGGAATCACGAGCTCAAACGGCATGATTCGCATTGAGGGCGGTGTGCCGATTGCCATGGCTGACAGCGTTGCTCCAGGTGGCAACAATACGCCGTTCTCGATCGACTATAACGGCACCATCTTTGACGTCACAGGTGGGTACATCAACATTGCAGAAAATGAGTTGAGCGCAAGCGTTGGTTGCAACACGATCGCCGGCGGCGTTCGCGTTGAGGGGGATCAGGTGATCCGCGATGGCGAACTGATCTCCACCATGATGTACTGCGAAGGTCTGATGGACGCGGAGAGCGCCCTCGCCGCTGTGCTCAACGGTGCGAACCTGCACTGGGCAGGTGCCTATGAGTTGGCCAGCGATGCCGGTGTGATTCGTATCGCGGCAACGCTCTGTGGGGACTGCGTGATGCCACCAGTGGAGTCAAGCGACTCAACAGGGTTGACGCTCGCAGTGCTCCTCCTCTTTGCGCCAATCGCTTCAGCGGCGTTCGCGATTTCGCGAGGCCTTACGACGAAGAGCTAATTCGTTCAACGATTCAGGAGGGGCGCTGCGCTAGGTGCGCGGCGCCCCTTCTTGTGTCGGCATCGTCTTGATCTTCCAGCCGGGGCCGAAGAGGAGCTGGATAAAGGTGGGCGACGCACCAACGCCCCTCAGGGCCGCGAGGGAGAGGGTGGGGTGGCCAGAGGGAATTGAACCCTCATCTGCGGCTCCACAAACCACGGTCCTAACCATTGAACGATGGCCACCATGCCCAGGGGCAGTATGCCGCATCTCTGGCAGTCAGCCCACGAGGAGGGGCGTCAGCACGCTCCCTGCGGGGTAGAATCAGGTCAGCAGAGAGAGGGAGGTCTTTATGCAGATCAGGCGATCAATGCCAGCGGTGGCGCGGATTCCAGCGGCGGAGCACGGCGTGACGCTCGGCGACTTCTTCTTCCCCGTCTTCCTCGGCGAGCGCCTCGGTGCGCGGCTGCAAGGGCTCGCCCTCGCGGTGGTCGGCGCGCTGATCATTGGCGCGGCGGCACAGGTGGTCATCCCGCTCCCTGGCACACCAGTCCCGATCACCGGGCAGACCTTCGGCGTCCTCCTCGTTGGCGCGGCGCTCGGTGCCCGACGCAGCGTGGCGTCTCTCGGCCTCTATCTGGCGCTCGGCGTGATCGGTGCGCCACTCTTCAAGTCTGGTGGCCACGGGATTGAGCAGTTTGCGGCCAGTGGGGCTGACGGCGCACTCGCGCTTGCGCCAACTGGCGGCTACCTCATTGGCATGCTCTTCGCCGCTTGGCTTGTTGGACGACTCGCCGACCTCGGCTGGGATCGCAGTGTGGTCGGCACCGTTGGCGCGATGCTGATTGGCAATCTCATCATCTATGCGTTCGGTGTGAGCTGGCTTGCCGCGGCGTTGCAGATTGACTTTGGTGACGCGATTGGCAAGGGGGCAACGCCGTTCTTGATTGGCGATGCGATCAAGATCGTGCTCGCAGCGGGGATTTTCCCGAGCGCCTGGTGGTACGTCAACAACGGCCGCAGCGCCGGCCCGCGCTGAGCTGTAGCGCATCCCGCGCGGTGGCTGCGCAATGACTCCTCAGCGCGGCGCACTCCTCTCCATTGATCTCGGCAGTACCGCGGTCAAGGTGCTCATCCTTGATGCAGAGAGCGGTCGTCCGCTCGCCCTGACGCGTCGCGCTAGCGGTGCAGCACTGGGTTCAGCGAGTGGCGCCGTTGAGCAAGATCCAAACATCTGGTGGGAGGCGATCCGTTCTGCGGTCGGCGAAGCGCTTACGGCTGCTGGGCCTGCGATTGAGATTCTCGGGATCGCCGCCGATGGGCATGGACCAACGCTCGTACCGGTGCGAGAAGATGGGAGCGCGGCGAGTGCGGCGCTGCTCTGGCGCGATCGTCGCGCCGCTGATGATGATGCGCAGCTCGCGACACTCTTGGGCCGATCCGGCTGGCTGCTCGCTGAACTACCGAAGGCGCGCTGGTTCATGCGCGAACGCGCTGCTGCGGCTGCGGAAACCGCCTGGCTCCTCTCAACGTGGGATGCGCTCGCCTTTCGCCTGAGTGGCGAAGCGGTTGCTTCGTTCTGGGATCCGGCTCGCTCGCTCTCTCCTTCGCAACGTGCGCTGCTGCTGAGCGAATCGGGTGGACTCGATGAGCGCGCACTCCCACCAGAAGTCTTCCCTGGAACCCAGATCGGTGCGTTGCGTCCGCTTGCTGCGAGCGATCTTGGGCTCCCGATCGGCATCCCGATTATCTCGGGGACTAACGACGGGATGGCGGCGGTGATTGGCGCCGGGTTAATGCATCTGGCGCGCGGCGTTGATGTTGGCGGCGCCGCTGGCGGCGTTGGCATCTCCGTCGAACGAGCGACCGCCGAGCGCATCACTACGGAGGTTGGTGGCGCACTCTGGTCTGGTCCTGCGCCAGCTTCGTTCGGCGAGGCTCGCATCATGGGTGGCGCACTCGGCGGGACCGGTCTCCTTCTTGACGCCACGATCAGTGAAGCGATTGCGCAGGGGCGTGATCCAGGCGCACTCATTGATGCGGTTGCTGCACTGCCGCTCGGCGCTGATGGTGTGCGCGTAGAGCGTCACGGCGAAGAAGTGCGGTTTATTGGATCACGCGGCGATGCGCACCGCGTGCGTGCCGTCATGGAGTACGGAGCGCTCGCCGTTACGGCGCTGCTGGCGCCTGCACGCGCTGCGGGACTTCCGCTGAGTGAGATGTGGCTCTCCGGTCCAGCGACTGGCGCAACGAGCGGTCTCTATGCTGCGCAGCTCCCTGTCCCGAGAGGGATTCCGCAGATGCGCGCCGACCTACTCGGCGTGCCGGTGGTGCTTCCGCGAATCCCTGAAGCGGCAGCAGCGGGGAGCGCCGCGCTCGCTGGACTCGGTGCTGGCCTCTACGCCTCGCTGAGTGAAGCGGCGGAGCTGATCGCTGTGGCAGAGGAGCGGATTGAGCCGAACAAAGGGACTGCGGCAGTAGCGGCGATCCTGTTGGAGCAGTTCAGGCGCGCGTAGCTCGGCCCGCGTGATGGCGCTAGATCGCGCGGGTTAGGCCTTTAACTTCGTCTTGGAGGAAGCCGCCGCGGTGCGACCGGCCTTGGTGGTTGCGGCGGCACCATCCTCGAGTGGGAAGTGACAGGCAACGGCAACGTCGAGATCGCGCGGCGACGCGGCGAGTGGGGGCTCTTCGGTGGCGCAGCGCTCCGGGTTGCCGAGCTGTTCGCGCAGCCAGCAGCGGGTGCGGAAGCGGCAACCGGATGGTGGGTTGATTGGCGACGGGATCTCGCCTTCAAGGATCAGTCGGTCAGCGGTGTCGTGTGCCTCAATCTTCGGTACCGCTGAGAGGAGGGCGATCGTGTACGGATGTTGCGGCTTGGTGAAAACGTGATCCACAGGTCCCGACTCCACCACCTTACCGAGATACATCACGGCAACACGATCGGCGAAGTAGCCGACGACATCAAGGTTGTGACTGATGAACATGTAGGTGAGCCCCTGCTTTGCGCGTAGGTCGGCGAGTAGGTTCAGCACCTGGCTCTGGATGGAGACGTCGAGGGCAGAGACGGGCTCGTCAAGTACCACGAACTCTGGGTTTAGGGCGAGTGCACGGGCGACCCCGATGCGCTGTCGCTGTCCGCCAGAGAACTCGTGTGGGTAGCGGACGGCGTATTCGGCGGGGAGTCCGACAATCTCAAGTGAGGCGCGCATCTTCTCTCGTCGCCCCGCGCTCGTCCCAATGTTGTGGACGACGAGTCCCTCCAAGATTTGATCTCCGATCGGGAGTCGTGGATTGAGTGAGCCGAACGGATCTTGGAAGACGATCTGCATCTTGCGGCGCAGCTGGCGCTGCTCCTCCGCACTGCGATCGATGAGGCGCGTACCGTCGTACCAGACCTCGCCGGCGGTCGGCTGTTGTAGGCCAAGTGCAACACGTCCGAGCGTTGTCTTTCCAGATCCCGACTCTCCGACGATCGCGAGCGTCTCGCCGCGTGCGATGGTGAGATCTACGCCGTCAACCGCCTTCACTGTCTTTCGCTTCTGGATCAGCGGGATGGCGCTGCCGATCGGGAAGTGCTTCTTCAGGCCGCGAAGCTCGAGCAGGTTTGCTGACGCTCCGGAGGCGACGCGCTTCTCACTCACCTCGCACCCCCCGCAATCTCATCGGCGCGGAAGCAGCGAACGGAGCGGTCAGCACCGCGTGCGTCGAGGCTCGGCATGGTTTCCGCGCACGCCTTCACCGCAAAGCGGCAGCGTGGATGGAAGCGGCAGCCGCTTGGAAAGCTTGCAGGCGACGGGACGGCACCCTGAATCGTGGAGAGGCCCTTCCCGCGTCGCTCGTATGAGGGAATCGAGGCGATCAGGTCGAGCGCGTATGGACTCGCTGGCGCGCGCAGCACCTCGCGTGCAGGGCCCTCTTCAACGATCTGTCCTGCGTACATGACGGCGATGCGGTCGGCGGTCTCAGCGACAACGCCGAGGTCGTGCGTGATCAGCATCAGTGCCGTGCCGCGCTCCTTGGTGGCGCGGCGGAGAAGATCGAGCACCTGCGCCTGGATCGTGACGTCAAGGGCGGTGGTCGGCTCGTCAGCGATGATGAGCTCCGGTTCGCCGGCGAGTGCCATCGCGATCATCGCGCGCTGGCGCATCCCCCCTGAAAGTTGGTGCGGATACTGCTTGACGCGCTGTGGCGCCTGGGCGATCTCCACGAGCTCGAGATACTCAATCGCCTTCTTGTTCGCCTCGCGCCAGCCGGCACGGCCGTGCGCCACCAGCACTTCGGCGATCTGCTCACCAATGGTGGTGACGGGGTTGAGCGCGGAGAGCGGCTCCTGGAAGATCATCGAGATGCCGCCGCCACGAACCTTGCGCATGTACGACTCCGGCTTGCCGAGCAACTCCTCGCCGCGGAAGATGACGGAGCCAGTGACGATTGACTGATCCTTGACGAGGAGGCCGATCGTGGCGAGAGCAGAGACACTCTTCCCTGAACCCGACTCGCCCACCACGGCGAGGCACTCGCCTTTGCCGATCGAGAAAGAAACGTTCTCCACCACTTTGATGACGCCCGCAGCCGTCTTGAAGGAGATGTTGAGGTCCTTCACCTCAACCACTGGCGCTCCCTTTGCGCCGCTCACTTGCGACCTCGAGGATCAAGTGCAGAGCGCAGGGTGTCTCCGATCATGTTGATTGAGAGCGATGTGAGGACGATGAAGAGGCCCGGGAAGCCGATCCACCACCAGTTCCCCTGCTGGAGGAACTTTGAAGACTCGGAGAGGATGTTCCCCCAGGTTGGAGTGGCAGGGTTGACGCCGAAGCCGAGGTAGCTAATGAAGGCCTCGCTGACGATTGCGCCACCCACAATGAACGGTGCCGCCACGACGAGTGGGCCGATCGCGTTCGGGAGGATGTGTCGTAGCGCAATGCGGAGTGGTGGAACGCCGAGTGCGCGCGCCGCCTCAACAAACTCCATCTCGCGGATCGCCAACACTTGACCGCGAACCAAGCGCGCAAGCCCCATCCAGCCGAAGCCAACAAAGACGATGACGAGTGACCAGACGCCACCGCCTCCCTCACCCTGGAAGATGCGGGCGAGGAAGAGGATGACGAAGAGCGAAGGGATCATCAGGAAGACGTCGGCGAGGCGCATCAAGAACGAGTCAACCTTTCCACCGATGAATCCTGCGATGACCCCAACAAAGGTGCCGATGGTGATGGAGCCGATCGCGGTGGCGAAGCCAATGATGAGCGACGTGCGACCGCCGTTGGCGACGAGCGTCAGAACGTCAAGCTGCAGCATGCCAGTCTCGCCGAACGGACGACCCCAGGCTGGTGGCCGACCGACAAAGTTGATCACGTCAGGCTGCGGAACAACATAGAAGTCGTAAGGGAGCAAGAGCGACCCGAGCACGACAAAGATGAAGATGCTGATCAGGACCCCAAGGCCGGCTGGTCCCATGCGCGTCTGCATGAAGCGCTTCCGCGCCTGAAGCCACGGGCTCTCCGAGACTGGGAGTTGATCCTGCGTGGCGCCGCTCATAGACGAATCCTCGGGTCAAGGGCGGCGTAGAGGAGGTCCGAGATCAGGTTGCCGATCGCAACGGCGGCGGCGCCAATTGAGAGGATCCCCATCAGCAGTGGGTAGTCAAGATTGCCGATCGCAATCAGCGTGAGACGGCCAACACCTGGCCAGCTGAAGATCGTCTCCGTAATCAGGGCGCCCGAGACGAGGAAGGGGAAGGCGAGTCCAATGTTGGTGGCGAAT
>Ga0209550_10004334_pt1 | contig 13468 bp, 5 predicted proteins | sample LauGreSuBDMM15SN_2_FD_187567 | JGI IMG/M metagenome (GOLD analysis project Ga0209550, IMG submission 187567) | Freshwater lake microbial communities from Lake Michigan, USA - Su13.BD.MM15.SN (SPAdes) (version 5) | ecosystem: Environmental > Aquatic > Freshwater > Lake | place: Lake Michigan, USA... | reverse complement strand
AGTCAGTTGACGCGCGGGACTAGGACGTTTGAAATTGCAAAAATGCGCGCGTGCCGCTTTCCTCTTACAATTGAAATTGGGAAAGTTACACCACAATGTTCTACAATTGTTACAATTTTCGCTCGTATCAGGTGTCCGGTGAACCGGTGTGCGGCTGTGGGGACTTCTGTGGGAGGAGCCTGCACACCCTTCTAAACCGCCCCCGCGCGGTACCCGCCATGGTGTGAATGTGTGTGTGTGTGTGAATTTGAAACAGGACCACACAGTACAGCGGCGCTGTGTGTGTGAATGTGAATGTGAGGCTGTGCGACTTCTAAAACACGGAGGCGGGGAGGGCGTGCCGCGGAGCGACTCGCTGGCGGCCGGCTGACGGACGTATAGCGGAAAGAGTGTGCACACAAGACGCCTCCGACTCCGCACCGACGCGCCACTCAATGTCGAGCTTTCGCCCTGCGATGGACTTTGATCCGACGCTCATCGTCGGACAGATTGCTGCCCTGCAAACGCTGCTTTACATAGACCTCGGCGTTTGGATGCTTGTACTCAACGGTCTTGCCGGCCGATCGGTGACAACCATTGGACTGGAGCTCTTCTTCTCGTATCGCTCGATTCGCCTCTCATACACTGGCGGATGGATTTCCTTTGCGGCATTCTTCCTCAACGCGCTGGCCGGCGGCTGCTTCCTCTGCATCATTGTGGAGCGCGCGAAAAAGTGCCTCGACTTTGCTTCAACCGCACACTTTGTGCACCTGTGCTGCTGCACCATGTACGACGGTTTGCCTTCAAGCTGGGAGTGGTGGGCGGTGAATTTCATGAGTCTCATCGTCATGTCGCTACTTGGAGAGTATCTTTGCATGCGTAGGGAGATGCGAGACATTCCCTTGTTCTCGGGCTATCAGAAGCAGAGCAGTTCAGTATGATGTTTTCGATCGATGTTTGCGATGTACAGATTCGTATTAACTTTGAACAAAGGCACTGACATTGTAGACGCTTTGCAAGGCGCTTGTGATTCTCATTCGTGGTGCACCGCGCGCCGGTCACCTTGACCTTCGCACCTTGACCTTCCGGTTCCGCCGACCCGCGTACGAAGACGACGCCGGGGCTCGCAGCCGTTGGTGCAAGTGCTCCACGAGCCGCCTGGCCCGCAGTCCGGGTCCGAGGCGCGCTCGATTCCCGGCCCGAGCCGGTTCGACTGTGCTTCGCCGCCTGTTCGGCTGGGACCTGCAGACCAGGCGACCAGGGACCGCGCTCCGCGGGCACCCGCACCCGCGGTCACCGGTGCAACGCTCGACGGCGCTTGCGAGGCCGTACTTTCGGGGCGCTTCTGCGCTAGAGAGGGGCGGTCATCTCTTAAGGGAGCCATGCACCACATCCCTTGGCGCATGTTACGATGAGGTCGCATATTCTGATCATCTGCCCTTCTCCCAAGCGTCGAGAGCGTTGCGCATCTTCTGATTGAGTTTGATGCCCTTGCGGCGCTTGGCACACGCCTCGAATGCGTCACGCCAAGTCGGGAACAGGCCGGCGCGCACGAGACACGCGACCATGACGCACGTGGAGCGGCCTCGGCCGTGGGCGCAGTGGACAAGAACGTCACCGCGTACGGCCGCGCTGGCAGCGAAGCGCGCCGCCCGCTCGATGTCGCGCGGTGCTGGCGGTACACCATCCCAGCACGCGACGAGCATGTACTCATCCGTGACATCGCGGCAGCTCTCTGGGAACTCGACGGTGAGGTCGATGACGGCGGCCCACGTCTTTCCCAGCTCGTTGCTGAAACGCCCGCCAATCCACCAACCAGGCGCAACCTCAGAGGCAACAGGCACGCCGTTGCGTTTTGAATGCTCGGTGTGCACCCAAGTGTACAGGTATGTGGGCAGGTGGAAGGCAAAGAATAGAATCAAAGACCAGAGCGGTACGACGCCCGTGTTGCCATCCTTTCCGAGTAACCACTCACCACGGCGCAGCAGGAAGAGACTTGTGATGAGAGCGTGGAGGGCACTACTGTACACGAGAAGCGCGAAAATCGTCCACTCGATGATTGAGGCATCCTCGGCGTACTGGCGATACGCTCCCCCGAGGCACAAGGTGCTCATGAACGCGTACTTCAAGTGAACTCCGTGCACCGCACCCATCTTGTGAAGTCAATCTTTTTCGGCGCGAGCAAAAAGTCCCCTCTCTTCGAAGCCGTCAAACACTCGGCAAGTCATCATCAAACAAACGTCAAGTCATCACGTGAATCTCGCAACTCACCTTCGTTTGGAGCTCTCCTCTAATGAGGGTATGACCTCCACTCGTTTTCTCGGGCGCCGCCCCGGCCGTTTCAAAACGAGTTTCGAGCGCTGACTTCACCGTGAGGTGCGAGCCGTCCGACAGAAAATACGAAATGAGGCCGGCTCCCGAGCTCGAGCAAGACCACCACCAACGGCAACGCCACAAGCACGCCTTTCAATCTGGCGGCTGGTTTCGTCGCGTGGAGACACGCGCCGAGGTCCACATTCAGCAGCGAGCAGCGTCACCGGTCAATCCCATCGCCACGCCTGATGATAGACGTCTCGAGGAAGGCGTTCTTGGAGCTGCCGCGCGCCTCGCTCAGCCGCTGCCACACGAGGTGCCCAAGACCGGCGACGGCTGGGCGCCGGGAGGATGGTCACGGAACATTGCTGCGCGCGCTGCTCGGGTGCCGCAGCAGCAGCCAGTACCTGCAGGCCCTCCGCCCGACAAGAGGCTCGTTGAGCTCTCACATCCTGTGCAGAAGATGATAACATCAAGCGACAGTGTGAGCAGGAGAGTATTGTACAAACTACAGCAGCGAGCCCGGCAGCAGCATAAAGACTCAGCCGCCCCGGACCTCGTGAAACGGCACAGGACAGCGCCTGGACATCCTGGGTTGCAGGAAGGCATCGAGTTCCGGCTGCACAGCCGCCACACGTTATCGACTGCAGCGCGGCTTCTTGAGAGTCCGTCGTTCGTCGCCTGGCAGCAAGGTGGTTCGTCGCAAACCGTCACTGAGGTGGATTTGTACGGCACTGCAGTTGAGAAAGTCCTCGATCGGATTGTGGGCCTCGAGGACTACCCATGTGTCTATTTGATGCCGAAGCCTCGCATGGACACCATGCACCGCGTCTCGGCAATGTCACCCTTGCGACGCGCACGATCAAATGCTGCCCTCGTGAAGCATCAGCCACATCCTCTCTGGCGCGCACCGACTAGGACTGCGAGCTACGATCAGCTGCCTTCGAGGGAGACGGTCAACCAGCAATCGTCTGCGACGTCAGCACCGTCACTACGGCCCTCTGTGCCGTCACCAACACTTGTGCCGAGCTCCTCCCTATCACAACCCATCCGCAGCGCCCCTGTCTTGACCCATTCTGGACTTGATTCCTTCGAGGTTGGAGCTGCTGTCCTCGTTACGTCCAAGGAGTATGGCTTCGGAGGATACTGTATCCCCGCAAACGTCACGAGGGCATTGCATCGCGACGCGTACAGCGTCGTGTTTCCGGATGTCAAAGTGGCGTCGTGCCCGCACAGAGGCGCGCGGTGTCGGTGTCCATGCGAGGTCGACGATCGCGTCGAGTCGGCGCTGGTTTACCCAAACGCCATCCCTGAGTACGATGTCGAGCACTTCCTGGCCGCGCTCGAGCCTGGCATGCCTGTGCAATATCGTCGCAAAGGGTGCGCGGGCTGGTGGGCGCTAACGATCGAAAAAATCATAGGCGAGCTTTCGATTCCGAAGACCAAGATCCTCATGCGTTCGATTAACCCTCATGGCCTGCCGCTACCAAATGTGTACATGTGCACTATCGAAGACGCGAGGCGCTCCCTCCGCCCGGGCGTGGCGTTTTCGAAAGCGCGGAAGTGGGAGTTTGCATCTCCTGCAGCGCACAAATGGGCGGTCGCGCTGCCGCCTGAGCAGGAGGATGTTGAGGAGGACGAGGAAGCTGAGATGTGGAAGGTTCATGAGGACGCGGGTGTAAGGGCGGCGGCGGCGGCGAAGGCGGCGGCGGCGGCGGAGGCGGCGGCCGCTGCTGCCGCGGCGGCCGCCGCGAGCGCAGACGAGTCGCCTTCGCGGCGGCGCTGAAGAGTTGTATGATGAAATGTAGGTGAGCGCGGTGTGGCCGCAACGTAAACTGACTCAGGCTGACTGTCTGACAGACCCGAGTGTTTTACATGTAACTCCCGCTACCTCGAGTCTCGTCAAATCGTCAAAAACTTCATTCGTTTCACTACTAAGATGGTGGACGCACCTCCAGCCAAGCGATTGCGGCGCGTAAGCGACGAGAAAAAGTCATCCTCGTCGTACGCTGTGCAGCGTGCTGATTCGATAGCGACGCGTACGCTCGCGGCGATGTACGAAGAGACGGCGCTCATGGACTGCCGTCTGATCATACATGAGAAGGAGGAGCAGGTGGTTTTCCATGCTCACCGCTCGGTGCTCGCCGCCAGTTCCCGCCCGTTTCATTCGATGCTGCTCGGGGAGCTGCGAGAGGCATCCTCGGTGCACAATGAGCTCACGCTGCATGAGGTAAGCGCAGCACGCCTCGCCGATCTTCTCAAGTTTCTCTATGGGCACCCTGTGGACATCGGACCAGAAACGGCGCTGCCACTGTACCGCGTGGCGGACATGTACGAAGTTCTCGATCTCGCCGACCTTTGTTGCGAATACCTGATGCTTCAGGCGGATGACGTCTCGCAGTGCTGCTTGATGCTGGCTGCGGCGGACGCGGTGCACTGCGCGCCGGTCGTGCAGCACTGTATCCGGGTGATCACGCGCCACTTCGAGGCGGCGTCACACCACGAGAGCTTCCTGCACGTACCACGCCCGCTACTCGTCTCGCTGCTCGCGGATAAGGAGCTCTTCGTGCGATCTGAGTCGGAGGTGCTCGATGCCGTCCTTGCGTGGCTCGACTTTGACGAAACACGGCTCCCTGCTCTTCCCGAGCTGGCGACGCTTATCCACTGGCCGCAGCTGCCCGCCTCGCGCCTCGCGTGGCTCGAGATCGAGAGGCCCGCGCTATTTTACCCCGGCACGCCGCTGACAGAGTACTGCTACGAGGCGTACCGCTACCAAGCGCTCAAACGCGCGCCGCAGCGTGACGAGGCACTGCTAGCACGGCTCAGTTGCCCACGAACGCGCCGACGCCCACGGCAGCGCTTTAACGCGTCGCACCTCGCATTCGTTATGGCGGTGGGCAAGAAGGGGCAGGGGCAGAGCGAGTTCAACTGCCCCGAAGGCATCGCTCTCTCGAGCCAGGGCTGCATCTACGTCGCGGACAGCCTCAACCACCGTATCCAGGTCTTCGATTCGAACGGAGCTTTCCTCCGTGCTTTCGGCCAGCACGGCTCATCGAATGGCGACTTCAACATGCCAGGCGGCGTGGCGGTAGGATCGGACGAGCACGGCAATGAGATCGTCGTGGTGACCGATCAGGGTAACGGCAGGCTCCAGCTGTTCAACGCCGAAGGCGAGTTCCTACGCGTCATCTCAAGCGCCGGCTCAGAAGATGGGCAGCTCCTCGAGCCGACAGGCGTGGTGATCTCGCCCAAAGGCGACGAGGTCATCGTGGCGGACTATCAGAACTGCCGGGTCCAGGTCTTTGATCTCACCGGCCGCTTCTTGCGTAAGTTTGGCAGCCCGGGAGAAGGTGAAGGGCAATTCAAGCACCCGTCGGGCATCGCCCTCTCGCCCGATGGACACCTGGTCGTGGCCGACTACCAGAACGACCGGCTGCAGTGCTTCGACGTGGCGACAGGCCGCTTCTTGCGCACCATCGGCCGTCCCGGCGACCAGGCGGGCGAGTTTGAGCGCCCATTCGACGTGGCCATCGCTTCGGATGGCCACATCCTCGCCACAGACTACGAAAATCACCGCGTCCAAATCCTCTCGCCCGACGGCGAGTACGTGAGCCACTTTGGCACGCAAGGCTCCGGCATGACGCAGTTCGACTCGCCCGGCGGTGTCGCGGTCAGTGTGGACGGCGACGTCGTCGTCGTCACCGACTGCGGCAATGGGCGCTTCCACCTGTACCGAGACCAATCGGAGATGCATCCGCCGGCACCGCCCCCAGCCGCAGCTGGCCCGCCCCGATCCAAAGGCGGTGCGTAGGGAGACAGGACACGCCAATGTGTCCGCGACGACGAGCAAGCCGCCGCACCACCTCCTGTCTTGTACCTCGCATATTACGGCTTTTTACCCCTCACTCCGCCGTTCACTGCCACGTTAATAGACAGAACACAGACGAGGTGCGTCGAGGCTGATGGTCATACGTGAATCGAATCGTGATAGGTATTAAGGTAATATAATCGAATGGGGTACCCAATGGGACGCTCGATCCTCATCAGACGGCAGGGAGAAAGCCCGAGCCCGCGTAATTAACTAATTACGAATCCTGATATCCCGTGTATCCTGAACTCGGCCTCGTCCTCGCGGATCCTGAGGACCGGTTTACGCGTACCGTCGTTTGTCCGTGGGCCGCGCGCTGGGCCGAGATATGTGGTCAGAACCCTGAGTCCACAGTCCTCACTTATTGTCACACTATGCCACACGGAGGGTCTCCCCCGCCCCCGCAGCCATTCACCGTCGGAATCGCGGATACATCGAGGACGAGCCGCCTATCGGCGCCTATATTGAGGGTGGCGAGAGGGCGTGCGTTAGGCGCGACATGACGGCAGCGATCCGTTCATCGGCTGTCTGCCGCACGAGTATGGATTTGAGCGCGCGTCGCTCGAAGTCTCGCCGCTGCGATGCGAACTCGACGCAAAAGTGGCTGAGCTGCCGCTGCAACTCTATAGGCGGGCGCTCCTCCTGCGCACCGTGGTTGATGCACAAGCGAGAGCACATAACGCCGCCATCGACCTTCCGGAAGAAGCGCGTCGAGCCACGCCCGGGGAGGCTCGACGATGCGAGCGTCGGGAAGGCGGGCGGCGGCTCGGGCACCCGCAGGCTCTGTACAACGAGAGCCTCCTCTGAGTCTGTCGGCTCGAGAGGCCTGCTCGGCAGAGCGTGCTCGTCGAAGTTCTTGTCGGCGTGCGGGTGGACGCGGCGGATGAGAACCCCGACGCGCCCGTTGTGTGCCTGTGGCCCCCACAGACCCTCAGGGTCGTCGATGTAGATGAGCCGCGTCTCGACGTCCCCAGTCTGCTCGTCAACTCGGCACTGTGCCACCCACCCTCGAGCCTCCGTGTCACGCGTGAACTCAAAGGAGCCGTCGGCGTAGTACGTGTGCTTCTCGCCGTTGCAGGTGGTGGTCCAGCCGACAAGCCATGCGGGCAGACGGCGTACCAGGCGCAGCCGCGGGCAACGCGCGTGCAACTGTTGCACGATAGAATAGCCGACAAGAGGGCACGCAGTGAGGTCAACCTCGACCAGGGTAGCAGCCAGGCTGGAGCTCGATGAGGCTAGTTGGCGGACCCCGCGGTTGGTGACCTGCGGCTGATTGCGAAGGTCGAGGACCTCGAGGCATGGCAGCTGCTCGCTCAAGACGAAAAGGTGCTCGTCATTCATGTGCGATGTGTGATCGGCTATCGCCGCCGGAAGCCGCAGAGTTGTTAGCATCCGCAGGGGCGCCAACGCGAGGCGCATGGAGTGCAACGATGGTGCTAAGTCGGAAAGGTTGTGCGACTCGACCATGCGGCACGATGCGCGCAGCAGCCTGACAGCATTGAGGGACTCCACGCTTATCCGCGCTAACGTGGCCCACTGCCTCACTGTAGCATGCTGGAAGATCTGACACAGAAGGTCGGCCGGGAGCGCGGGAGGCTGGGATGCAGAGCCCTCGTCCATCGCGAACAGAAGCGGATGGTGACCCTCCTCCATCGCGAACAGGAGCGTTCTCGACGGCGGTGGAGGGAATTGGCAGGTGAGCGCTAAGCAGGAAGACTGTGAAGCGGCTGTATTCCACCCAAACTAAACATCTAAACCTGGAATGTCCTCATCCATGTAGGTTCGGCAAGACTTCGAATGGCGTTCGCGCCACTCAGAAACGGGAAAATTATCACGCTGTTTTTCCCCACCTCTCAGCATGGCTTCGACGAGTCGTCTGCAGAAGCTGCAAGCAGCATGCGAGGTGCGCACCAAGTACGGTCTAGATCATCCGCCGTCCTGCATTTGTCAGCAGCAGCAGTCATTGATTGTGCCGCCGCCGCAGTCAGTGCCCGCCAGCACCACCCGACCCGGATCAGCAGTGCAACCGCCGTCGCGCGTGGTGGAGGCGCAGCCCAAGCCGGGCGCGGCCACACCGCGGCGCCTTTCATCCACTGCCATTCCCGCAGTTAGCAACGGCTCTAGACCGCGGCCATCAACGGCTGCGCCTCCAGAGGTGCCACAGCAGCGTGCACCGCCGACAGCGCCTCCGGCCCGAGTACCTCCGCAGACCGCGCCGCCGACACGTCCCACGCCGCCGCCCCCATCGCCGCACGCAACGCCTCCCGTGGCCGTGTCTGCTGAAGCCGCCTCCGCGCCGATCGGCCCGCCGGGCGTGGCGTGTGCAGCCACTAGCGATATTATTGGTGATCACGCTCGGCAGGGGTTGCTGCAGCAACGCTCTCGCTTCACCGTGGTGCTCCGCGACTCGTACGGCACGCGGCTGCGCAAAGGCGGCGACAAGGTGCGCGCCTCTTCGCGCGGGCCTGGCCCGCTGCGCCCTTCAGTTGCCGACGAGGGGGATGGCAGCTATACGGTCACATACCTCGCGACTGTGTCCGGCACATACGCGCTCTCGCTCTCAGTCAACGCAGCGCCGCTCGTCGGCTCTCCACTCGAGATCGCCGTGGAGCCGTCGGTGGCGCACGCGCCCTCGTGCCTGGCAGACGGCAGCGGGCTGCGCCTCGCCGTCGCGGGCGAGCCCACCTCATTCTTCGTGCGTGCGCACGACGAGTTTGGCAGACCCAAGATTATGGGGGGCGAGAGGTTCGATGCGATGGCGCGCTACGTGGGAGGGCTGCTGCCCACGCCCAGCTCACCAGCCAAGGCGGCGCTATCCTCCAGCCCCCAGCTCTCGCCGCGCGACGCCGAGCGCCGAGCGTACCTGGTCTCCTCTTCGCCCCTCGGAGAAGCCAACGGCACGCTCTCACGCTCGGCCGCTACGAGCGTGCCGCCAACGGCCAAGTCACCGGGCGTCGTCACGCGGAACGAGTACGAGCTGCCCATCCTCATGTCGGACCTGGGCAACGGCAGCTACGAGGGACGGTACACGGTGCGTTACACCGGCCAGTATGAGCTGCGTGTCGAGCGCGATGGCGTACCCATCGGCGGCTCACCCTTTGCGCTGCGCGTCGTGTCTGGGCCGAGCGACCCGGCCTCAAGCACACTGAGCGGCGAGGGTGTGCGCGTGGCTGAGGCCGGCGTGCCCTCGAGCTTCCAGCTCCTGGCGCGCGACCGTTTCGGCAATGCGCGGCGCGCCCAGCCGCTCGTCAAGACCAACGGAATGGCGTCCGAGGATGCGTTTGACGCGACGCTGGTACCGCTGCGCCTCGAGCATCCGAGCGCGCCCATCAAGTGCCGAGTGGTACCGACTCCCGACGGCGATGCGTACGAAGTCCAATACACGGCATGTGCGGCCGGCGAGTACGAGGTGCGCGTTGGCCTGCGCGGCGACTACCTGAGCAGCCGCCCGACGCTCACGATCCTCCCGACCAAGACATCAGCCGCCGCTTCCACGGCCGAGGGCGAGGGGCTGCTGAGCGCTGTCGCGGGCAGCCGTGCGACCTTCACGATTGTGGCGCGCGACCGCTTCGGAAACGCGCGCGACTGCGAGGAGGACATCTTCGAGGTCGCCATCCGGCTCGCTGGTCGCCCCGCCGGCGAGGGCGCCGACAGCGCCGACGCCGAGGACGACTTTGGGCATGCGGGTTGGGAGAGAGCCTACGGCGAGGATGCGGGCGCCATCGTGGGCGAGGTCTACCGGCAGGCGGACGGCACGGCGGCCGCGGTGCTCGTGCCGCGCACATCGGGCCTCGGCTGCGTCGACGTCACGCTCGGCGGCGAGCATATTCGCGGCAGTCCGTTCAGTACGCGCGTCTCGGGAGGGCCGCCCACCGCATCTGCCTCGTCCGTGAGCGGTACGGGCGCACGCACGGCCGTCGCCGGCGAGCTGACGGCATTCGTGGTGCACGCCCGTGACTCGTTTGGCAATCACACCGCCCAGGGCGAGCCGCCGACGGTGCGCGTGTGGCCAGGCGCAGACGCGGACGTGCGCAGACCGGCGCACGTCACGGCGCCCGACGGCGCGCTGACGATGAGCGACAATGGTGCGTGGTCGCCGGCGCGCTCGCCGCTAGCAGGCTCGCCGGTGGGTGTGCACGAGCGGCTGCCGCCCGTGAGCGCGGCGGTGGTGCCGGTGGGCGAGGGCAAGTACTCGGCCTCATACACGGTCGAGACGGCGGGAGAGTACCTGCTCGAGGTGCGCATAGGACGCGAATTGATCGTAGGTGCGCCCTTCCGCCTGAGCGTCGTGGCGGGCGCCGCGCACCCGCCGAGCTGCCGGCTGCTCCGCGCGGGGCCCGCCGCGGTCACGGCCGGGCAGACGGCGCTCGTGCGCTTCGAGGCGTGTGACAAGCGCGGCAATCGGTGCACCGAGGGCGGCGAGCCCTTCGAGGTACACCTGACGGTGGACCCCACCGCTGGCATTGAGCTGCCGGCCATCGCCGAGGCCGCTGAAGAAGCGGCCGCGGCCGCCGACGCGCTCGCTGCGGACGCCGACGGCGGTGCCGCGGGCACCGACGCCGAGGCGGTGGCCGCTGGCGTGCTTCCGGACGTGAACCCGGCAGTGACCGCGCGCCGACGGCAGCAGCAAGTGCCGCCCACGCCCACACTGCTCGACGAGCTGAGCGGCATGTACACCCTGGGGTATGGCTGGAGCCGCGCGGGTGCACTGAAGCTCACGATCAAGCTGCACGGTCTGCACATTGGCGGCTCGCCGTTGGGGCTGGCGGTGCTGCCCGACGAGCCGCATGCGGCGCACTGCGTGCCATACGGCCTCCACCTGAAGACGAGCGCCACGGACACGCCGCTGCGCATCGGCGTGCTGCTCCGCGACCGCTTCGGCAACCCGTGCGAGCAGTCGCCGCACGGGGTGGCGCTCGTCCTACGCGGGCCCGCCGAGGTGCACGGCGAGCTTGAGCACGTGCGCCGTGGCGCCGAGGAGGAGGTGACCGCCGTCGCCGCCGTGACCATCGCCGGACGGTACTGGGCGCATCTGTCCCTGCACGGCCACCCGATCGGAGGGTCGCCGTACCTGATCACTGTGCGCCCGTCCGCCGCGAGCGCGGCCGCCTCGAGCATATGGGGAGATGGGCTGCACACGGCAATGGCGGGCGTGCCCGCATACTTTGCAGTGCAGCTCAAGGACGCTCTCGGCAACGCCACCGCCGATGGCGTCGAGGAGCTGACTGCGCGCGTCACCACGCCCTCGGTGGGCGCGCGCATCGCTTTGCCCGCGGCGCCCTCGGCCGACGACGAGGCGACCGGCGCACTAGCGGGCGATGGCTCAGGCGGCGACGCCGCGGTGGGCAGCCGAGGCGTACCTGAGTGCTCCCTCTACCATGCCTACGACCACGCACCACTCAAGAAAGGCGGCGCCGGCGCCGGTGGTGGAGGCGGAGGCGGCGAGGCCGACGGCGCCAACGGCGCTGCTCTCGTCGCGCAAAGTGGCTTGGGCGACGGCAGCTCTAGCCCCGGTCTTCTGAGCGGTGTGTGGCGCACCCTGACCGCGGGACGTCACTACCTTCACATTCAGTTGCGTGGCGAGCCGCTCCCCGGAAGCCCTTTCCCGATCACGGTGCTCGGTGGGCACACGCACGCGGGCTCGAGCACGCTCTACCGGCAGGCGGGCGCCGCGGACGCGCTGCAGCCGGGCGAGCTGGTGCTCTGCCAGGTCCTCGCGCGCGACAGGTGGGGTAACCTACGCGGCGAGGGCGGCGACGACTTTCACGTTCACGTGCGTGGCGGCGCGCGCCCGACCGTGCAGGAGCTGCGCGACCTCGGCTCGGGAGAATACGAGCTGCGGCTCGTGCTCCCCCTTTCTGGCGACTTTTGGCTGCACGTGACGCACCAGAAGCTCCACCTCAACGGATCGCCCATGCGCATCAACGTCGCATCGCCCGGCGGCGGCGGCGGCGGCGCTGGAGGCGGCGAAGGCGCCGCCGATACGGACTGGCACCACGAGACTGGCATGTCCAGTCCGCGCCTGCCGCATCCACTCAGTGGGCGAGCGACGCACAACGGCGGACCCCCGCAGGGGAGCAGCCCGCGCCGCAGCACCAACCCGGCCAGCCCCCGCCAGCTGGGCGGCAGCCCGCGGGCGGTGGCACCGCCGAGGCCACCGACCGGCACAAGTGCCGCCCTGATGCACCCCGGGCCCGCACCAAGCGGTCTGATGGGGATGCTCAGTGCAGGCGTTCTCGAGCTCCCCTCGCCACGCGAGCCGCGGAGCGTGCCGCGCCCGTACCCGTCCCCGGGGGCACCCGCCGACCCCAAGGTGGGCGTCACTGCGTCCAGCGCAGCACCCGCCGCGGCGGTGGGCGGCTCGCCGCGGCCGCGCCCAGGGGGCTCGGGGCTCCCTGGGCGCGTTGAGGAGCTGGGGGTGCGCGGTGTGCGCAGCGGTGCCGTCGCCGGCAGCAGCGGGCCCCTCTCGCCACGTGGTGGCTCCCTCCGCGCCAGCTCGCAGTCGACCTCGCCGCGCCAGCCGTGGCGCGCGGGCGTTGCGTCTGCCATGCCGCCGCCGCCGCCGCCCGCGGCCGTGCCGTCGCCGCCGCAGCAGCACAGAGCGCCGCCCGCGCCGCCGTCGGCCGCTGCGGTCACACGGCTCTCTTATGCGGCATTGCCAACCAACACTCGCGTGCGCTCGGTGGCCTTGGGCGAGGGCTTGCACCGCGCGGCGGCTGGCGCTGCGGCGAGCTTCTCCATCGTGTGCCGCGACTCGAGCGGGCGTACGCTGCGGCCGCCCGATCCATCGGTCGTGCATCTCGCGCTCGAGCTTCCACCCGCCGCGGCCGTACCACTCGCTCTGCCGCCGAGTAGCGTCCCGCGCGAGGCGCCGGGCACGCCGGCGCCCGAGGTACACATGCTGAGCTCACAGACGAGCGCGGACGGAGCCGCGTTGCTCGTAAGCTACATGGTGCGCCGCGCGGGCAATGCGCTGCTGCACGTGTGCCTGGACACGACGCCGGTGCATGGCTCACCGTTCACGGTGAGTGTGCAGCCTGGCCCGACGGCCGCGTCCACCTCGAGTGCGCAGGGGGCAGGCCTCGTCCATGCGCTCGTAGGCGTCGAGGCCGCCTTCGTCGTCACGGCCTTCGATGCCTTCGGCAACCGCAAGCACTCGGGCGGCGACCGCTTTCAGGCTCGCCTCATCGGCGACGCGGACGGCAAACCAGTCAGCCGCTGTGAGCTCATCGACTGCGAGGACGGCACCTACCTATCGCTCTTCACACCGGATGCAGCGGCCGCCGGCAAGAGCGCGCGTCTTCATGT
>Ga0209550_10004333_pt1 | contig 13468 bp, 10 predicted proteins | sample LauGreSuBDMM15SN_2_FD_187567 | JGI IMG/M metagenome (GOLD analysis project Ga0209550, IMG submission 187567) | Freshwater lake microbial communities from Lake Michigan, USA - Su13.BD.MM15.SN (SPAdes) (version 5) | ecosystem: Environmental > Aquatic > Freshwater > Lake | place: Lake Michigan... | reverse complement strand
CCTTACTATATTTACATCATTTTAAATTTTATATATTTTAACGCATAATAAATATATTATGTTTACCAATATATTTATTTTTTCTTCTTTCTGTTTCTTCTTTCTTCTTTCTGTTTCTTCTATTTTCCAAATGCACTGAAATCGGCTGTAATTGGCATAAAATTACTTGATTTTGGTGGTAATGCACCATAATATGAATAATTATCCGCGCCGGTTGTTTGGGTTCCATATTTTGATGCTTGTGATGTTTGGTATTGTGAATTAACCTCACTAGATTGAATTTGGTTACGTCTAATATCAGTTGGATTAGATTTTAATAAATCTTTTAAACCTGCACCTGCTTCTTTAACTAACCCGACAGCGCCACCAACAGTTTCCTTTGCTAACCCGACAGCGCCACCAACAGTTTCTTTTGCCAATCCTACTGCACCACCAGCAGTTTCTTTGGCTAATCCTACTGTTCCTGTAACCGCTTTTTCACCCAATCCACTTGCTCCTCCTACTAATTTTCCAGTAGCATCAATTGTTTTACCAGCTACATCGCCAGCTGTTGTTCCTAATGATGCAACTGCTCCTGGAATATTTGTTGATTTTACTACTGTATTACCAGTAGTTGATAATGTTCCTGAACCACCTTGACCACCACAATTACCACAAACGCCACCTGGGCAACTTGGGCAAGCTGGGCACGATGGACATACCGGTGGCACTATTTGTGTTTTTAGAATATAGTCTTCGGAAAATTCACTGTTTTTATTTTGGTTTGTTTTATAAAACCAATACCATTTGAAATACTCGGATAAAGCATTATTTGGTATATTACCAGTGTTTGTATTGCCAGTATTGACATATAAACTATTACTTGAACTTGGTATTGTTGGTGATTGCATTAAATGATTATTTGTTGTTAAATACGCATTTCGACCGGCGTGACCTTTGTCTAAACCATTTTCATTAAATCTACAAACATTCACTAAATTATAAATTCTTTGTGTTACATCGTATTGTATTACAGCTACTAATGTCTTTAATGCATTACGAATATAGAGAACTAAATTTTGACCGACTGTGTCCGTTACTAACCAAGAACTGAAAGATGAATTAGTAATTTTACTTGTTGTATTGCTTATTGTTCCTGGCGTTTTCACTGTTTCTGCATTACTAAATCTATCATATATTATAATTGAACCATCATTTTGTTGTATAATTAAATTTGCATTGGACACATCAAATTCGATATAATCACTTATTTTATATAAATTCTTACTCATATCATAGTATCTATCTGTGACATATGTGTCAAATACAGTTGTATTTTTACTTGTTGTTATTAAATTAATATTTGAATTTGTATACATATTTTGTGACATTGTATTTGCTGGACCAAACATATATGTTCCAATATTCATATTATTTGTATTATTTATTAAATGAAGATATGTGCTATCATTCCAAGGTAAATAAATAGCTGTATATTTATCGGTATTATTTGATTGTGTTGGATATATCCAACACGAGTATGATGGGCTAAGTGTATTTAACATTGATTTATCTGTATTTACACTTAAAACTGTATTTCCTGATATTTGATTATTATAAATAGTTGTCGTTATTCCATCTCTTGGAGTAACATACAATGAATTAATTGTAGAACCTGTCAAATCAGTATTGCCACTATATGATGTTGCGTCTATTTCAATTAAATTACCATTTTTATTATCATAAAATATATTATCGTATAATTTATAAACACTTGAGGTCGTGTTGTATTGTGGTATATTTATTCTATTCAAATTATTAACATTATAACCAAATGATACAAATCCTTCCATGTTTAACATATTACCGAATACGATAGATATTACTAAAACTACTAATAATATTAAAAATAAGATTAATGGTGATAATTTTATTGACATTTAAATTAAAAAGTATAAATTATAATGCGAAAATATATGATAGATATTTATAAAATTGAATTAAATTATTTATTATTGATTAATATTATCAAAATCCATTACTAGTTGTCTTTACAATATGTCTAAAATACCTAATATAACTAAAACAATCAAAACTCGTTCTCCCGCTAAAATGTTGGATTTAATATATGATATCAACAATAAATTCGAACTATGCTTAGATGAAGTGGGTAGAGGTTGTTTATTTGGTAGAGCTTACATATGTTGTGTTGTTTTACCTAAAGATGGTTCATTTGATGGTAAAGATATAAAAGACAGTAAAAAGTTTTCATCAAAAAAGAAAATTAAAGAAGTTTCTGAATATATCAAAGAACACGCGGTTGCTTGGCATATTGAATTTGTGGAAGCGGAGTTAATTGATGAAATTAATATTTTACAAGCGGTTATGCGAGGTATGCATTCGTGTATTCGTAATATTATTAATAAATTGAAAGAAAAAGGGCTATGTTGCGAATTAGAAAATGATTATCGTAATGAATTTATGGCTATTGTTGATGGTAATTATTTTGTTCCATATCGTTGGTATGATGATACTAAAGAAATTATCCGCGAATTACCTGCTGTAACAGTTGAACAAGGGGATGCTAAATATATGGGGATTGCAGCAGCGAGTATATTGGCTAAAGTCGCGCGCGATGAATATATTGCCGAATTGTGTTTGGAAACCCCTTCGTTGGTAGAACATTATGGCCTTGATACAAATGTCGGTTATGGAACAAAAAAACATATGGATGGTATAAAACAACACGGAATTACCCAATGGCATCGAAAATCATATAAACCTTGTTCTTTGTCGGTTTCAACTGTCTAATTGGCGTTATTGAAATCAAATTCGTCTAATGAAACACCTATATATTTTGTTTCTCTATCCATAACACTATATCCTATTAATAAAGTTTCATCAATAAAAACCATACCCAATGTATACTCTACAGGTGATTTCTCAAATGTAAATAAATTAGAATATTTTTTTAATTTCATTGTGTTACTATCTAACACCACCATACAATGGTAGTAAAATCGTCTATCTTCATAACTTACTAAATGGGTCAAAAACCATATTTCGTCGTCTATAATAACACCATTCGTCGACCCGCGTAACCATTTAAAGAAATTCGGTGTTTCGATTTCGTCGGTAACAACCATTCTTGATATTGGAGATAAATCGTTCGTATTTCGCTCAGTTTCTTTGCCGATTACTTCTTCAATATCCCCGATTGTCAATGGGTGCCATTTATATATGATTTTTATTTGTTCTTCTGCGTTCTCGAATAATACCCAATTTTTTTCGATTTGATTTTGGTTTTTGATTTTCATTAATGTAGAGTTAACTATGTCTGAATTGTTTATATTAATCAAACCATATTCTACTTCCATATTACCCATTTTTAAACCACGGTTTCCTGTATAATATATTTTGTTATTATAATTCATTATCCTTACATCTTCTATACCTATATAAACATTATCGTATTTCTTATTATAATTCATTATAAATTCATTTGTTTTTTTTATATTTTTTTCTGGTTTGTTTTCTGGTTTGTTTTCATCTTTAATATCATAAGTAGTTATTACATTAATCGTTGTTATATGTTCTTTGTTTATATATTCACCTTTATCATTTATATTATAATTTACAAATCTGGTATTTACAATTAATTCATTATCATTTGGTTTCCAACACAGTGTAGGAGTGCTTTGCACAAATTCGGTTTCGTCTATATTATTATTTTTATACATTTCTTTTGTATTTTCATTCAAATAATGTATCATTTTTACTAATTTCTTATTTTGTTCTCCATTGACCAATTGTTTTGAATAAAATTTATAATTACTGAGAACATTCTTTAAAATAAATTCTTCACTTCTTGGAAATGCTAATAAATCCATACTAATTTTATTTAAATCGTAATTATCCCAATTACAATAATACCCGATGATTGATAATTCATATTCCAATTTATAATCGTATATGTCTTTTTGTAAAAACAGATTATCATAATTTGTTTTTTTATCCCTTTCGTATCTTGCCAACTTATAATAAGTATACGCTAAAGTATTATTTCCGTTTGTTCTATAATAATTTACGATTTCATATAGGTTCTCAATTCGGTTTGGGTAAAATACATAAGCGTGTATCCAAGCATTGATTGCCTTAGTTATATTACCAATTTCTTTATAACATTTACCCAAATTATAATAAGAATACCATACTTCTTCTTGCCATCCACCCAAATCTATACGTTTTTTATATTTTTTAATTGCGTTCTCAAATTGTCCCGCATCTTTATAACTATTTGCCAAATAAAACGTATATCTATCATTATTCGGGTTCTCTTCTAACCCTTTTTCTAATAGCTGAATATCTCTCAAGAATTTATCTTGTTTAGACCCACCATCTCCAACATCATTAATAAATACTTCATTTTTCAATAAACTATGTGTAATAGAACCTTTTGGTAGATTTACATATTCGTGGGTTACTCCCCAATAACTGACATCTTGTTTATTTTTGATTAATCGAATGTTTTTATAAAAGAAAGATTGAGAACCTTGGAAAATAGTATATGCATCATAATTCAAATTATTTTTAAAATCATCAATTGATAACATTGGATCGATTTCTAATACCATATCCGCATCCAATAATAAAATATAATCCGCATTATCCATACCGAGACATTGATTTAATGCATAACTTCGATTATAACCGAAATTTTGGAAAGGTTCTTGTATTATTTTCCCCGATGTAATATTGTGTTCCTTGAAAAAATCCATTATGACATCAATCGTATTATCTGTACTACCAGTATCGCAAATACAATAACTATCAATGAGCGGCAATACTGATTTCAATAAACGAGTTATTATTTTACTTTCGTTCTTTACAATCATATTTAGACATATTTTAGGCATTTGCGAGAACTTTTTATTATATATTAAGTTCTCTACTATTTAATTAATTTTTCGTTAAATTATTTTTCGGTATATATAATAACTTATTAATATAAAAATGGCATTTACAAGATTTCGCGATGACCCTGTTAGAATTCAAAAACAATTAGAAGAAAGCACATTTACCGGAAGATATAGATTAGATACCCCCGGAAATGGATTGGATTTACCTTTTTATGAAGACCCGCAATTACGCTTACAAGGATGGGGTGCTAATTTTAGAAATAACACTGTAAATTTAGAAAGTGATTTATTGGGTCTTACTCGCCCATTAAATAGAGATTTAGTAGATATTAATGATTATAAAATCAATTCTGTTCCAACTTCTCAACCAACATATCGAAGTTCTCAACCATTTGTAGAAGAAAGTCGTGCAAGTCATCCAGCTTGGATGTTTAGAGATTTAGAACATAGTAGATGGGAAACTCCATTTTTAAATCCATTGAATGGACTTGAAAAAGGATTTCACGAAAATATAAATACACGTATTTTAGAGAAAGATTTATTCAAACCATCTATCCCTATTATTCAAGGAACTGAAAATACTCAATATTATTTATCTGGACATTCTATTTGTATGAATGGAAATGGAAAAGGTTGTGTTAAAACACTATATGAGAACAAAATACGATGAAACTGGTCTTTTAATTAAAATTAAAACAGAAGTGTTAAAAATATTATATAAATGTATTATAATTATATAATATAAATTTATGGAACTCGCTATTCCTGGAGTTGCTCTTGGATTATTATATGTAGTAACCAATCAAAATAAAAAAAAAGAAAATTTCACTAATAATGTAAACGAATTACCTAATATAAATATTCCTAATCGTAATTATCCAAATGAATATCCTGTTGTATCAACAGAAACTGACCAAACATCTGCATTGTCTACTACAAATAGATTTGATAATGCAGGTGGTGTGTATACAGATAAGTATTTTAATCCAACCAGTGTTAGTAATATGGTAGATTCATTTTCTCCGTCTAATAATTCACAACGTAATTTTTATTCATTAACTGGCGAAAAGGTGGATAGTAATTATTTTCAACATAATAATATGGTTCCTTTTTTTGGTAGTAATATTCGTTCTCGTCATGTTGATAACAATTCAAATGAAAGTGTATTAGATAATTATATTGGGTCTGGTTCTCAAACGATTATCAAAAAGGAAACTGCTCCTTTATTTGCGCCATCTGAAAATCAACAATGGGCTCACGGTGCTCCTAATATGACTGATTTTTACCAATCTCGTGTAAATCCAAGTTTGAGAATGGCGAATGTTAAACCATTTGCCGATGAAAAAGTCGCGCCGGGGTTAGGTTTAGGATATACTACACAAGGTGCTGATGGTTTTAATTCAGGCATGATGATGCGTGAAACTTGGTTACCTAAAACTGCAGATGAATTACGCGTAGATAATAAACCAAAAGCAGGTGGTTTAATGATGATTGGTCACGAAGGCCCAGCCAATAGTCATATCAAGAATATCAGCACATATGAACAAATGGGTCGAATGGAAAAGAACCGCCCAGAACGTGCATTTGAAATGGGGCAAGACCGTTTGTTTACTACAACAGGTGCTGAAAAAGGACAAACATTACAAGGTATTCCTAGTACTTTCTATAAAGATACTGCAAGACAACATACTACAACTGATTATGTTGGCGTTGCTGGTTTCCAAAACTCATCAGAATATGTTACAGGTGAATATATGCCTTCCCATAACCAACAATTAGGTGAAGTTCCGTTTGCGGTAGCGAATGCTAATGGTCGTAATTATGCTACCGATGGTGACTTTGAAATAAAAGCAAAACGTGCATATCCAAATAATCGTAGTGCAAACCACCAAGAAAGTTATTTCGGTATGGTTAGTGGTAGTATAGGCGCAGCTATTTCGCCTTTGTTAGATACTTTACGCCCAACTCGTAAATCAAATGTTATTGGAACATTACGCCCATATCAAAATCCAAGCACCGTTGTAAAAGAATCGTATATTTTTAATCCTGCAGATAGACCTGCTACTACCATTCGTGAAACTACTGAAAATTCCAAATTTCATATGAATGTTGACCGTAATCAACGAGGTGGTGCTTATGAAACCACTGCACATCAACCAATTGATAATAATAGAATTACTACTGGTGATTTTTATTATGCTGGTGTTGCTGGTGCAGGCGATAGAACTCGCCAAATGAAATCATATCACGCACAATATAATCAACGAAATAATGATATCAAGAGCTCTACTATTGAAGGTCGTATGGTCCCTGGTAATATGAGTTTGATGAATGGTAATATTAATATGCGTCAAGTTAGTCGTGATGATTATTTGAAAAATGATAGACCTGTTACCGCTACGATGCCTTATCAATCTGCTGACGTGGCAAATATGGGTCAATTACAAGGACATAATAATTTATATCAAGGAATTCAAATGGATAGAAACAATAGTGACATATTAGATGCATTGAAAGGAAATCCATATGTTGTTAATTATAAGAATGCTCTATAAAATCTTTTATTTGCGCAACTTCAACATAAAATAATTTTTCAAATTATATAAAGCCTTGAATTTATATAATGTATTATATTGGTTTTTGTAATGGAAAACAACACCGAATTGTTTATATTCTCTGCGTTTGATATTGATGAACAAATCAATTTGTTGGAAACTCAATATCAAAGTTATATGGAACCATCCATATTAGGTTCGTTTGAACAAATCTTGAATTATTCAACTGATTTTAAATTGAATGAAAAATCGTTGAAATTAGGTGATTTGATTATTCAAAAACTAAACCCTTATTGTTTTTCCAAATTAAGTATTCATTTATTTGAAGGTATGACATCGATGAAGTGGCAAATAAAACAATTTTCTTTGATTTTATTATCAAAATTTGCGGTTTATTATCCGCAAGTTACTTCTCAAAATATGCCTGATATTATTTTAAATTTAATCACTATTAGTAGTGACCCTAAAAAAGAAATAAAAATACAAACATTGAATACGTTTAATGCAGTGTGTAGTTCTATTGAAAATGTTGATATTAAACATCTTATTCCTATTGTTATTTCGGCATATATGAACCCTTCACAAGAAATTCAAAAAGCATTGGATGCTCTTGTTTCGACACCTTTTGTCAATGATATTGATATTCCTACATTGGGATTTCTTATTCCTTTATTAACTAAATCTATGCGTGAGCGTAAGATGATTTATCAACGCCGTGCTGCTGTAGTCATTGAAACATTGGTGAAATTATTGAAAAATCCTGTTTATGCAAAGATTTTCTATCCTATTTTAGAACCTGTTTTAACTAAGGGTTATGAAGAAATTGCTGAAGTTGAAATTCGTAATGTTTGTTTGAATTCGAAAAATGTTTTGACAAATGTATATAATCAAGGGTTGAATAAATCCCTTGATAGTTTTACAATTGATAATTGTAAGCAAACATTTGGTCAATTTATTGGTGTTGATAAACGTAGCTTCTTAGTAGAGCATTCCATTGATTTAACTTGGAATTTGGTGAAAAATGAAATCAAAATCGATGATGTTTGGGTTCAATGTATGGAACCTTATTTGAAATTTGTCATTGTGGGTGAAAGTGAACGTTGCGATGCTATCAATAAAATAAAAGAAATTATTATTAGTTCTATTACCGTCGAAGAATATAATCCAGAAGATGATGAGGAAAATTTATGTGATTGTGTCTTTTCATTAGCTTATGGTACTCGTGTTCTTTTACATCAAACTCCATTTAAAGTAAAAATTGGTAGAAAATATGGTTTAGTTGGTCCGAATGGCGCTGGTAAATCTACTTTGATGAAAGCCATTGCAAATAAAAATTTACAAGAATTTCCAGAAGAATTAAAAAGTGTCTATGTAGAACACGATATTCAAGGTAATAATTCAGACACAAGTGTTCTTGAATATGTAGAAAAAGATGAAAAAGTTGTTGAAAATGGTATTGTAAATGACCAAATTATTGATGGTTTAAAAGCCGTTGGGTTTGAAGATAATATGATTAATGGCCCAGTAACTGCATTATCCGGTGGTTGGCGTATGAAATTAGCTTTAACTCGTGCTATGTTATTAAATCCTGATATGTTACTTCTTGATGAACCTACTAATCATTTAGACCAGTTTGCCATTAAATGGTTGGTTGATTATTTAAAGGGTTTGACCAGAACTACTTGTTTGATTGTTTCGCACGATACACGCTTTTTGGATGCAGTTTGCACAAACATTACCCATTATGAAAATTCGAAATTAGTATTTTATCGCGGTAATTTATCCGATTTTGTTAAACAAAAACCTGAAGCCAAACAATATTATGAATTAACGAATGTGAATGTTTCATTTAATTTCCCTGAACCAGGACCACTTGAGGGTGTTAAATCACTCACTAAATCGGTTTTAAAAATGAAAAATTGTTCATTTCAATACCCTACTGCTCTTAAACCACAATTGATTGATGTTAATATTCAGGTTTCTATGGCTTCTCGAGTTGCTATTGTCGGTGTGAATGGTGCTGGTAAATCCACTCTTATCAAGATTTTAGTAGGCGAATTAGAACCAAATAAGGGTATTATTGAAAGACACCCGAATGTTCGTGTTGCTTATGTTGCTCAACACGCATTTCACCATATTGAAAATCATTTGGATAAGACACCGGTTGAATACATTATGTGGCGTTACCGTGCTGGTTATGATAAAGAACAAACCAGTAAAGATAGTTTGACTTTAAGTGAAGAAGAATTACAAGCCATTAAACAAAAGGCAAAAGAAAACAAATATTTGGTTATTGCTGAAATTTTAAGTAGACGAACTGGTAAACGTGAAAATGAATATGAATGTAAATCGGAAAGTGAAATTACTCAATGGTTTACTAAAAGTGAGTTGGTACAAATGGGTTATGAAAAGATGGTAAAAGAATTTGATGAAAAATTAGCGATGGAAAATATGTTAGGGCAACGCAAATTAACCACTGGTGAAATTCAAAAACATTTGGATAATTTCGGATTAGACCCACAATTTGCTCAACATAGTAAGATTGGTATGTTATCAGGTGGTCAAAAAGTCAAAATTGTATTAGGTGCTTGTATGTGGAATTTACCTCACGTAGTAATTTTGGATGAACCTACTAACTTTTTGGATAGAGATTCGTTGGGAGCTTTAACTGGTGCTATCAAAACATTCAAAGGTGGTCTTTTATTGATTTCACATAATGAAGAGTTTTATAAGGAAATTTGTCCTGAAAAATGGTTGTTGGATTCTGGATATTTGAGTGTTTTTGGCTCGGAATGGATGGAAGAAGTTGAAAAAGCCAGAAAAAAGGCGGAAAAAGAAAACGCTAAGAAATTGACTTTTGACCAAGAAGAAGAAAAGTTTGATTCGCTTGGAAATAAAGTAGAAGTTGTTAAGGAGAAAAAGGAATTATCGCGAGGTGATAAAAAGGCGCTGTTAAAAAAGAAGAAGGATATGGAAAAACAGGGTTTAGACACATATGAAATTAATAAACTATTAGGATTGGAGGAGTAGATTAAATATAGAAAAATAGAAAAAATCACAAATTGACAACACACACGACACACTACATATAATTTATTATTAGTAAAATAAATTATATTTATTCAATGGTGCAAATATTCAACAGCGTAATTATATTTTTTGATAATCTTTCATCAATGGGACATTTATCACAGTGGTTTCATTTGATGAACCTTTTTTATTCGAGGCATTATTATCAATTTCAGGTTCTACATTTTTATCAACAGAAGAATTTTGTTTATCATTCTTTTCAATATCTACTTGTGCGGATTCGTCCACATATTTACCTTCTTTAATTGCCTTAATATCAATCATCAGTTTTTTTATTAAATTATTATTGGTTTTTTCATAAATATTTATCAAAGTCGCGAGTAAGTTTAACCCAACGCCTATCCAAATCAAAAATTTAGCATCATAACCCGCCGCAATTGTTGTTACAAATATACCAGATGTTTGAAGTAAATGAAATAAATACAAGAGACATACATTGGTTTTATTCAAACATTGGCGTTTTCGCATAAATCGTTTCAAGTCTTCTAATTCATTGTTCTCGAATATTTTTTTGATTTCCAATGAAATATCGCTATTTTGCATTTTTATATAATACAATTGTAAAATAAAATTTATAAATGTTTTATTAGAAACTATTTTAGTTAAATAGTATAATTTAACATTTTTTGACTTGAATAAATCGTTCAGGAGTAATTAATTGTTCCTCAGTATTTAAAATTTCTTCCACTTTATCAAGAGCAGGTTGTAAATTTGGTTTGCATTCATCACGCACTATCTCACTTTTCATCATTCCATGGATTGCGGTTTTTAACACAGTCAATATTTTTTTACAAATTTTACTATAATCTTCTTGTGTAAAAGCCCCCTTTTTTTTCAACTCAAAAATATATTCTATTAATTCATAAATATCTTCTTTTGCATAGTTATCTTCTTTTCCATCAGTCCATTTTTCTGTATCTATAAACATATTCGATAGTTTTATTATTTCACTTCGTTGTTCGTTTGTTATAAATTTTATTTTTGTCATATCCACGCTGTCATCCTTTGGTAATTCAGGTATTTTATATACATTTTCATTATTATTTATCATTACTCGCATCACATATACTTTAAAATCTGTATCATTATACTTCATTGTACTTTCTTCTACTATTTCAATGTTTAACCCACGAGGTAGTAATACTTCTTCTTGATATTTCCATTTTTCGCTATTATTTTCCAAATCTAAATAAGGTATATTTTTATCTATAATAAGTGCATTAATACAGCAATCGTTTGATAATATATTTATATCGCCTTTTACAAATTTCATATCAAATAATGCTTCAATGGATTTACTACAAGATGTATAAGCTTTATTTACACCAGGGTATAATTTATCAGTCCCTCTATAAAGTATTGTATTTTGAGTTATTTTCTGACAAGTTTTTTTACTAAATACTTTATCTATTGAATTAATCTTATTTATTAAGTCTTTTACCGAACTATTAAAATTACTTTTTCCAAGACTTTTATTAATTGTATCTGTTTTGAATTCTGATAAAAATTGGTAACCTTTTCTTAAAAAACCATTTATTAAGCTTGATCCTTCTTGATAATATTGTATTGCTTTCTTTTCAGTTTTTGTTAATGATAAAAGAAAATCATTATTTATTTTTTCGTTATATTCGTTGAATTGTTTAGCTTCTCTTATTAAATTATTATTTAATGTTCTTGATAATTTATCAAATAGAGATTTTGAAGGTGATTTAGATGGTGTTCTCGATTTAGATTGTGACCTCGATTTAGATGATGCTGAATTTTTTTTAGATTTTCGTTTTACTGTTTTGTTACTTGGCATATACATTATGAAAATATAATTTCTCAACTTATAATAAAAATGACAATAATAAAAACTGAAAATAAAAATGGAGTAAAAACATACACAGTTGAAAAGAATTTTGACGATGCAAAAATGGAGAAGAAGATGGATAGATTTATTAAAAAAGATGATATTACTGATATAATCGACCACGATGCGGATGTTTATACAAGCGAAGGTAAATTATTATTAAGATTTAGAAAAAATGTATTACCTCAAAACCACATTGATGATTTTTATGATAATATTATCAAATTTGCTATGAACACAAGCGGTAACCGGGGTAGTGCTACTGGTAGTAAAGACAAAAGTATTTGGACAAATCCACGCGTAATGTCGAATATTTTTGGTTTTTTTGACCGTTGGTCGCCAATCCAGAAAGTGGTTTTTAAAAAATTAGGGAAAAAACCGAAAGTGGATGTTCGTGAATGCCGTTTCAATATGGATTATCCTGATTTGTATGAAAAAACTATTCCGCTTATACAAGATATTGATAAAATGTATAAAAAATTAACTCCAGAACATTATGCTTTACAGCGGAAAAAGGCGAACCAAACACATTTTCGTATTCCTGATACCGCATTTACTACTATTACGACGAATGTGAATTATCAAACCAGTATTCATACAGATAAAGGTGATGATGTAGATGGATTTGGTAATTTGGCTGTTATAGAAAGGGGGGATTATAAAGGTGCCGAGACTTGTTTTCCACAATATGGTATTGGTGTAGATGTGAGAACAGGGGATACTTTATTTATGGATGTTCACCAACCACACGCGAATTTACCGATGATGAAGACTGACGATGAAACCAAACGGCTTTCGATTGTTTGTTATTTGAGAAAAAATGTATGGTTGAGAACAATGAATAAATCGAAGAAATTTTATGAAAGTCATCGTAAAACAATGCGAAATATGAGACGGGTGAATGGTAATGGAACACGGAAGAATAAGTGAGGAAATTATTACACCTTTTTTCTTAATAGCAGATCCCATTCTGATTCCCATATAATAACTAAGTTATAACCTAATTCTCGTATTTTTTGTTCTTTAATTAACGTTTTTTGATATAATTCACCATATTTGACACCTATAAATGA
>Ga0209550_10004329_pt1 | contig 13470 bp, 9 predicted proteins | sample LauGreSuBDMM15SN_2_FD_187567 | JGI IMG/M metagenome (GOLD analysis project Ga0209550, IMG submission 187567) | Freshwater lake microbial communities from Lake Michigan, USA - Su13.BD.MM15.SN (SPAdes) (version 5) | ecosystem: Environmental > Aquatic > Freshwater > Lake | place: Lake Michigan, USA... | reverse complement strand
GTATAAACAAATTTTATGTAATAAAATATATTGTGTAATTTATATACGAATGGATAATTCTACTATATGGAAAATAATCGATAAATATTTCACAGATAATCCACAATCTTTAGTAAGACATCACGTAGAATCCTATAACGATTTTTTTAAAAACGGTATTTTCAAACTTTTTAAGGAAAAAAATCCGATTGTAATCAATACGAATTTCGATAAAACAATTAACGATTATAGAAATAAATGTTCAATGTATTTGGGAGGCAAGGATGGAACGAAAATATATTTCGGCAAACCAACCATATATGATGATAAAAATAGTCATTATATGTTTCCAAACGAAGCGCGTCTGCGAAATATGACGTACGGAATGACGATACATTACGATGTTGAGATTGAATTTATAGATATTTTAGGCTCAACTGAACAACCTAAATTAATGGGTATAGAAGATATTGAAATGTTTGGGGCCGATAGCGACAGTGAAGATGAAAACGCAAACAATCGTTTGTTAGAAATGGAACAATCCGGAAATGGTAAATTGACAGAGGAACGTTTGAATGAAATCAAACAACACAAACGTGAAAAGGCCGAACGAGAATTATTAGAAGGTGGTGCGAAAGTGAAAATTACAAAAAAGAAAGAAGTGAAATTGGAAGAATTAACTCCCGCACAAAGTGAAGTCATTCGAGAAGCTACCGCAAAATCTATGGTAGGAAATAAGCAAATATATAATACTATATTGGAAAAAATATACTTGGGTAAATTTCCAATTATGGTTCAATCTGATTTTTGTGTATTGAGTGGATTACCAAAAGAAATTCGTCATACGATGGGTGAATGTTCGAATGATATGGGCGGCTATTTTATTATTGATGGAAAAGAAAAAACGGTCATTACACAAGAAAAATTCGCCGACAATATGTTGTATATTCGTGATGTAAATGACGAAGAAGTTATGTATTCGGCCGAAATACGTTCGGTTTCAGAGAACGTATCAAAGCCTATCCGAACATTATCCGTAAAAATGATGACCCCTACCAAAAGTTATACAAATAAAAATATTGTGGTGAATATTCCGAATATACGTAAGCCCGTTCCATTGTTTATTGTATTTCGTGCGTTAGGCATTATCAGTGATAAAGAAATCATAACGATGTGTTTATTGGATTTGAATAAATACGATTCGATGATTGATTTATTTATACCATCGGTTCATGATGCGTCTATTATTATGACGCAACGAACTGCTCTTCAATATCTTTCACTATTGACCAAAGGAAAAACGATTGCGAATGTGCTACATATTCTTTCTGATTACTTTTTACCACACATTGGTGAAACCAATTTTTTAAACAAAGCCTATTATCTTGGTTATATTGTATTTCGATTATTATGTGTTCAAACCGGTGTGGAAACACCAACTGACCGTGATAATTTCAAATACAAAAGATTAGAATTAGTAGGTTCTCTTATTCACGATTTATTTCGCGAATATTATACAAAACAACAAAAACATATTAGTTTAGAATTCGATAAACGTATCAATTTAAAAGAATCGATTTATGGAAATAATTTACAAAAATTGGTGAAAGATTTTTACAAAGAAATATTTAATAAACGTATCGTGGAAACAGGCTTTAGAAAGGCATTCAAAGGAAATTGGGGTGCGGAAACACATACCAAACGTATAGGTATTGTTCAAGATTTGAACCGTTTGTCGTTTAATTCGATGATGTCGCATTTACGTAAAACGAATTTACCATTAGATTCTAGTGTAAAATTAGTAGGTCCACGTGTATTACACAGCACTCAATGGGGGTTATTTGACCCAATCGATACACCTGATGGTGCGAATATTGGTATTCATAAACATTTGTCCATATCGGCATATGTATCACAGGGAATACCAAGAGGAAATATGATATTATGGTTAAGAGAAAAGATTAGTATGAAAAAAATAGAAGATTGTTCTCCTATGATGTTATCAAGAATGACTAAGATTATATTGAATGGTTTATGGGTGGGTTCTATCGGAACAGACCCCGTAGAAGCAGTTCGTAAAATTAAATTATTCCGTCGAAATGGATTATTGCCTATTTATATTAGTGCTACGTTCAATATAAAACAACAGACGATTTACATTTATACCGATAGTGGTCGTATTTGTAGACCCATTTTTTATAAAGATGAAGAAAGTGGTAAAATGTGGTTTGAAAATAAAACATTGTTGAAAAAAATAACGGAGAATGATTTTTCGTGGGATGAATTAACCACTGGTTTTAATAAAAAAAAAGTGGAAGATTTCAAACCAAATAATTATAACATATATGAATTAAATGAATTATATGAAGGTATTGAAAGTGAAGTCAATCCTGAAAAATTACAACGATTTATGGAGAAAAAAGCAATCATTGAATATGTAGATAGCAATGAAAGCGAAGATGCGTTGATTGCGATGAATATGGAAGAATTAGCAAAGAACAATAGACATACTCATTTGGAAATACACGAGTCCTTTATTTTTGGTATGATGTGTAATTTAATTAATTTCCCCGAGAACAATCCGGCTACACGTAATTCATTCTCTTGTGGTCAAAGTAAACAAGCGTGTTCTGTATATCATACGAATCATCAAGTGCGTATGGATAAAACCGCGGTCGTTTTGTCTTCAGGACAAATACCTTTAATTAAATCGCGATATTTGGAACATATCAACAATGAAGAGAACCCTTATGGTGAAAACGCAATTGTCGCAATTATGTGTTATACTGGTTATAACGTGGAAGATGCTATATTGATAAATGAAGGCGCGTTGAAACGTGGTTTGTTCAGAACTACTTATTATAGTACATATGAAGCACATGAAGAAAAAACGATTGAAGGAGATAGTGTATTGAGTGAACAATTATTTACCAATATTGAAGATGAAGAGAGAGTAGAAAAGAAAAAACCTGGACACGATTATAGTAAATTAGATAAATTCGGCATTATCAAAGAGAACTCCTTGGTCGATGATAAAACAATATTAATTGGATTATCCGCAAGTGATAGCACAAATAAAGGAATCCGGCGAGATATGTCTATCACCCCTAAAAAAGGTCAATTAGGTATAGTCGATAAGACATTTATTACGGAAAGTGAAGAAGGTCAGCGTATAGCGAAAGTAAGAGTGCGCGAAGAAAGAATACCAAATATTGGTGATAAAATGGCTTCTCGTGCTGGTCAAAAAGGAACCATTGGTTTAGTCATTCCAGAAGAAGATATGCCTTTTACCAAAGATGGTATTCGTCCAGATATGATTGTGAATCCACACGCAATTCCTTCTCGTATGACGATTGGTCATTTGGTAGAATGTATTATTGGAAAAGCATGTGCGTTTTATGGTGGTTTTGGTGATTGTACCGCCTTTAATAATAAAGGTTCTAAAATCGGTGTGTTTGGTGAAATGCTCCCAAAAGCCGGATTTCATTCATCGGGCAATGAAATATTATACAATGGTATGACTGGAGAACAAATCGAAACCGAAATTTTCATAGGTCCAAATTATTATATGAGATTAAAACACATGGTAAAGGATAAAATTAATTATCGTCCATTGGGTCCACGAACCGCATTAACTAGACAACCCGTCTCTGGAAGAGCGAACGACGGTGGTTTACGTATAGGTGAAATGGAACGTGATTCAGTGATATCACATGGAACTGCGGATTTCTTACGCGAATCTATGATGGAACGAGGTGATAAATATTATATGGCGGTTTGTAATAAAAGTGGATTACTTGCGATATATAACCCTGCGAAGCATTTGTTTATTAGTCCTATGGCCGATGGTCCTATTAAATTTACTGGTTCTTTAACGGAAAAAGATTTGAATATTAATAATATCACGAAATATGGTCGTGATTTCAGTGTCGTGTGTATTCCATATACATTGAAACTCTTGATACAAGAATTACAAACGATAAATGTTCAAATGCGTATTATTACGGAAGATAATATTCAACAATTGGAGAATTTGACCTATTCGAATAATCTAGATAAATTATTATATACCACTCAAATTGAACCACAAAAAATAGTAGATGATATTAAACGTGAATTGCGAAGAGAAAAACCAAAATTTGAAATGAAATTACCAAGCCCGGATTCTTCTCCTGATAGCGTGAAACCACCCGATTCTCCACTATTTGCGCCAAATGATGATGATTCTCCGCCATTTGCTCCAATGAATGATGATTCTCCGCCATTTGCTCCTGGGTCACCAGTGTTAGATGAACACGAAGAGCGTATGTTAGACGTCTTTAATTTTGATAAATCATCATCTCCATCATATAGTTCAGAAACGGGAACAGAAGCATTAGAAAGTAAATTTGTAAAAGGAGAAGTCGTTCATTTCCGTGGTGATTTTTTACCAAATAGAATATGGAAAATAAGAAATGTAGGAGACCGATTTATTACAATTGAAACGGAGAATTTAGAAGGAATAGATGATAAAGATAGTGTTAAAGTTGTAACGAAAACAGATATATATCGACCAGGGGATTTTACATATAATGAACACACATCTGTAAATGACCATACCACTCCTGCGTTAAATCAACCATCTAAACCTAAATTTGGTGGATTACATGAACAAACACCAGCGATTCATTTCGCCCCTGTCTTCAAAATAATGAACGGTGGAAATGATTTTTCATCCGGAGACCCAGTGGCAACAGGAGGAGAAAACAATATAGTTCCAAATGTGGTTCAAAAGGGTGGAGAACAATTGAATACATTAAGCGATTTAGCTATTTCCGTAAAACCAAAAGTAGATGCGCCTGCGAATTCAGGAGGGGATGCTCCACAAACAAAAACCATAGATTTTAATAACTTAGTTATCAAAAAAGTGTAAAAAATTGATTAAACGATAAATAATATATAAAGATATATATTATTTATATAGAAATGTCTACCACAAGCAATCGCATTTTAAGTATTTACAAATCTAGAAAAACCATTTTAGAAATATTGGAATATCAGAATTATGGGATTGAAGATTATGATGGTTTCAGTATTAATGAAATTGACGCAATGTATAAAAATAAACAATTAGATATGTTGCTAACGCATGAATCGAATAATACAAAAATATATGTAAAATACTGTTTAGATACCAAACAATTGAAGCAGCAATTAGATAATTTTATTGAAGATTTATACACCATTGAAAATATATTGACTAAAAAAGATACATTAATTATTATTATGGATGATGATATTAATGATACTACCCAAACCCGTTTGAAATATCTATTCGACCATGATGGATTATTTATCGTTCTTCATAATATTAAACGATTACAGTTCAATATATTAAACCATACCTTAGTTCCTGCTTGTACAGTATTAAATGAAGAAGAATTAAAAGAATTAAAAGAAAAATATAGTATCAAACAATTATCTCAATTACCCGAAATTTCTAGATTTGACCCACAAGCTTTAGCTATGTGCTTACGTCCAGGACAAGTATGTAAATTCGAAAGGGATAGTATGTCTGCTTTAAAATATAATTATTATCGGGTATGTGTATAGAAAAATAATAGATATATATATAAATGACTGATTATACGAATGTCTTAGTAGGATATAGCCCGACCGATTTTTTTTATGTAAAAGCTCAACAAAATAATCAAATGCCTTCGGCGAGTGTATGTACTACTTTAAATCCATATGATACGATTTGGGATGCGAGTTGTAATTCAGCGAATTATAGTAGTTCAGACGATAATATTTTGAATTGTAATCATAAAGAATTATGTAAAAACAAAGATAAAGCAGTCGCATTAACACATATACAACATAATCATATTGGTTCTGACCAAAATCATTTAGATACAAAGAACGAATATAATACTGCTATTGTAAAAACGGTTAATTTAGGAATAGGTATAATTCTATTAATAGGGTTGATTTATACAAATAGAAATATATAATGTATATATAATATGAACACACTACCTATTATAGAAGGATTAACCACAAATTCTACAGAAAATACGATGAATGGTAATAGTCTAATAACTGATGTCGCGAATTTTCGACAAGAATATCAAAAATATATAGACAATAATTATAATGATTTTTCAGTTCAATTCACAACAATAACCGATTCATATACAAAAATAATTACCGATACAAATTTAAAAGGTAATGTTGTTATCGATGGTTCGCATAATTACATGATGGATAATTATCGAAATAATACAGAGCAACGACAAGAATTAGATGATAAATTGAAAGAAGTGTATAAAACAAAAGATTCCCTATATAATAGTGATCATAAAACCGTATATGACGCAACAATGTTGTCTGGTGTTTTATTGACTATTTTAGCATCTTCTTTATTATATTATTCGTTTTCACAATTATAATATCATATTATTTTAATATATATTATGAATTCAATACAAGTGGTTCCTCCTCCAGATAGTTTTACAAGTAATACTCTATATGTAAATAACTTGAACGACGCAGATAAATCATTTCAAAATGGTCTATATTTGGCTACTTCTTCTTCCTATAGTGATACTAGTCATAATGCGTTTCATGCGTTTGATGGAAATACAAATACATTTTGGCAGTGTGGTGATATAAGTGGTAATTTAAATGATAAAAATGAAACTTATAAACGCTCATCGTTTAATGGTCTGGTTCCGTCTTCTTTTGTAGGCGGAAGTGATACACTGTATTGGAGTACCTTAGTTGGTAATGAAAATTATTATGGCGAATGGATACAAATACAAATCCCATATTCCGTTTATTTAGCGGAATATAGTATTACGTCTACGAATTTCCCCCGCAAATTTGCGTTTTTGGGTTCAACTGATGGGCTTACTTGGACACTTCTGGATAAACAAACATTAACCAGTTCTCCTACCTCAGGTAGCACATTGACTTATGTATCAAAATCGATTATCAAATATTCATATTTCCGTTTCGTCATTTCCCAATTATTTCAAGGAAGGATCGCTACCATTACAGAATTAAATATAAAAGGCAATGATAATTTATTATTGAATATAAAACCCACCGAAAGTTTTTCGAATATGAATTATCAATTCTACAATGAGCAGAAATTAAGTTCTACAGAATATATATCTAGTGTGAAAATGCCTTGTGGTTCTTGTGGAGGATATAAACCATATTCTAGCTACGAAGTATTATCAGTGAATAGATTGGTTGAAAAATTTCAGGATCATGGATTTGTTTCGGGTAATACAGGAAATACGATAACCACACAAATACAACCATTAGAAAAAATAATAAGTGATACGACATCATTGAATACAAACGTAAATTTAAATATGAATAATATAGGCGGTAATCTAGTTAGTTATAATGTTTTGAAATCCTCATTGATGACTTCAGATTATGATTATAGTGGTAATAGTTTATTATATTTAAATGACGAAAAACCAAAAACGGTGGATGCTTTACAAAGTGATGTAAATGATTATGCGATACAAGAAAAAAACGTATTTATCATTGGTTCGATTAGTATGGCTATATTGATTTTAGGAAGTATTATGTTTTTACGAAATTAAATATTATATTATATTATAATACTTTTATAATATAAATGAGTTCTGAATCAGAAATTTCAACAAATTTAGGTCAATTGTATACAAATTTAAATAATCAGACAGTAAATACGAATGATGTATTGTTGAAACAACAAGATGTGATAAATATAATAGAAGCAGAAAAAGAACGGTTATTATTGAAGAAACAAACAGTTGACGATTCATTACAACAACAGAAAAGATTAATTCAATTGAACAATAGTTATCGGTTGAGATATACTGATTACATTAAGATAATGTTATTTATAACATTCGTTATAATCTTATTTGTGGGTATTATTTTGGCTCAGCGATACTTCCCTTTTATTCCATCTATCGTATATGAAATTGCGTTGATTTTATTAATACCTATTTCAATAATCATTATGTATTATAGATTTCGCAATTTGATGATGCACAATAATATGAATTATGAAGAAATAGATTATAAACCACCAAACATATTGTCAGACCAAGCAAAATTAGCAGCACAAGTGAAAGCGCGTGAAACACAACAAGCAAGTGGTGATTTATTAGGTGGATTAGGTGGTTGTGTAGGTAAAGATTGTTGCGGTGGAACAACACAATGGGATAGTGGAAATTTAATTTGCGTTAGTGCTACCAATGGATTCACAACGATTGATTATGCGGTTATTAATGGAGATATTAAAGTAAGTGGGTTAAAAACGCTGAATGACGCAATAAAACCTAATTCTCCCAATGAATTTAAGGATTATGCCAAATATTAAAATCTATATTATATATAAAGTATATAATATATAGTAATGAGTAGTTGTCCAAGTCAAAGAGAAAGAGAACGAAATAAAAAAGAAGAATGTGAACGTAATTTAAAAAAATTAAATACGCAACATGCTGAATTGAAATCGAAGTATGATACCCTAAATAGAAACTATACAAATTTGAATAACAGCTATGGTAAATGTATAAGTGATTACAAAACATTACAAACGAATCATACAACATTGAATACGAATTTTAATAACTTGAATGCTTCCTATAATGTTCAAGCAAGTAATAATCAAGGTCTTTTAGATAGTTTAAGAATAACCGAAACATTTCAAGAAGGAGTAGGAGGTATTTCAGCTGAAGAACAAGAAACGGTCTATGATACTTTACTTAACGATAATGTCAAATATTATAATGAAATCGTGGATGAAAATCGTAAATTAGATACCGAAATCCAAAAAACAAAAAACAGTTATTCTACCGATGATCAAAAAGTAAATTACCAGAAACAACAATTGTATATGGTCAATAACGCTATTTTTTATATGTCTATGCTTTATTTTACGCTGGTTGCTATTTTGATATATTATCTATATTACAATAAAACTGTATCTTTTTATATGAAATTGGCTATTATAGCAGGGCTTCTCATTTATCCATATATTATTTTACCATTTGAACGATTTTTATTATATCTAGGAAAGTATATTTTATCTTTTATACAAGGTAATCCAGCAGTTCGAGCATCCTAATATTATTGAAGCGTAGGTCTAACTAGCATTTTCCTCCAAGTATCTATTCTATTGAGCGCATTGATTTCCAATATATTTGACTGTTTTATTGAATAATCTGTAATCAATAACCCATCTTCTTTGTGTTTGAAAACTCTATTCTGAAACAAATCAATACCATCTACATAGGCTTGTTCTATATTTCCATTTAATTTATGAATATTATATAGCATACACCGATCAAAATCATACGCGTCTAACAAATCGGCTTCTCTAACAATATGATATGCGTGTTGATACAACCCTAATTTGGGAAACCCATGTTTTTTCACGGTCGAATACGACATGGTGCTTATTATTTGTTTTGTAATATCGATTTCGGTTTTTTCCATTTTGTCTTGTAAAAATTCTTCAATCATGTATATTCCTTGTGTTTCATTCATATATTTTTTATCACATAGGTCATGTAATACTGCGGATACCATTATTATTTTTTCTTGCGCAAATAATTGCGGGTTAATTAATTTTTCACTTTCATAAATATTATAAGCATTATGTAATACATTCATACTATGACTAATTCCATGTGATTCGTCTATATTATATTTCGCAGTCATCAACAATACAAAGTTAAATAGTTTTGTCATTAACGTCATTTTATATATTCATTACAAAATATATAAAACAAAAAAATATATTCAATTTTACAAATATATTTTTATAAATTACCAGTATCTATTCCAATTCATTTGCGTCTACTCCATCGTCTTCCTCTAATTCAGGAATATCCAAATCATCACGTTCATATCGAATTTTGATACCGGTCCATAGTTGATTTTTCTGCTTTCCGAATTGTTTATCGATGTAGTCGTGAACATCTTTTGGGCTTGGCCCGCCACGTCCATAGGTGGATTGATACCACATCGTAAATTCGTTATTGAGCTCAGTCTTCTTGATTTTTCCATTAGGGTCCTTGACGATTTTATCACGAATGAATTCAGAGATATAGTCTTGGCTTTCGCGATAGATATTACTTTCAGCCATTACGATATCACAGTCTTTGACTAAACCGTCCGTTTCAAGAACACGTTTTACTAACATTGCTGCGAATACTTCTTTCCAGTCATCGAAACGTTCGATTATTTTTTTATCGATTTTGAATTGATATGGTTTCTCAGGGTCGTCCGCAACAGGATTTTCAGTAAATAACGATTTGTAAGGGACTACGCGAATACGTCTCCATGTGCCATGATCATTACTTTTGATTTCCAACATTACATTGGAACAAACGACCAATTTGAATTGCGGAATAAAGGTAATCGCTTTTAACATATATGGGGCACGAGCTTGTAGAGGGTCAATACCACTCGTCATTTGCTTCATAATACCTTCATTAATTTTATCACCTTTCGTTGGTTCCTGCATCACCGCATATCGAACGCCTTTTAATTGAACCATTTCAGGAGATAAACCACCTACACGTGTGCGTCCTTCAGTCAATAAGGTTAAAGGAACAATACCGACATATTCGCCTAAAATCTTTTCCATCAGAGTAATCAAAACCGATTTACCGTTCTGACCAACGCCAATGTACATATTGAATGTTTGGTTCGCAGCAACGCCGATCAAAGTCGATGCTAAATGATCATACATATAATTGAATAGGTCTTGTTCTGGAAATAATTTATGCATGAAGTCTAAGCATAAATCGATGGTTGCTTTATCACGAGTTTCGTCTAACACTCTATAATCAATATTAGTACACATTGAGACATAATCTTCTGGACGACCTTGACGAAATGCTTTTTCTTTGAAATCGAAGACACCGTTGCTGAAACACAATAGATAGGGATTGGAATCTAATTTGGTAAAGAAAGTACCATCATAAAATAAATCTTTGGCTTCTTTCATAATGTTGTCTTTCGCATTTCGGTTCGATAAACGATTATTACATATATCTAAGATGCGTTGCGTTCGAACTTTGTTGTAATTCGACTGTTCTTCATCTGTAGTTTCGGTATTTTGATTGTTGCCACCGTGAATGTTTGGAACCGAATTCGTGCGAGAAATACCATTCAATAGAGCGAAACTTTTTTTGTTATAAATTTCACGTAGTTCAATCGAAATCGCTTTACGCAACGTAGTACCTTGGTCGTCTTCCACCCATCGATTGTTTTTGAATTGATACCATACATTTCCTTTGATACTAACGCATATGAAACGATTTTTGAAACATTGGTATAATACCCGAGCAAGGTCGAAATCACCACAATGTTTGTTTTTATCCGAGCCATAACCGTTTCCCATATTGATAGTAAATTCGACGAAATAATCGATACTGTGTTCGAATACTTTATGATATTTTTCCGCGGCGTCTTGCCTTGCCCAATACATAAGCGACCGTTTAGATAATCCCTGCGATTTATTACCGTCGAATTTTTTCCACTTCTCACATAAATCTGGTATGTCGGTATATTTGAAATTCGTCCATTGCGAGCTGAAAGCAACCCACACAATCAAGAGTTTATTGCTGATATGTTTCAATACCCAACCGACACGAATCCATTTGTTATGTGTGCCGTCGCTATAATAACTTTCTGGTAAACACATTGTATAATCATATGCTTCTTTCAACTCGTAGTCATCATAAGTAATCTTGTCTAGAAACATATTCAATAGAAATTGAAGTTCGGATGCGTTGGATACTTTCGCTACATAACTATTGATGTCCGCCATATCGAAATCTTCATTTCCACTAGGAGAAGGGGTATGCCGAATCGTATTTGAAATTGCGGAACCGCCTTGGAAATTCTTGTATTGATTATAGGTATCGATGAATGAACTTTTCATAAAGAACGATGGATGACCGGCATAACGAACCGATAAGAATTTAATATTCTTAGCCATATCGAAACTACGAATTGCGACGGGAAGCATACTCATCTCTTCATCGGTATCATCATACTTGATTTCATATATATAGGTAATTTTGTAGGCGTCGTGATTTGGTTTTCTTGAACCGATAAGTTGCCAGTTCGTATAACCAATACTAATACCCTCATCAAATACATCGTCCCAACTATTTTTTAGTGGTAAGTCGGTCCAGTTTTCCGAAATAACTTTCATAACGCGTTCGCGAAGAATTCGCTGGATAACGTGGTCGGCTTGAAGACTGATGATCATGTGAATTCCATCCTTGACTAGTTTTTTATCGGCGATTATATTTACGCTAGGTTTTTCGAGCACAAATACATTGAATTTTACCGAACTATCAAATTGGAACATTGTTTTCAAAACATCTAAATAAGACATTACAAGGTCCTGAATATGTTCTTTGGTATGTTGTCTTTCTTTAATATCCATACCATATCTGAAGTCAAGGTCAACGACAATGGGTCCGTCTCCATTACGTTGCTTCTCAGTCAGATATTCAATACCGTTTTTATATAATACATCACGGTAATACAGATTTAAGAAGGTTTCATATTCTTCATCCGGAATATAATATGACCCGCCATATATGTTTGATTTTTTATCCCCGATACGAGTATTCGTCGGATTTTTCGGTTCATCATTCTTTTCATCGTTTTTTATCATATGCTTACGAAGAAATTCATCGAACGATATATTTATATTTTTTTGGACGGGGGATGTTTTTGAATTTATGGAAGTAGTCATCTTGGATTATATTATTACGATATATTTATTTTCTTTTATGAATTCAATTTTTCATGGATTTTTATTAAAATAATTCAGGAATATACTACTATAGTGTAGTGAATGAAAATATACAATGAGTATGATATTATGTAGTTATGTAGGGTTGAATTTCGTTTAGAATTTTATATATGGTAATTATATAATGAAACATACTCATAGTAGTAAGAAGATACATAAGAAAAATAAAACAAGAATCAATAGTAAACGAAATATAACAAACAAGAAAAGAGGAGGCGGGGAATTTGATGAATCCATCAAATCGAAAATACGTATTGTGAAAGAATGTACATCCAAATTTCATGAGCCGGCTGAAGATAAAATTTTAGAAATAAAAAAATCATTAGCTAGTTTAGGCATTGTAGATAAACAAAACTTGGTAGAAAAGCATGAATTTATAACATTTTTCAGTAATTCATTAACTGAATATATCGAAGACAAACGCAAAATTTTTTCAGAGATACTAGATAAATTATTAAATCCAAATATAACCGATATAAACATGCTTGATGATACAATTATTGAACCTACATTGTGTTGTATATCCTTAATAGAAAAAATCGAAGCTATAGCTCGTATAGAATTATCTACTCGAAAAAATATTATCAATCGAAAAAATACTATCAATAAAGAATTTTTGTCAAACATTAAGACAAACAAAAATTCGCAAGATA
>Ga0209550_10004328_pt1 | contig 13472 bp, 23 predicted proteins | sample LauGreSuBDMM15SN_2_FD_187567 | JGI IMG/M metagenome (GOLD analysis project Ga0209550, IMG submission 187567) | Freshwater lake microbial communities from Lake Michigan, USA - Su13.BD.MM15.SN (SPAdes) (version 5) | ecosystem: Environmental > Aquatic > Freshwater > Lake | place: Lake Michigan... | reverse complement strand
CGGGGGCGGGTGGGTCGGTACTATCCTCGGTCAAGAAATGCTTAGGTGGTCGGAGTGCTAAGGTTCTCTTGCGTGGCTAAGGTTCTCTTGCGTGGCTAAGGTATACCAAGCCACTAAGGTATACTTGTATGCGTGCGTTATGCGTTATATGTTTCACGTGAAACACTATGCGCGTTATACGCTAGGCGTGCGCTATGCGTTATATGTTTCACGTGAAACACGGCCTCATTAGGGTAAACCCTTAGACAGTCATTGTCATAACGTTATGACAATGGTATAGGGAAAACACCTAGTAAATAAATGTACAATTTAACGCATGTAGTTGACACAAGGGTATTAAAGGACTATAATTGTTTTGTGTGGGGATTTCCTGCACGCGATAAACACTTAAACACACAAAGGATTTACCATCATGACCAAGCAAACTAACATTGTCACTCTCGACACGGCCACAATTATTACTAACGTGGCTAACGTGTTCGTATCAGTTAACAAGTCAAAGGACACAATCAATACTCTAATTAAACCTTTGCAGTTAGCTAAAATCACAATGAACACTCTCAAGCAAAATTGCGCATTGTCCTTGCGTTTTATGGCAGTGCTAGATGATGCGAAAGTTTTACCGCTTACTGCTAAAAACTATTTAGCAGAAATCCGCAGTGCAGTAAATAACGGTACTAAGTTTAGTTTTAACGCTGCGCAAGATAGGGCACGTGCAAAAGCGAAAGCCACTAAGACTACAGCACCCGCTAGCGCAGCACCTAGCACCGATATTGAACCGATACCCGCGAGTCCCGCAGGTGCTACCGCAACCCCGCCAAAACGCCTAATTAGCATGCCTAGTGATGCGATTGACGCAATCGTGGTTGCACTGTCTAACGTACGTGCTACCTGCACGCAGGACACATGGCTGCACGTGTTGACCTTGAACCCTGCACTCGCGCAGTTTTTGGATAGGGCAAACGGTGTTTGGAAAACCCCTGCCCCTGTAGTTGAAACCCCTGCCCCTGTAGTCGAAACCCCTGCCCCTGTTAAACGTTCGCGCAAAGCAAAGTAAACCCTTCAACCCTTTCAACCCTGCACATGTGCAGGGTTTCTATGGATTACATAAAATGACATACGACCTGTCTTATACTGATGCTTTGGGTAATGACTTATGTGAACGCTATACACTCACAATCCATCAGCAAGGGTTAACTGAACGGCTAAATGAGTTATCTAAACAAGGTATTTCTTTTTATCTTAGACTCGCTCAAGTATCGTCAAACAAGTAAACCCTTCAACCCTTTCAACCCTGCACATTGTGCAGGGTTTTTTTACGCCCACATTTTGTGGGCTTTTTTGTGCCCGCTTGCGGGGCCGTTGTCATAACGGTATGACAACCCTACTACTATCCTAAACTAGCAGCAGCACCAAGTCGATGAGAACCATTCTCATTATGGCTGGAGACCCGCATGTAGCAGTGTGCGCGTAACCCTACAGCCAGTATCCATGCGGGTTTCAAGGCAGTTTTGAAATCGCTAATTGGGTAGGAACTATCCCGTAGCAGCAGCACCACCAAGGCGGCAAAAAGGCTAAGGAAAAGCACCATACGCGTTCCAGTGTTCCGGCGTGTTCTGGCATGTTCTGGAACACGGTAACGGTGGCAATAACGTAGCACAACGCGCATGGGGTAGCACAGCAGGGGCAGCAAGCGGTCGTTTTGCTTGTTGTTTTTTTTATTATATATAATATATTTATAGTAGTAGTAGTGGTTAGTCTGTTCTGGCACTCGCACTGTGGCGTTCCTGTGGGAAGTTAAATAATCCGTTTTGTATTTAATTAGGTTTTCTCAGGAAATGCACTTTAGGGCTGGAACATTGGAACACGACTGTAACAATTCTCGAAGAACCGCATAAACAAAGGCTCTCCGCCCGTTCCCGAATGTCAATAGATTTTGGAACACGCGGAACACGACACAACAACCACTGCAACACACAACGCACACCACGACACGATTTTCACCCCATCCACCAAACCCACTTTCACAGATGCCCAAAACACCCTAAAAACCCAATTATTACAAATATTTAGTCGGGTAAATTTGCCCCAACAACTGCCAAACACGCCCCAAAACCCCCACCAAACATCGCCGAAAACATGCTAGAATACCCAAAAGCAGCCCAAACCTACCCAAGGAACAACATGGATTTCGAATCAATCGTTAAAAAGATGCAGGAATCACTCACAAACGTCACTCCTGCCATCTCAACCACCCCCGAACAAGACGCCGCACGCAAGGCTGCATATGAAGCAGAGCAAGAGGATAAACGCGCCCTTTTGCGAGGTTTGCGCAACCAAATGATGGGCGACTGCGAACGATTTAATGCCACATGGGTGTTTGCGTCTGATTGTCATAACGGTATGACAACCGCCACCTCTGCCACCCACAACACCCCCACCGACCTCATCACCCAACGCGAACGCTTGCAACTCACCGAAGCCGAGTGGGGTGCATTACATGCGCAGGCTGAGTACGAGATGCGCAGCGTTGCCAACCACATCAGCGTAGTGCTGCGTAAACACTTAGGAACTATCCAAAGCAGCAACACCACCACCACCACCAAACGCCCAGTAGGGCGACCACCCGCACCGCGCCCACCGATGGCACTACAGCCGTGGACACCCGCTATATGGGAAGACGAGCTAGAGTCATGGCACACTGCCGCAGCCGAGCGTAACCCACAGCACCCCCCTGCCAACGTGCGTGTGGCACACGACCTGTACCTTGAAACGCTCTTTGCGCACCTGCAACGCGTGGGCTACCCACACCCGTTCAAGGCAGGGTTTACGGCGATCTAAGTGCTTGACATTGTCAAGTTATTAGGCTATAATAGAGGTTGAGTGGGGAAGGCTGTTTGCACTACCCGCTCATTGTCATAACGGTATGACAACCAACTACACACTAACAAACACACAAAGGACTTATCATGGCACGCATTGACCACCGCACCCCTGAGTACAACACGACTGCAAGCCACCTGCACCTCTCAGCGGTGTTTGCTACAACGCAAAGCTACAGGGATTACGTACACCTGCCCAACAGCCTCACGATGCCACGCATCACCCGCTACTTCAAGGACACGCATACCGCCGTTGACCGCATGATGCAAATCTTCTGCAAGTCACGTGAGTGGTACAACCGTGAACGCAACCGCTCATCCATGCACCCAACCATCGTCAAGATGCTCAATACCCCTGAGCAAGCACAGTACTTGACCGACTGGCGTGAGATGGTCTTAGAGTACCCACACACGGCGGACACCGATGCGACCAAGATTGCCTATACCGAGAGCGAAGCCAAAGGTATTGCCGACAGGCAAACCATCACTACCCTTGGTAAGTACATCAAACGCCACGCCCCGACCATCCCCGACCACGTACTGCGCGATATGGTCATGCTAAGTATTGCTGAGGTTGTGCTTACCCACGACCTGCAAGAGATGATTGATGCGGTGCAAAATGGCCCACGTTCGTGCATGCAGGGTGGCTTTAACGTGCATCCCTATAGCGTCTATGACCCGCAGTATGGGTGGCACATGGCAGTGCGCCGTGAGGGTAGCAGCATCGTGGGGCGTTGCCTGTGCCTGACACACGAGGGCAAGAAGATGTTTGTGCGCTCATATCGCACCAACCACGAGGGTTACTCAGGCAGTGACGAGGGCATTAACGCATGGCTTGAGGAACGGGGCTATACCCACGAGTCAGGGTGGGCGTACGGTGCGAAGGTAGCCGAGATATGGGATCGCGGTAGCCTTGTGCTGCCCTATTTTGACGGGGATACTGAGCACTGCGTGGCATATAACGGTTACCTCACGCTGCATGAAGATGGTGACTACAGCGGCAGTAATACGAACGGCTACGCCGATAGCAGTAATAACTGCATATCATGCGCGGATTGTGGCGATGACTTCGATGAGGAAGACGGTACGCATGTCGGCTACCACGAGGATCACCACGTGTGCGATAACTGCGCAGATGGGTATACCTACGCTTATGGTCGCAATGGTAACCAATACTACGTGCCCGATGAGGACACGGTGCACGTGGATGGTGAGAACTACCACACGGATTACCTAGACCGTAACGGCATCGTGTACAGCGAGCGCGACAGCGAGTATTACCAAGCCGATGATTGCACCCAGATTGACGGGTCAGGTGACTGGGTGCACAACAACGATATACACGACCACGATTTCGTATGCTTGGATGAGGATGATGGCATCTACGGTATGCGCGATGATTGCTGGCAGTGTTCGGCTAGTGGGCTGTGGTACTCCGCCGATACGGGCAGCGATTACTTCGCTGTGTCTGTTGACGTGGGTAGCTCGCTGTACCACGCTGACTGTTTACCTGAGGAGGAGATCGAACTGCACTGCCACCACGTGCGCCAGTACATGACCTATATCGGCAGCTAGGATTGTCATAACGTTATGACAACGACACACTACGTACTACAAACTTACACATACACAAAGGATTTACCATGACACTAACTAAAGAACGTATCGACTTCATGCGCGGCTTCTTCTCATACATGCGCCCTGAGGGTGGCGCAGGACAAACATGGTTCGAGGATCGCTACATCGACACCATACCCTACACGTGGAAGGATGCCGCAGGCAACACACACCTCGACCTGCGTGACAGCAACACTAACCGCACGCTGTTTGTAGCCCACACCGACACGGTGCACAAGACTGACGGTCGCCAAAAGCCTGTAGTCAACGCACACATGATGACGTGTGACTTGACCGACACGGTGGCTACCTGCTTGGGTGCTGACGATGGTGCGGGTGTGCTTATCCTGCTGCACCTCATCCACAACCGTGTTCCTGCGTACTACATCTTCACTCGCGGCGAAGAGCGTGGCGGCATCGGTGCGCATCACCTAGTCCAGACCTACCCACACTTACTTGCAGAGTTTGACCGTGCTATTGCCTTTGACCGCAAAGGTACATCGTCTGTCATCTCGCACCAAGGGTGGGGCAGGTGCTGCTCTGACACGTTTGCGGACACACTCAGCGACAAGCTATCTAACGACTGGCTTATGTACGCCCCCGATGACGGTGGTGTGTATACCGACACGGCAGAGTTCGTTGACATTATCCCTGAGTGCACCAACATCAGCGCAGGGTACATGCACGAGCATACGACCAAGGAATCCCTAGACATGCAGCACTTGGTTGACTTGATGGAGCAGGTCGTACTCATCGACTGGGATGCCCTGCCTACCGAGCGTGATCCGAGCGTCAAAGAGCCACTGCCCAAGCACTACAGCAACCAAGCTGCCTACGATGTGGGCACGTGGTATCGCCCTGAGCCTAAGAAGGACAAGGACAGCCCAAGCTACGATTGGTGGGATGACATCCAAGACTACCTAGCCTTTGCTTACGATGCTGTGTGCGATGCCGAGGATGGGCACTATGACGAGTTGATGTGGATGACTTCGGAAGCTGTCATGCCCGATGATGCCGACATTATTTACAAGCGCATTTGGAACGCCAAGCCTAGCCGCGACCTAATCAAAGCAACACGCAGGGCGATTGACAATGCGTGGGATGTCACGAGCGTAGACGAGGCACTCAATAAGTTTTACGTAGCCCTGCTCGACGAGCAGGACTTAGCAACCAAGTGCGTATCGTACGCACACTAGGAGGATGTATGACTGACCACGATAGAGTGACACTGGCGTTTGACATACTGGACAACTGCCGAGTGCATGACCAAGACGGTAGCCTTGTGCTACTAGAAGTTGACCGCAAGTTGTGGGAGGCGTTTAACGCTGCGCCACGCATGATTTATATTGAACCCGACTGTGGCACACCATTTGTTACCGAGGATATGTAATGTTAATTGCAGCAGAATTTTTCAGTAAAGGTAAGACGCAAACCCGCGTGTTCAACCCCTTGCACATCGCCTACATGGATGAGACAGGCGTGCTGTTTGCCGTGGGTATCCACGCCATGTGGTCAGGTGACGAGTACCACCGCGTGTGCATGATTCTCACACGCGAGGGGATGTTGCTATGACAGCGCAAGAACTAATAGCACTGTTGGCAAAGTTGCCACCAGATACCGTCATCCATCACTACACCTTTGCATACAACCTAAAGGAAACAAAATGCGTAACTTCTTAAACGAAGTTGTTGCGACCGCGATTGTCATGATCGTGGGGTTAGCGGCCATCCTGTTCGCTGTGGAGGTATTGACAATGTAAAGACAATCGACTATAATATGTATTCGTAACTACACGTATGTAAACAACCAACGAGATAAAAATGGACACAACCAAATCAGTAACAACAACAGCCCTTGCACGTGCAATTACATTACTCACAGCACTCAAGGCTGAGTACATTATTCGGATACCAGACCTCGATCCTATTGTGCATGGCAACATGCAGCTTATGCCTGTCAAGCCCCCTAAGGGTAAGCGTAGTTCCGCCACTGCACCGCGTGGTGCGTACACCAACTTCTGTCGCGCTAAGGGCGTGGACAAGATGCAGGTAGGTGACGTGCTGTCGTTCACGACTGACGCGCTAGACGTGCAGCGTGTACGTAGTGTCGCCAGTTCGCTAGGTGGCAAGACCTATGGCGATGGCGCTGTTATCACAGCCGTACACGGCGACCTCGTAGAAATCCTGCGCGTTACCTAACTCCCCCCCCCGCCATTGTCATACCGTTATGACAATGGCACATATCCCACCCAAGGAAATACCATGCACATACATACATATGGACAACCCGTAAGCAGTCAACCTACTACCAACGTACCTACATTGCAGTCAAGCGCGATGCTTATCGACCTGCACATCGGCACATACACGGGCAGCAAGACCGACAACCAGACACGTGACGAAGTCACGGTCGCCAAGCGTGCAGGTAGTAAACGTGCGCACACCGTACGCAAGCACCTGTTCGCAGGTGACGCTGACCTAGATGCAATCAACATGTACATCGCACAGACACGCAAGCGGCTGCTCGCTGCAACGCTGCCGTGGGCGGACAGCGGCACACGCATGCTGTCTACCAAGAAGTTCTTTGATTTATCAAAGCTACTATCCTCATGGCGCACGGACTACTACTTCTTAGTTGACCGCTTCGTAGATAACTTCTCGCTTAAAGTCAGTAACGCTGCATTTGCCTTGGGTGAATCGTTTGACCGCAATGAGTACCCTACCGCCGATCAGGTACGCGCTAAATTTACATTCAGCTACGTATTCAGCCCTGTACCCGCAGCAGGTGACATGCGGGTGGACTTACCCGCTGAGGCACTAGACGTTGTGCGTGCGCAGTTTGCCAAGGTATCCGAGCAACGCCTAGAGGCAGCGATGGCTGACGCATGGGATCGGGTGCTAGAGATGGCACGCTACCTCAAGGCTAAGGTTACGACAGGTGAGGATGGCAAGAAGCCCCGTATCTTTGCAACGAGTATCGACCAAGCCAAGGAACTCACTGAGTTGCTTGTGGGGCTAAACATTACCAATGATCCTGATCTAGAGGAGGCACGTGTAGCACTTAAAAACGCCATTGAACCTATCGACCGTGATTCGTTGCGTGACAGCGATGAGTTACGCGATTCCGTACGCATCAAGATGGATGCGATTCTCACTAAGTTTGACTTTTAAGGAGTGCGAGATGAGACTACGCCGACACTACATACATACAGCCACCAAGAACGCTGCGGTTGCACTGAACATGGCGCAACAGGTGTGGGATACAAAAAATATGCCCGTTGACAGGGGGCTGCAAGAACTTGTGACCATTATTAACACCGCATCATTGTCACTACAACGTGTATGCGAATCTATGCAGTACGAATTTAACTTGGAGAACGAAGATGATTGATGCGATTCTCACTAAGTTTGACTACTAAGGAGTAGGCATGTTCATTACCAAAGAGCAGTTTCAAGCACTTGAATGGGCACTCACGTTGGCGGAGTATTTTGTCGAAGAACAAGAACCATCTAGCGATTGTCATGCGGGTGATCTTGACACGCTGACAAAGGCGCATCAAGCCGTTGCAGAAGTTATTAAACAAAACGCAACAACATAACAAACCAAGGAAACAGCATGGACAACTTATACAAACGGCTATCCCGCAAACGCATCTCTGAGTCAGTGATCGCACTAGGGCACGAGATTACCTTCATGATTCAGGGTCCGATGGGGTCAGGCAAGTCTGCACTCAAGGACGATCTACAGGCGGCATTTCCTGATTATCGTGCGGTGTACATCGACATGACGCAGATCACTGACAGCGGGGACTTTCAAATCCCTGCGGTCGATCACACCTCGCGTACCTCTAGCTTCTACCCCAACGAGATGTTGGGTGTGCACATGGACACGCCAAGCATTATCATGTTCGATGAGTTAGGCAAGCGCCAAGACCTAATCAACACCATCTTGCCCGTGCTAAACGACAGGCGGTGGGGCAACCGTTACTTCCACCCCAAGACCATCGTACTGGCTACGAGCAACACGGGCGCAGAGAACTTGGGCGATATGTTCAAGGATCACCAACGCGACCGCATGACCTTTGCAACGATGGCTAAGATGCAAGTACCTGAGTGGTTACCGTGGGCGTTTGCCAACGACATTGACCCTGTGGTGGCAGCGTGGGTGACACGCAACCCGCAGTGCTTTGCCGAGCATGAGGATGTGCCGAATCCTGATCTGAACCACTACATCTGGCATCCGAAAGCCAAGCGCCAAGGGTTCACTACGCACCGTTCGGTCACCCGTGCAAGCACGATCATCAAGAAGCGCGATGTACTGCCGTTGGATACGATTGCGCACTTACTGATTGGTACGATTGGGCAAGCCGCAGCAATGGACTTGCTAGTCTTTGAGCAGCTTGCACCGCAGCTACCTACCAAGCAGGACATACTTGCTAACCCCAAGCGTGCGCCTGTACCTACGGCTCCGGCAGCGGTGGTGATGCTTGTGTGTCAGGCGTTGAAGTGGGTGGATGAGTCTAACCTGACTGCGTGGATGACTTACATGCAACGCTTTAAGCACAAGGAAGCACAGGCGCTGTTTGCCTTGCAAGCCAAGGCGCAAGAGGACAAGCTTGTGTGGATGAGCAAGAACGATTCGTTCACTAAGTTTACGATTGCTAACGACTACCTATTCAGTTGAGGTGAGCTATGTACACACCCATACAACGCATTGAGCGCATGCAAGTGTCGCTTATGAACGATCAGCGGTTCTCCGCACTGGCAGGGATATTCATGCTTGGTAACACCGAGGTGCGTGAGGACGTACCTACGGCGTACACCGATGGCGTGAACACCGTGTTTGGCGCAGCATTTATCGAGTCTCTTGAGGATGCTGAGATACGGGGCTTGATCTACCACGAGAAGGGTGGGCACATCCTGTATCGTCACCTCAGTACGTGGCGGCACTTGTCTAAGATCAACGCAGAGCTTGCTAACAAAGCGATGGACTACGTGATTAACTTGCAGATCGAAGACTTCGGTGACCCCAAGTTTATCCGTCTACCCAAGGGCGGCTGCGTTGATGAGCGGTTCCGTGGCATGGATGCGGGGCAGGTGTTTCGTATCCTTGAGGATGAGGGTGACGATGGGGGCGGCTACGCGTTCGATGAGCATGATTGGGAAGCGAGCGAGCAGATGCCCAAGGAGGAAGCCGAAGCTATCAACAAGGAAATAGATGCTGCGGTGCGTCAAGGCGCGATGGTCGCGGGGTTGCTTGGGCATAAGACAGACCGCTCAATCATTGACCTGCTCAAGCCCACGATAGACGCACGTGAGGCGTTGCGTGAAGTGATGCTTTCAACGTGCATGGGTAACGACATGTCCACGTGGCGCAAGGTCTCAAGGCGGTGGCTTGCGCAGGATGTATACATGCCCACACGCTATAGCGAGTCCGTTGGGTCGCTGCTGTTCGGCATAGATACGTCTGGCTCTGTGGGTGACAAGGCTCTACGTGTGGCACTGAGCGAGCTTGTGGGGGTGTGCGAGACCATACGCCCTGAGCGCGTTGACCTTGTGTACTGGGACGGTGCAGTGGCAGGGCATGAGGTGTATGGGCGCAATGACCTTGACAGCATCGCACAGGCTACTAAACCCAAGGGCGGGGGTGGCACGCACCCGCAGTGCGTGGTGGACTATATTGCCAAACATAATCTAAGCCCTCAGTGCGTGGTGATGATTACCGATGGCGGTGTGAGTAACTGGGGTACAGGGTGGACATGCCCGGTGGTGTGGCTTATCACCACACCTGTGGTTGCGCCTATCGGTGTGACAATACACATCCCTAGCGGTTGGAGTTGACAATGTAAAGCGTGTCCACCTATACTTGTCCAACGATTGTCATAACGTTATGACAATCACTTAGGAGAATTATTATCAAGCTACAAGTAAGCGCGATGTTAAACGCTGGCAACCGTGTAGAGCAGTGGAGCTTATACACGGGGCAGCGTGGGGAGTGTTTAGGTCATGCTTACTATACCCCCGCGCAAGGACTACAAGCACTGCCAAACAAGATTGCTGCACCGCTATCGGTCATGCTCATTGCTAAGGGTGATGTGAAGACTGTAGGGCGGTGGTATGAGAGGCTACCGCCGAGGCTTTCAGTTGATCTTGGGTACGCAGGTGCAGCAGTTTGGATTGACGCACTACCTTTTACTTACGAAGAACTTAAACACATACGAGGATTATCAGAATGGCAAACAATACCAAAACCTATGGACACCGTGCTAAATTTATTACGACCCCCACAACCTACGTTGGGCTAGACCTGCGCAAGATTGCGATGCGCCCTAACTCGCTTGACGTGCTGAATAAACCAAGTCGCATTGACAGCACGCTGTTTTATCCAGACGGTACTATCCTAAAGGACGCCAAATGAAAGCAACGTTCGATGCGCGTGTAGGCGACTTGTACGAAAAGCTGTACAACGTTGTTCGTGCGTCTGCCCCTGAGTCTACAGACGAGTCTGTAAATGTCGCGCTGTCCGCTGTCAACAGTTTGGCGGTGGTGCTTGCAGTACACAACCACGTAGATCGACAGTTTTTTCTTGATGCTGTGATGTACACATTCGATAAATACACCGCAATTGTTACACCTGCGGATGACCAAGGAGTTCACTAACATGAAATGCAAAGTAAAGATCGGCTGTAACTACGAACCCAAATGGTTTGAACGTAGGCAGACAAGTGGTTGGTACTCAGGCAAGAATCCACGGCTAGATAACTATGGCATGGCGTTGCAGTCGTGCTTGCTAGGCACGGGCGTGGCAAGTCTGTGGAAAACTAAGATGGCTGTTTGCGCTGCGTGTGCTGTTGTCACGCTGTACATGGCATGGTGTTATGGGGTGTTTGAATGAAGCCTTTTGAAAAAGAAAAAGCGGCACAGTATTTCATTGTGGCATGGGTAAAAAACTGGAAAATTTATACCTATATCACAGCAATAGGTGTCGGAGATATGGCTTATGACAAGATTTATGATGTGTATCCGTGGATGCCTGATGAAAAGAATAAACATTATTATTTCAACGGAGATGTGCGGGCGTGGTGCGCCCTTGCGATGCGTAGTATCAACGACAAGTTATGGGATACCGATGACAATAAAAAACGATTGTCTTTAGCAAAACCAATAGAACACTGGGATTCGGCAGGAGTAAAACCATCAGCACGGCATACAAAAGATGTACAAGAACATACGATTGATAAGCGTAAAGCTAGACTGACAGGTCTGGGGCATAAAGCCTCAGTGGATGCAATGCGTAGAGGTAGTGGACACCATTGGAATGTAGTCAAATGAATACATCAAGCGAAGTGATGTGGGGTGTTTTTTATTTTTATCTTGTGATCTGTTTAATTTTATGGGTGATGAAATGAAACAATTTCAAATTAAATTTCCGTCGAGCTTTGAAGACGCACAAGACGCAGCAGAAATTGGAATTACTCGTTCCGCAGATCATGCCGATGCAGTACATGTTGGGTGGGTTGAAGATGCTGTTGAATCCTTACGCATGGCAATAGCATTATTTCCAAGAGGTTCTGATTTTACAATTGAGCAAGTACGTCAAAAAATAACAACCCTGCCAAATCCACCAGACTTACGAGCATGGGGTGCTGTTACTCGTCGAGCCATTAAATTAAATTATGTAATTCGATCAGGCAATTTTCGTACTGCCATAAGTTCTAACAACTCACCAAAACCTTTATATGTTCACGGGGATGCGGCATGAGCAAAGAACGTGATGATGAGTTTGAATTGTGGTGGCGTGGTGAAGACGAAGAGTTCCGCGATGAGCTACGAAAGAAAGATGCCAAGCGTATTTGGGATGCGGCGTTTAAAGAGGGCGGTCGTAGACCTTGGTACACGATTACGCAAGCGCAGTGGGAGGTGCTTAATGAGAAACTTGGAGGTGTGAAATGAAACTTGATTTAATTATTGATGCGCTATCGTGCTATTGAAGCCAAACTAAAGGAGAAGAATTATGGGTCTGTTTAAATCAGGTAAGTCAAAGGCAGATGATCTGCTGTCAATTTTAATACCATCACTTGAATGGCAAATGCAGGAGGAACTAAAGAAACGCCTAATAGCGCAGATGGAAGATGTTGTGCGTGAGGCGGCAAACCAAGTTATTGCTTATGGCTATGACGAGGCAATCAAAGAACTAACCGTACAGGTTCGTGCGCCTAAACGCCAATGGGTAGGTCTGACGGAAAGTGAAGTGTTTGAGTTTTTATCGTGCGGGGTAAATGGTCGTGAAGATATTAACAACATCGAAGAAGCACTAAGGAGTAAGAACACATGACACGACTACAGGTAGCAGCGCAGATACTAGCAGGGATATGTGCGGGTGATTGGAAGTTGGACATACCTGAAGGCAGTACATGGGATGAAGTAGCGATAGCAAGAGCGTTAGAGTTGGCAGATAAATTGTATGAGTATGGGGGTCAAAATGACTAAGCTAACAATTAGTGAAGAGACATACAAGAAGTTACAGAACCTTGAGTATTCAGATGACGTAAGCGATGCGCTATGCACAGAGATGAGTACCCATAAAGGGATCGACTGGATAGATTACAAAAGTATAGCCAACACCGTGTATAGCGTAGTGCTAGGCGGTGAGATAGAGATCGAAGAGGGTTCGTCTGTCGATGAGTTAATGGATGCCGTATTGTATTGTGCTTACGGTCAAGCTACTGCAAGAGTTGCTAAGGTGTTTGGGTATAAGAACCTAGAAGCGTTTAAAGAAACCATTGATGAGTTCTTGGATCAGGCTGATGACGGTCAACAGTACCCTATACCCCACGACGAGTTTATGGCTAGGTATAAAGAAATAGCTATCACATACGGAGAAGACGATGACTAAAGATAACAGCACAGGTAAAGACAAGGAGTTCTACGAACTTGGTAAGAAAATGTTTGACCACATACAAGTGATTAAAGC
>Ga0209550_10004327_pt1 | contig 13473 bp, 14 predicted proteins | sample LauGreSuBDMM15SN_2_FD_187567 | JGI IMG/M metagenome (GOLD analysis project Ga0209550, IMG submission 187567) | Freshwater lake microbial communities from Lake Michigan, USA - Su13.BD.MM15.SN (SPAdes) (version 5) | ecosystem: Environmental > Aquatic > Freshwater > Lake | place: Lake Michigan... | reverse complement strand
CGATATAGATAGATGAATAAGCACCAAGCAGCATTCCAACCAACAAGGCCAATGCAAACTCTTGCAATGCAACTGCTCCAAGAATCCACGAACCCAAAATGAGCAAGGACAGCACCGGTAACACTGCAGCCAACGAGGTGTTGATCGAACGCATGAGTACTTGGTTCATTGACACGTTGGTGATGTCACCATAGGAAACTCGTGATGCCGAGAAACGCTTGGTGTTGTCGTGCACTTTGTCGAACACCACGATGGTGTCATATAGCGAGAATCCCAGAATGGTGAGGAACGCAATAACTGTTGCTGGAGTTACTGAAAGACCAAGCACCGAGTACACGCCGACACTGATCAGTACGTCGTGCGCCATGGCGGCGATTGCCGAGATTGCCATCTTCCATTCGAAACGCCACGAGATATAGAGCGACACCACAAAGAAGAACACCAGCAGGGCTCGCACAGCCTTTTCAGTAATGCTGCGACCCCACGACGAACTGACGAGCGCAACGCTGACATCATCGGTTTGCACTGATGCTTTTTCTGCGAGCGCACTCTGCACTGCAGTAGTCACCGCCTCTGACTCTGCACCCACTTGTATACGGATGCGAGACCCATCTGAGCCTTCGAGCACTTGGATCTTCGCATCTGCAGATGACACGCCATTGGCGTCCAACACTGCCTGCGCATCTTCGATAGTGAGCGACTGTGCAGGCACTTCCCACGCCACCCCACCTTCAAAATCCATACCCAGGTTCAGCCCGCGTGTGAATAACGAAAGTACAGTAATCACCATCAAGGCGATCGAGATACCAAAGCCCCACCACCTGCGACCAAAGAAATTAAACGTAGTTTCACCACGATAGAGACGGCCAATACCTCCACTCATATCGTTACCTCCTTTGGTACCACTACGCCTAGTACGTTTCGACCTGCCATAAATTTCGATCTTGCGAGCAGCAGAATTGCCGGACGAGTGAACAAATATGCCACGAACACGTCAATCAGTGTTGACAAGCCGAGGAAAAATGCGAACCCGCGCACAGAGCCAACTGTGAGTTGCCACAGGATGATGGCACCAATAAACGAGACGGTGTCGGCGGCCAAGATGGTGCGCCATGCAGATGTAAAGCTGCGCTGCGCAGCACCGCGCATGGTTTTTCCACTTACCAATTCATCTTTGAGTCGCTCAAAAAACACCACATACGAGTCAACCGTGACTCCAATCGATACGACAATTCCTGCTACACCTGACAGCGTGAGTGCGAGGCCGTTTGTTTTCGACAAGTACGAAATAACACTCCAGAGGAGAGAACCCGAAATTGCGAGTCCGCTGATTACAACGATGGTCAGCAATCGGTAGTAGAAGAAGAAGAACAGCATCACCAGCAATACGCCGACCAGACCAGAGATAACTGCTGCACGTAGTGAATCTTTGCCCAATGTTGGCGAAACTGTTTGCACTGTGGCGACAGAGAATTTCACTGGCACAGCACCGAACTCAAGGATCTTCGCTAGGTCGCGAGCCTCTGCTTCGGTGAAGCTTCCTGATATTTGCACGGTGCCACCAGTGAATACCGCCTGCTGCACGACCGGTGCTGAAATCACTTCGCCGTCAAGCACAATGGCAATTTGACCTGTCGGGCACGTCTCGTCTTTATTGAAGCAACGAGTTGATAACGCATTCCAAATGTCTTCGCCAGCAGAACCCTTCAGTAGACCTACAACAACACTCCACGTTCCGTTGTTAATTTCTGCAGAAGCATCGTTACTGAACACCAAACCAGATGCACCCGCAGGGCCAGCCGAGTACACATCACCGTTCTTTCCGAGAAGCACGACTGTTGCATTCGGATCATTGGCATCTTGGTTTGCCAATATTTCAGCAAGTGATGGTGCGGAATCTGCAGTTGCCGCAATTGTTGTTGGCGACGAAGTTGGCGGAACCGTTGTTGCGGAAACTCGGCGCGAACTTCCTGGGCCACTTGCTGCGGGCAATGTGGAATCGACGACCGTGGTTGCACCAGGCAGCGTGGTGTCGGCTCCAGTGTTTACTGTTCCAGCCTGCAGCACAGGACGAAGCAACAATTGGCCTTGCCTACCGATGATGTCGAGCGCTCGCTGCTGATCTTCCACCCCAGGAAGGTTGACCACAACGGTGTCACCTTGACGAATAATTTCTGGTTCGGACACGCCAATGGAGTCAACTCGCGATCGAATAATGGTGAGCGCAACATCGAGTGCTTTGGCGTCATATGTTCCCTCGGGTTGCAGTGTTACCGAAGCACCACCTTGAAGGTCAAGACCAAGTGATGGAACGTTCCCAGCGACAACGTTGCCGATAAGCAAACCGAATACGACAACAACCACTCCAACGAGTGAAACAACGAGCCGGCGAACCATGAGTGAGAGTTACTACTTTTGCTCTGCGTCTGGCTTTGCAGGGTCCGGTGTCTTTCCGGCCACAGCCGAGCGGTTGATGCGAAATTCCACACCGGTATTCGCCTCAAACCAGATGTACGGCTTGTCATCCTCAATTTGCGAGATGTAGCCATAAATTCCGGAGTTCAACACAACGTGATCTCCCTCTGCAAGGGCGCTCTGAAGATCCTTTTGCTCTTTAGCGCGCTTGCGTTGCGGGCGAATAAGCACGAAGTACATCGCACCAAAAATGGCAACAATTGGCAAAAAGCTGAGCGGCGAACTGGAGGATGAACTGGATGCCGCGAGGATGGAAATGACGTTGAACATAGGCATTGACTCTACTCGCCGAACCTAACGCTAGGAGGCTGCTGAACCCATTGCATTCCCCCACACAGCAAGTATTTCCTCTCGAAGTGACGCAAAAGAGCCATCCACAATTGCCCTACGCATCTGATTCATCAGCTCAATTGTCCATGCCACGTTGTGTAGTGAAACCAGGCGCGACGCAGTTGGCTCACCCACTTGAAAGAGGTGACGGATGTAACCGCGCGTATGTCGGCGACACACCATGCACGAACATTGCGCGTCGATTGGCTCATCGCTCAATACAAATTCGGCCCGCTTGAGATTGACCCGACCAGTAGACGTCAGTGCAGTTCCATGGCGACCTAAACGAGTCTGCAAAACGCAATCAAATTGATCCACTCCAAGATTCACAGCTTCAACAAGAGACGCTGGGTCGCCAACACCCATGAGATAGCGGGGTCGGTTCAGTGGTAAGTGCGCTACAGCGGCAGCTAACGCTGGAACCATCTCGTCGCGAGTTTCGCCAACAGAAAGTCCGCCAATTCCGTATCCATCAAAATTCAACGCAGCAGTGCGTTGCGCACTCTCTGTGCGCATGTTCACATCTATTCCGCCCTGCACAATTCCGAACAGCGATTGATCTTGTCGCGTGTGCGAATTCTTCGCTCTTGCGGCCCACATAGATGTTCGCTCCAATGCAGTGCGCACAACATGAGGCGGCGAAGGTAATGGTGGGCAAACATCGAGCACCATTTGAATATCGGCGCCAAGTAATTGCTGGGTGTGCACTGCAGACTCAGGCGTGAACCGATGTTTTGAACCGTCATAAGTTGACTTAAAGGTGACGCCATCGTCATCAACATCTGGGTCTAGCGAAAACACTTGGAAGCCACCCGAGTCTGTGAGCGTGAGTCCACCCCACCCGGCGAAAGCACCAAGGCCACCGAAATGCGCAACGGTCTCTGCTCCTGGACGCAACATGAGGTGATAGGTGTTGCCCAACACAATTTGGGCGCCGAGTTGTTCGTAATCGGCTGCACTCAAATACTTAATTGCACCTCGCGTACCAACAGGCATGAAACACGGAGTGGAATATGTTCCCCTGTGAGTTGCTGCAATTCCTGCGCGCGCTCCACCATCACGGGCGATTTCGGTGAATTCAACTGGAAACATTTGTTCCACGGTACAGCAGCATCGCATCACCAAACGACAACATGCGATATCGCTTCTCTATCGCTTCTGCATAAATCGCTCGCCACTTCACACCAACGAATGACTCCACCATTAACAGCAGTGTGGTTCGTGGCATATGGAAGTTGGTCATCATCATGTCCACAACTTTCCATTGGTATCCAGGAGTAATAAACAGATTCGTTCGTCCCTGCAATTCCGCAAACGTTGCAGCGCTTTCTAATGCTCGCGTTGCCGTCGTGCCAATGGCAATCACTCGCCCGCCGCTTTCTCGCGCACGTAAACAGGCGTCAAATGTGTCGGCGGGTACGTGATACGACTCAGTGTGGATCACGTGATCTAACGGATTGTCAACTGAAATTGGCTTAAACGTGTCGAGCCCAACCACCAATTCAACTTCTCGTATTTCCACTCCCGCTTCACGAATGCGAGCAAGCAATTCGGGAGTGAAATGCAACCCTGCGGTTGGTGCTGCTGATGATTTTTGGTCATGTGCAAACACGGTTTGATAACGGCTTTGATCGACCAACGCAGTCGTGATGTACGGAGGCAACGGCATCTCGCCGCCTTCCATGATTCTTTGCATCATCTCTTCGTGGGTGCGAGCTACAAACTGCACGAAGAAGGTGTCGCCCGCATCTGTGCGCTGTCCAATTCGCAACATGACACTGCCTGCGTTGTCAAGCAGTTCTTCGCCAGGCGAAAGTTTTCCGCCGGGTCGAACGAGCGCCTCCCACCGCATCTGGTCGGCGTCACGTTCCTCCAGCAACAGAACTTCCACTGCCCCACCAGTTCGTCGTTTGAGTTTCAGCCGCGCGGGCAACACCCGCGTGTGATTGACAACGAGAACATCTCCTGCGCGCAAATACTCAACAATGTCGCTCACGTGTCGATGTTGAATTCCGGTTAGTGATTCAACGAGTAACCGAGCAGAGTCGCGTGGCTCAATTGGTGTTTGAGCAATCAGCTCTTCTGGCAACACGTAGTCGATGTGTGAGATATCCAAGAACAAAAACCTACATCTGCAAATGTCTGTTTGTTATGAAAACAGGTGTGGATCTTGCGCGGGAGCAACAAGACCCAAATGCGTCCACGCTGAAGGCATTGCCACTCTTCCGCGCGGCGTGCGTGCAATAAGCCCCTGCTGAATAAGGAATGGTTCGTAGACGTCTTCAATGGTTTCAGTTTGCTCACTCACGCTGATGGCAAGAGTGGAAAGACCCACAGGTCCACCATTGAACTGATTACATATGGCGCCGAGCACCGCCCTGTCCACTTTGTCGAGACCGAGGTCGTCTACCCCGAATACCGACAGTGCTTCGCGAGCAGACGCTTGATTTACTTTCCCATTGCCTCTCACTTCTGCGAAATCTCGAACGCGGCGCAGCAACCTGTTCGCGATACGCGGAGTACCACGCGACCTGCGGGCGATTTCGGCAGCGCCTTGATCATCGATAGTGACATCCAAAATTCCTGCTGCACGGCGAACAATTCGTTGCAGTTCTTCGTCGTCGTAGTAGTCAAGCCTGGCTACAAGGCCAAAACGGTCGCGCAATGGTCCAGTAATCATGCCTGTTCGTGTGGTGGCGCCGATCAATGTAAACCGAGGCAGCGTCAATCGAATTGACGATGCAGCAGGACCTTTGCCAACAACGATGTCGATCTGAAAGTCCTCCATAGCTGGATACAAAATTTCTTCAACTGTTCGCGACAGACGATGAATTTCATCAATGAACAAGACGTCATTGGGCTCTAGCTTCGTCAGAATTGCAGCAAGATCCCCAGCACGTTCCAGCGCTGGTCCAGAAGTGATGTGAATGTGCGCCTTCATTTCGGATGCGACGATGGAAGCCATCGTTGTTTTACCCAAACCGGGAGGACCAGCCAACAAAATGTGGTCTGCTGCTTGCCCTCGACGACGAGCAGCCTCAAGCACAATGCCAAGATGTTCTTTCAATTCTCGTTGTCCGACAAATTCGTCTAACGACTTAGGACGCAATCCCGTTTCGTCGGCTTGTTCCATATGGTCTTCTGCGCGATACTGCGGGTCTACAAATTCTTCACGCACGTCGTACTCCTAACGCGTTCAAGGCTTGACGTAAAACATTTTCTGCAGTGTCCGTTGCAGAAAGATCGCGCAATACTTCGCGTATCTCTTCACTCGAATAACCCAGACCAGTGAGTGCTTCGCGCACGTCGGTCATCACAGAAGTACCGACCGATTTCCCGTCCGCCATTGCATCGAGCACAGGCAAGTGCAATTTGCCACGCAGCTCAATAAGCAAGCGTTCGGCAGTCTTCTTGCCAACGCCAGGAACCAACGTGAGCGCTCCGTGATCGTTGGTAGCCACAATGTCGATCAGTGCACGTGGCGAATGCGTAGCCAAGATGGACATGGCCATGCTCGGACCAATTCCATGTGTTGCAATCAGTGTGTCAAACGCAATGCGTTCTTCTTTTTCAAGAAACCCAAACAGCGTTTGTGCGTCTTCGCGAATGTGGTGGTACACGTGCATGAAGGCTGTCGATGTTGGCTCAAGTTCTGCAAGCGTGCGCGGAGTGACATGAACCAGATATCCAACCCCTGACACTTCAAACAACACCGTTGAGTCGGCATTGCGCTCAATTACCGTTCCACGCAACGAGCCGATCACGATGTTGCTCCAGAAGTTGCGCGCCTCACGCTGTTTGCCAATGGTGAAACCGCAAGATGGCACAATGCAACTGCAGCAGCATCAGCCGCATCAGCAGGTGTCGGCAACACACTGAGCCCCAGACGTCGTTGCACCATCTTTTGCACTTGCAATTTATTTGCAGTACCCGAACCGGCAACCGAACTCTTCACTTGACTTGGCGTGTACTGCACTACTTCGATGCCCAACTTGTATGCCAGTGCGAGCACCAAGCCGCTTGCCTGCCCAACACTCATTGCAGTGCGCACATTGTTTTGGAAGAACACTTGTTCAACCGCAATAGCCGTCGGTTTCACCTCGCTAATCAGCGCTTCAAGATCACTCTGCAACAACGCCAAACGACGCGGCAGCGAGTCCTCTTTGGGAGAAGTCAACACACCCATCGAAATGGCATCGACCAGACCACCCGCGCGAGGCGCCAACGCCGCGTAGCCACACCGTGTGAGTCCAGGGTCTATACCCAGTACCACTGCGGACGATGGGGCGAACATATGTTCAAGCCTAGTTGGGGCTACTGGCCGAGTTTGGCCTTTTCCACTGCGGCCACTAATTCGGCAACTGGGCGGAAGGAAAGCCCTACTAGGGCACGGTGCACATAGCGGACTACCCCTGAACCGTCAATCACGAACACGCTGCGGCGAGGCAACCCAAGTGGTCCGAGAATGCCGTATTGCTTTGACACCGACTTGTCGACGTCGGCAAGCAGCGGGAACGAGAACCCATGCTTGCCAGAAAACTCATCGTGGCTTGCTGCGTCTTGCGATGAAATTCCAACCACTTGCGCGCCAACTGAATCGAACTCACTCATCTCGTTGTTGTACGAGCAAAGTTGTTTGGTGCACACCGGAGTGTTATCGCCTGGGTAAAACACCAACACCACTGGCTTGCCTGAAAAGTCAGACAATGAAAACGTCTTGCCACCTGTTCCCGGCAGTGTGAACTGCGGAGCTTGATCTCCAACGCTAAGTGTCATTGTGCTACCTCGTTTAATAGTTCGTCTGAAATGTCAAAGTTTGCGTATACATCTTGCACGTCGTCGTTGTCCTCGAGATCGTCCATGATTTTTAAAATTGCTTTTGCATCATCAGCGCCTGTTACGGCGACGCTCATAGAAGACACCATGGTGCTTGCAGCCGACACTACATTCATTCCCGCGCCCTCGAGAGCCGTTTTCAGTTCAAACACTGTTGTTGAGTCACAGGTAACACGCCACGAATCGCCATCATCAGCAACGTCTTCTGCACCGTGATCTAATGCAACAAGCATGACGTCATCTTCGCTGATGTTTTTCTCAATCTGCACAATCCCTTTTCGAGAAAATTGCCAGGCCACTGCACCAGGTTCGGCCAACGCGCCACCCGATTTACTAAACGCCATACGCACATCTGCTGCAGTGCGATTGCGATTGTTTGTCAATGCATCTACAAGCATCGCTACCCCACCAGGCGCATACCCCTCGTACGTCACTGTTTCGAACGCTGCTCCTGTTTGTTCTCCAAGACCACGCTTCACTGCACGATCGATGGCATCATTCGTCATATGTGCAGCTTTTGCCTTTTGAATAATGGTTCGCAAGGTTGCATTGCTTGATGGATCACCGCCACCTTCCCGAGTTGCTACTTCAAGCTGTCGCGACATCTTGGCAAATATTTTTCCGCGCGCAGCATCTATCGCACCCTTTTTGCGTTTAATCGTCGCCCATTTGGAGTGACCGGACATGGCTATACCTCCTGAAGTAAACCTGTGAACAAAGAATGAATGCGTGTGTCGCTTGTGAGTTCTGGGTGGAAGGACGCAACCATCACCGCACCTTGTCGAGCTAGGACAACATCTTGTCCGTGTCGTGCCAGAACCGTTACCCCTTCGCCGCAACGCGCAATCTGCGGTGCACGAATGAATACCGCGTGGAAATCATCCACAAATCCGTCAATTGCAATATCTGTTTCGAAACTATCAATTTGACGTCCGTAAGCATTGCGCTTCACATCAATGTCGATGGCTCCAAAACTCTTTTGGTCCGGCCGACCATCCAGCACACCTTTGGCGAGCAGGATCATTCCTGCACACGTTCCAAATACCGGCATCCCATGCTTCAACCGCGCGTCAATGCTTTCAAACAACCCAGACGTCAAAAGTAAATGTGACATCGTGGTGGATTCTCCTCCCGGCATAACAAGAGCTTCAACAGCGTCTAGATCCGAAGGAGTACGAACTTGAATGGTTTCAAACCCAAGTTCACCCATGACATGTTGATGGGCCTCGAAAGCGCCCTGCAATGCAAGAACGCCAACTACGCGAGACAAGTTGGTGCCGCTTTACCAGCCGCGGTCGGCGTAGCGCTCGTTGATCTTGTCCATGCCGATGCCAGTCATCGGCGCGCCAAGATTGCGACTTACTTTTGCCAACACATGAGCATCACGGAAATGCGCAGTTGCCTGAACAATCGCTTTCGCTCGCGGCGATGGATCGTCGCTCTTGAAAATTCCAGATCCAACGAAAACTGCTTCTGCGCCAAGTTGCATCGCCAGTGCTGCGTCTGCAGGCGTTGCTATTCCGCCAGCACAAAAGATTGGCACCTGCAGTTTGCCCGTCTCGGCAATTTCTTGCACAAGTGGCAATGGTGCGCCAAGTTTTTTTGCCCAATCAAACAACTCAGCAGAGTCGGCCTGAGTAATTCGGCGAATGTCGCCGAAGATACTGCGCAAGTGTCGAACAGCTTCAACAACGTTGCCAGTTCCTGCTTCACCCTTGGAACGAATAAGCGCAGCACCTTCACTGATGCGACGAAGTGCTTCACCAAGATTTGTTGCACCACATACGAATGGCGAGGTGAACGCAAATTTGTCGATGTGGTGTGTTTCGTCGGCTGGTGTGAGCACTTCTGACTCGTCAATGAAGTCGACGCCAAGTGCTTCAAGAATCTGTGCTTCAACGAAGTGACCAATGCGAGCTTTGGCCATCACCGGAATGGTGACAACAGCCTTAATGCCTTCGATCATTTCTGGATCGCTCATGCGAGCAACGCCACCATCACGTCGAATGTCGGCTGGAACCCGCTCAAGCGCCATAACCGCAGTCGCTCCAGCATCTTCGGCGATCTTTGCCTGCTCCGGGTTAACAACGTCCATGATGACGCCGCCCTTGAGCATTTCAGCCAAGCCGCGATTTACTCTCATTGGCCCAGAAGCCGAATTGCCCTTGCTCGTAGTCATATCAATAAGCGTACCGACAAGGTCTGCTTGACCCCTAAGCCAACTCGGAGATTTCCCGCACGTGGATTACGGGAATTTGACCTCGTCTTGTGTCATGCCTGGAGCAACCACTGCGGTTTTACCAGCACGCGCAACTTCAACAAATGTCTGACCTGGCGTCAACTTGATTACTCCACCAGCAGAATCCTTCAGCTCAAATGGCTTCAAGCGATCTGTGCGAGACCATGTGCCTTCGTACACAACACCGTTGGTGAATACATACACTTTTCCAGAACCCAAAGTTTTTGAGGTTGGGCTATAGGTGTTGGTGTACTCAACTTCAAGGACAACGACGTTTGGAACCGACAACGCGACATCTGCCGTGTCAACTACCAACGTGCCATCTTGAGTTCGTACCCATTCTTTCGCTGCTGTGTCCCAATCCCATTGCACTTTGACGCCATCCATGGATACCTTCAGGCCAAGCGCTTCTTGTGAAGTTGATGCATTCGCATCGCTCACCGTGCGGTACGCAAACTGAGTGGACGGTGCTGATGATCCCGCAGGTGCAAGTGTCCACAACTTTGTGGTTTCTGCGAACAAGTTATGCGGCGCTTTGTATTCATCGCTGCGCTGAAACCCGCCATCAGTATTTGCTTTTGAATAGCTCAGGTCTACAAGATCGGACTTGCCAATTGCTGCTGAGACTTTGCTGTTTCCACCACTCCATACGAACAACGGCTTATTCAACGAACCGAGCAAGTTGATGTCTTGAAAACGACCGCTGCGAATTGGGCCAACCGGGTCTGAACCCAAACTTTGGAACACAGCCGCATAGCGAGTGAGCTTCTCTACGTTCTCTTCAAAAATAATGTCGGCCTGGTTAATTCCTGCCTGAGGACGAGCTCCCGGATGGTTGTCAATTTTGACAACCATTGCTGGGCGTGTTGCTGTGCTCGGATCTTCTAGCGGCGTTCCAAGCAGTGGGTTAACAGGAGCATCATTCACAACTTCGGTTGTTGGTACTACTTCAGTTGCGTCAGTGGATGAGCTACTTGATCCACTGCATGCAGAAAGTGCAACTACTGCGGCAATAACGAGCGATCGGGAACCTAAAACTCTTACTTGACGTTTCATGATTTACATCTCCCTGAGCAACGCAATGCGCTCGGATAGAGGCGGGTGGGTATTAAAAAGTTTATGCCACACGCCTAACCTGCCCGCGTCTTTCACTCCGGACAACGGCTGCTCAATCCACATATGAGCCGTAGCCATACTGGCCGAATGCGTTTCGGTGTTATCGGCTTGAAGTTTTTCTAATGCTGATATCAGTCCTGGCGGATATCTCGTCATGCGCACTGCCGAAACATCGGCGAGGGTTTCGCGACGACGGCTAACAGCAGCCTGCATTGCTCGCGCAACGATCGGTGATACCAGTAACAGTACGAAGCCAATGATGGCGATGGGGTTGCCACGGTCGTCCCGATCGCCACTACGACTTACTCGCCCACCGTTCCACCACATCATGCGCAAAGTCATATCTGTGATTAAGGCAATTGATCCGACAAGCGTGACCGCCAGTGTGGACACCAGAATGTCGTAGTTCTTAATGTGCGACAACTCGTGCGCAACGACACCTTCGAGTTCTACTCGGTTCATTTGATTCAGTAGCCCGGTCGTAATGGCGATTGCGGCATTCTTTGGATTACGTCCTGTGGCAAATGCATTCGGAGCGTCATCATGAATGATGTACACCTGTGGCTTTGGGAGTCCGCCAGCGATACACAACCCTTCAACCAGGTTGTGCAAGCGTCGATACTCATTGACATCGGCTGGTACGGCCCGACTAACAGCAAGTGCGATCTTGTCCGACTTCCAATACGACGTGATGGCCATGATTGCGGAAATGACGAGTGCAATAACCGTTCCTGTCACCCCATTACCAATCAGAGTCCCAACTGCCAATCCAACCAATACGAGAAACACAACAAACCCAAACATCAAGAACACAGTTCGGCGTTTGTTCGAAGCAATGAGATCGTTCATGCTTAGAACTTCACTTCTGGAACAACACGCGCAGCGTCTTCTGCTTCAAAGAATTCGCGCTCCGAAAATCCGAGCATGCGCGCGAACAACACATTTGGGAATTTTTGAATTGCAGTATTGAACGTTGACACCGCGTCACCGTAAAACTGCCGTGCGTAAGCAATGCGGCTTTCCGTATTCGAAAGCTCTTCCTGTAACGAAACGAACCCTTGATTGGCCTTCAAATCTGGGTAGCCCTCTGACAAAGCAAACAGTTGACGCAATGCTCCAGTCATCGCATTATCGGCAGAAGCTTGGGCATGTGGGTCGGCAGATGCTGCCATGCCGGTATTGCGAGCGGCGATGACTGCTTCAAGCGCAGTTTTTTCATGTGCCGCATAGCCCTTCACCGTCTCTACAAGGTTCGGGATCAGATCGAGGCGTCGCTTGAGTTGCACGTCAATTTGGCTCCACGCGTTATCTACTTCGTTGCGTCGGCGTACGAGGGAGTTATACGTAGCGCCTACGAAAAGCGCGATAAGTACAAGGGCGAGAACTACTACCAGTGTTGTGCTCATACGTGCAGTCTACGGCACGCATCCGAGACGCAGAGATCACGCGATCAATGCGTGTTATGGCGCCCGTTCAGAAATTTCGGACGACGCAACACTCGGTCTTCAAACATTGCGACAAATCGGTTCGGAGCAATTTCGAGCAAACGCTCTGCTTCATCGCTCAACAACTTGTTGTAGATCTCAACGTAGGACTCCGCTAACCGCTGCATCGAAAAATCCTGTGCGCGAGCGTGCCCTCCTGTTACGAGATGTTCACGTGTTGATGTGTTGATTGTTGCAACGTTCAATGCCTCGGCGAGCGAAACCGGATTGCCAGGTTCAACAAGTAAGGCATTCATACCATGAGTTGCAACATTGTTGTATCCACTGATGTTGCTTGCCACAAGAGCAGCTCCGGCAGCCATTGCTTCAAGTAACACAATTCCAAAAGATTCACCACGTAGCGAAGGGGCGCAAAACGCCGTGCACCTTGCCAATCTGTCCAGTTTGTCTTCTTCGGTTATGCGCCCAAGCCAACTGATGCGTTCATCTGCACCATATGTATTTTGCAGATCATCGATTCCCGCTCCGTCGGAGGCAATCCACAGTTTCACATTCTTTGGGAGATGCGCCATCGCCTGCAGTAATACTTCTAATCCTTTACGCGGCTCGTAGCGACCACAAAAGAAAATGGTTGGAGATGTTTCACGCTGGGTCGTAGGCCGCGAATAACGCTGCACCTCGATGCCGTTAAACAAAATGGTGTACTCGCCATCCAGATACCTACTCGCAAGTTCTTTTGCAGATTCACTTACCGCAACTCGCACGTTCAAATGTTCGGCCGCCCAACGGGCAGTTTTGTTCAACACTCGATATGACGTGGAGTCCCCCGCAGCATGGAACGTGCCGACTGTTGGTGCAAGCTTGAGCAGTAACGCCGTCACCGTCGGGCCAGGAACAATTGGTTCGTGCAAGTGAATGACATCGAATGCTTCGTCGTTAAGCGCACGAATAGTGCGCATTGCCGCCGATGGGTCTGGTGCAAGCGGAGCAACCGAACCGTTTGCTGCAGTGGGCAGGCTGTTACCCAACGGA
>Ga0209550_10004326_pt1 | contig 13474 bp, 16 predicted proteins | sample LauGreSuBDMM15SN_2_FD_187567 | JGI IMG/M metagenome (GOLD analysis project Ga0209550, IMG submission 187567) | Freshwater lake microbial communities from Lake Michigan, USA - Su13.BD.MM15.SN (SPAdes) (version 5) | ecosystem: Environmental > Aquatic > Freshwater > Lake | place: Lake Michigan... | reverse complement strand
ATTTTTCATTTAAAAAGCAGTTTGCGTGAGAGGAAAGATGCTTTTTATTATTGTGTTTGGTGGTTTTGTTGTCAAATATTATTTAGGGATGGAGACTTAGTGTTTTGGGAATATAAATTCCATCTAAATTTTTGTAATTTTGATAGATATAATCGCGCGTTGTTTGGGCGATAAATTCAGGAGGATTAAAAACTTTTATTTTAGGCAATCGAGCCTTAATAGAAGCAATTAAATTTTCAGCTCTCTTCAAGCTTTTAAGGCAAATATCAGCGTCATTAATGCAATTAACAATTATATCGGACCGCGGAATTTTATAAGCAATTTCCTCAAACCAAATTAAATTTATTTTATGCAATGCAATGTTTTTATTAATAATTTGCGCATGAAAATCGCAATTGCCATTCCACCTATATACAAGCTTGCCGCTGTCATTATAGCCATTAACCAAAAGCTCTTTATTGTCGGGCAGACCTATTAAAAAAATAGCATTGATTTTTTTGCGATTTATCATTTCAAATTTGCATTAATGAGCTGCGATGCCTATGGTTGAACTTGTCCTAAATTTGCTTCAATTGGTTGTAATGTGACAGGATCAAGAATTACTCTTTTTGCATTTGGATCTGGTTTTGTTAGGCGGAATTTGCAATTTCTATCTTCCCAATTTTCGTGATTATTAGAGAAAACGCATTGCTCTTTATAATGCTCGGTGCGCCATTTTCTAAATTCTAAAATATTGCAATATTTGCACAAAGCATTGCAAGAAGAGCAAAATAAAATCAGTAAAAATGGCAAAATTTTTTTTAGCATTTTTTAAAATTAACTATCTATCAACTTCGCCAAACACAATATCTTGCGTTGAAATAACAGTCACCACATCCGCAAGCATATGACCTTTTACCATAAATTCTAAACCCTGCAAATGAGCAAATCCGGGAGCGCGAACGCGGCAACGATGCGGTTTATTTGAACCATCTGCTATTACATAAACGCCAAATTCACCCTTTGGCGCCTCAACGCAGCCATAAGCCTCGCCAGCTTTAACGCTATAGCCTTCGGTAAATAATTTAAAATGATTAATCAAGCCTTCCATCGACTGCTTCATGTCACCTCTTTTTGGAGGCGAAATTCTTGGATCATTAACGCTAACTTCGCCGCTTGGCATTTTTTCCAAACATTGATTAATCAAGCGAATTGACTGACGCATTTCTTCAACGCGAATTAAATAACGATCGTAAGAATCGCCATTTTTGCCAATAGCAACATCAAAATCTAGCTCGCCATAAACTTCGTAAGGCTGCGATTTTCTTAAGTCCCAAGCAATTCCCGAGCCGCGAATCATTGGCCCTGAAAAGCCCCAATCAAGCGCTTGCTGCTTTGAAACCACGCCAATTTCCACCATCCTTTGTTTGAAGATGCGATTTTCAGTCAGCAAATCTTCCATCTCATTAATCCATTTTGGAAATTCTTTGGCAAATTTTGCAATTTCTTCAAGCAAGCCATCTGGCAAATCTTGATGCACGCCGCCGGGTCTAATATAGGCCGAATGCATGCGCGAGCCAGAAACTTTTTCATAAAAACCAATCATAATTTCGCGCTGTTCAAACATCCATAAAAGCGGCGTCATCGCGCCCACATCAAGGGCCTGCGTGGTTATTGCCATGATGTGATTTAAAATGCGCGTAATTTCAGAAAATAACACGCGAATATATTGACCGCGCAAAGGAATTTTGCATCCCAAAAGCTTCTCTACAGCCAGCGCATAAGCGTGCTCTTGACACATTGGCGACACATAATCAAGGCGATTAAAATAAGGCACCGCCTGCAAATAAGTTTTATATTCAATTAATTTTTCAGTGCCGCGATGAAGAAGTCCAATATGCGGATCAGCTTTTGTCACCACTTCGCCATCCATTTCTAAAACCAAGCGCAAAACCCCGTGAGCGGCAGGATGCTGTGGACCAAAATTCAGTGTAATATTTTTTGTAGCTTCAGACATTTGTGAGAAATTTTGTGAATTGAAGAGGCGCATTTTATTTACCAAATCGTAAAAACAACTTAAATTTTAGGTCGCTTTTTGCAATAATTGGTTATTTTTTATAACGGATTTTTTCCCTAAAAATAACGGCATCATATCGCGGCAGTGCCCAAGGCAGCCGATCTTTTCCTGATAAATTGCAATATCTTTTAAATTTTCCACCAAATTATTAATGGCAATTTTAATATTTTGCGCCTTTGGCGTGCCATGCGGATTTCCTTGCAAAAAATTGCCCAGCAAAATGGCTTTTGGCTTGATTTTTGTCTCGCGAATTATCGAAACAATTTGATAAAAATAGCGATCAAGCCTTTCGCCATCTTCTCCCTCATCTTCAAGAAATAAAATTTTATCCGCCCAATTAATTTGATTTTTAGTGGCAAAATTTCCAGCAATAACGCTTACGCAGCCGCCAGTAATCTCGGCTTTTACCTCATTAGTTTTTCCGGATAATTTTATTAAATCGTAAGTTAATTCTTCAGTTTGTCCAAAAATTAAATCTAAAATTGCTTTTTGCGATTTTTTTGAAACCGTATCAAAAGCCGTTTGAATAAGCATTGGGGCGGTTAAAATATGCCAACCCCAATTTTGCATTAAAAATAAATTGATTGAAGTGATGTCAGAAAATCCAATAAAAATTTTCGGCCTTTTGGGTTTTTCCATTTTTTCTAAAAATGGTAAAATTTCTGCAGATCCATATCCACCGCGGCTGCACCAGATTATTTTTGCATCAGAATTAATCGCTTTTTCTAATTGCTCAAATCTAATTTTTGGCGCAATTGTAGCAAATTCATCGCTGGCAGATTTTTTTAAAATAAGAGATTTTTCTAAAAAAAATCGCGCCTTTAATTGTTGATTTTCTAAATATTTTTCTATCGCATTATTTTCAGCAAAACTGCACGGAGTGCCAATTGACACCACATCAACCATATCATTTTTTTTGAGCATTTTTTTAAGAAAGTAATTTACAATTTGTTCGTTAATTAATTAGAATAATCTAGAATAAAAAAAATAATTTAAACAACCCTATTTAATTAAAATGACAAAAGATCGCGTCATAATATTTGACACAACCTTGCGCGACGGCGAACAAGCCCCCGGTGCCACCATGAATTTAGAAGAAAAATTGCTGATCGCCAAAGCTTTAGAAAAAATGGGTGTTGATGTTATTGAAGCCGGATTTCCAGCTGCCTCAAATGGCGATTTCGAAGCAGTTAATCGCATTGCGCAAACTATTAAAAATTCTACAATTTGCGGACTTGCCAGAGCAAAAAAAGCCGATATTGAAAGAACCGCGCAAGCCGTAAAACCAGCCTTGCGCCCGCGAATTCACACCTTTCTTGCTACTTCGCCAATCCACATGGAATTTAAATTAAAAATGAACGAAGCGCAAGTTTTGCAGGCAATTAAAGAAAGCGTGACGCTAGCACGCAATTTATGCCCAGAAGTTGATTGGTCGCCCGAAGATGCTACGCGCTCAAATCACGATTTTTTATTCAAAGCAATTGAAGTAGCAATTAGCTGCGGAGCCACTACAATCAACATTCCAGACACTGTTGGCTATACCACTCCCGAAGAATATTTCGATTTAATTTCTGCCATTAAAAACAATGTTTCCAATATCGACAAGGCAATAATTTCAGCGCATTGCCACAATGATTTGGGCTTAGCGGTTGCCAATTCTTTAGCGGCAATGCGTGCGGGCGCAAGGCAAATTGAATGCACTATTAACGGCATTGGCGAGCGGGCAGGTAATGCGGCTTTAGAAGAAATTGTCATGGCAATTAAAACGCGTCCAGATTTTTATAAAATCGAAACCGCAATTGACGCCACAATGATTTCGCGCGTTTCAAAATTAGTTTCAAACATCACTGGCTTTGCAGTGCAAAATAACAAGGCAATTGTAGGCGCCAACGCCTTTGCTCACGAAAGTGGAATCCATCAAGACGGCATGTTGAAAAACCGCTCAACCTACGAAATCATGACTCCGCAGTCGGTTGGTTTAGAAAAAACTAATTTGCGTTTAGGAAAATTATCTGGTCGCGCCGCTTTTAAAGATCACCTGCGCGAGCTTGGCTACGAGCTTCACGAAGAAGTTTTAAATTTAACTTTCGCTAAATTTAAAGAATTAGCAGATCGTAAAAAAGAAATTTTAGATGAAGATTTAATTTCGCTGGTTGACGATTCATTAGCCAATAAAAAAAATAAATATCAGCTCTTAAAACTTGATGTAAAATGCGGCAATCAAGATGGTTGCGAAGTGATGCTTCAAGTTAGAATTGACGAGGATTTGCGCGATGTTAAATTAAAATCAAATGATGGCGTAATTGAAACAATTTTTGCCGCAATTGATAAATTAATTCCTCACGATGCCAGCCTAGAATTATATCAAGTTCAAGCAGTGACCGCATCTAGCGACTCGCAAGCCAATGTATTAATTCGCTTGAAAAAAGGTAATCGAATTTTTTCGGCAACTGCTATAAATAGCGATGTGCTAATAGCTTCTACAATGGCTTACATCAATTGTCTTGATAAAATTTATAGCTAACTTTAACTTAAATTCCTTCTGCTAAATTTATAAAATTTCTATATGTTTTTAAAATATTTCTCCTTCGCTTCAAAAGATATTGCAATTGATCTTGGAACCGCAAATACGCTGGTTTATGTGCGCGGTCAGGGCGTTGTTTTAAACGAGCCATCAGTTGTTGCGGTTGTAAATGAAAATGGCAAAATGGTGCCTTGCGCTTTTGGCAGCACGGCAAAAATGATGCTTGGGCGCACGCCGGCAAAAATTGAAGCAATCCGCCCTTTAAAAGACGGCGTTATCGCCGATTTCAAAATTGCCGCCGAAATGATTAAACATTTTATCCGCGAAGTTAATCAAACCAAGAGCTGGTTGGGTCCGTTGGTTATTATTTGCGTTCCATCTGGCTCAACTCCAGTTGAAAGAAGGGCAATTCAAGACGCCGCTGAAGGCGCGGGAGCAAATGAAGTTTACCTAATTGAAGAGCCAATGGCTGCAGCAATTGGCGCAAATTTACCAGTCACCGAACCTACAGGCTCAATGATTGTTGACATTGGTGGTGGCACAACTGAAGTTGGAATTTTATCACTCGGCGGCATTGTCTATTCGCGCTCTGTAAGGGTTGGTGGCGATAAAATGGATGAAGCAATTATTTCTTATATCAGACGATATCACAATTTATTGATTGGCGAATCAACTGCCGAAAAAATTAAAAAAAGCATTGGCGCCGCTTGCCAGCCGCTTGAAGGCGAGGGTTCTTCAATTGAAGTTAAGGGTCGCGATTTAGTTAATGGCATTCCAAAAGAAATGATTTTAACCGAAAAACAAATCGCCGAAAGCTTGGCAGAGCCAGTTCAGCAAATTGTTGACGCTATTAGAGTTGCACTTGAATGCACTCCGCCAGAACTTTCTTCAGATATTGTAGAGCGCGGAATTGTGCTTTCTGGTGGCGGAGCGATGTTAAAAAATCTTGATTATGTAATTCGTCAAGCAACTGGTTTGCCAGTTTTTGTAGCTGAAAACCCTCTGCTTTCAGTAGTTAACGGCTGCGGTAAAGTTTTAGAAAACACCAAAATGTTTCGCGCAGTTTTATTTAGACAAGACTAAATTTTGCATAAATGAAAAATTATGTGAATCCATATTACAAAAGCGCGGGGCATGGCTTTAGAGCCAATATTGCTTGGCTTTTTAAAACTTTGGAGACTGTAATTTTTATCGCTATCTCACTAATCTTTTTAGTGATGACAAAAATTAGTGATGATGCGCGCTTGCGAATTAGTGAAATATTTTTGCAAGCCACCACGCCAATTGTTGAATTAACTGCATTTCCCCTCAATTTAACGATAGATTTACTCACCGATTTTAATCAATTGGCGCAAGCAAAAATTGAAAATAAAAAATTAAAAAAAGAGATCGAAGAGCTAAGAAATTCGCACCTTGCCGCCATTGAAATTGCTAGGCAAAACGAAGAGTTGCGCAAAATGGTTAGCTTTGTTTCTGACAAAAGTTCAAACTTTAAAGTAGTAAAAATTACCGCTAATGCTAATCAAATTTTCAAGCGCATTGCTTTTATTAATGCGGGAAAAAATCAGGGCATTAAAGAAGGTCAGCTTGTGGTTTCCAAGGGCGTGGTTATTGGGCGCACATATGAAGTTTTAAATAATCGCGCCAAGATAATTTTGATTAATGATTCAGCTTCTAAGGTTCCAATCATCAGCGCGCAATCGGCGGTGAGGGGAATTTTATCGGGCAATGGCAGCAATTTAATGCATATTTTATATTTGCCGCAAAACCACAATATCAAGGTTGGAGAAGCTATTTTTACCTCTGGCGATGGCGAAACTTTGCCGTCAGGATTTTTTATTGGACTTGTGGTTAAAGTTCAGGAAGGCGAGGTGACGGTTGCCGCCTCAAGCGACATTGCCTTTGCAGATATTGTGGCGGTGGTTGATTATTAGTTTGCGATGACGCCTTTGGTGAATTTTTTATTTCTTTTCCGCTTTTTTAATTTCGCGAATCATAAAAGGCAGCTGCGATAAGGTGAAAAGCAGCGATAAAGGCATCATGCCAAATAGCTTAAATTCTACCCAAAAATCAGTTGAAGTGTGACGCCAAACTATTTCATTTAACAGCGCAAGAAAAATAAAAAACAAGCCCCAGCGCATTGATAGAGTAAGCCAAGCATCTTTCGACATTTTAATTTGTCCTTCCATTAAATTGGCTAGAAAAGGTTTTCTGGCAAAATATCCATAAAGCAAAATTCCGGCAAAAACTAAGTTAATAATTGTTGGCTTGGTTTTGATAAAAATTTCATCTTGCATAAACACGGTTAAAGCTCCAAAAACCGCTAAAATTATCGCCGAAAAAAGTGCAACTTTTGGCACGCTTTTATTCAAAAAATAACAAAAAATTAATGCAATAAAAGTGGTAATTACCATGTAAATTGTGGCGGTAATTAAGGGTTGCGAGCTGTTAGAAAATTTATAGCATAAAAAGAAAACAATTAAAGGCAGATAGTCATATAAAAATTTTGTAAGTGAGTTATTTTTTTTCATTTTCTGGGCAATTTTGCGCCGCTAATGCGCTGTTAATATTTTTTATCGTCACTTGATATTTAAAACTGGCAGCAACTATTTTTCTATAATTAATAGTTTCTTCATCTTTGGTTTCTGCATTATAAGGCACATGAATTTCTCTAATGCCACTTTTTCTTGCGCCAATTATATATTTTGCAATTGAGTTTTCTGAAGCAGAATTTGCAATTAATGTGACATCATTTTTTTGATCAATTTTGTGACCATTTATATCGTAAATTACATAATCAAGCAGCACTTCTTCGCCACATTTTACCATTTCGTGACTATTGCCCAAAATTAAATCATTTATACTGATTTCATCCTTTTTTTCTGTGGGTTTTTGCGCTGCAGAAATTTGCGGATTTTTAGCGTCGTTTAAATTGGTCAAAATAAATTGCCCTTTTTGCTTTGCTTCATCTATTTCGCTTTTAATGCGATTGGGATCAAGCCTTGTTTTTAAAGACTCGGGATCATCATTTTTATATAATAATCCAAAATATAAAACCGCCGCAATACCAATAATTTTAACCAAAGGATTTTGTAATAGTTGAAAAATATTCATGATTTTAATTCATCAATTTCTAAGGCGCCTTGCCTGATTAATTCAATTTTGTTGGCGGTGATTTTTATTACAGTTGAAGCTTTTTTATATTTTATTTCACCCGAAATTATTAATGCAAGACTTGGAAAATATTGTGCCACTTCATCGGCGCTATGCGCTGGTTGAGAGTTGCTGATATTGGCGCTGCTTACCGCTAAAATTCCGTCAAATTTTGCAAATAAATTTTTGATAAAAAGGCTATCAACAATTCTAAAGCCGATAAAATTATCATCATTATAATTTAAGTTTTTTGCCAGAATTTTTTTCGCCTCTTCATTAACTTTTGCAACCACCGTCAGGGCTCCCGGCAAATATTTCTCAACGATATTTTTTGTTATTTTATCAAATGTAAAAAGCTGCTGCGCCGATTTAATATTAGGCAGAAAAATTGCGATTGGTTTTTTTTCATCGCGTTTTTTCAGTTGATATAATTTTTCTACAGCCTTTGGATTTGTGGCGTCAGCGGCAATGCCGTAAATTGTATCAGTTGCAAAAGCAATTACTTCGCCTTGTTTTAGCAAAGCGATGGCTTTTTCCACCGCTTTAGGATTTTTTTCAGATAATATCATTTAGCATTGATTTTATTGGTTCAAAACTTTTGCGATGAATTGGCGAAATGCCAAATTCTCGAATTTTTTCGATATGAAGTTTGGTGCCATATCCAGCATGTTTATCAAAATGAAATTGTGGATAAGTTTGATGAAAATTATGCATAATTTGATCGCGAGTTTCTTTTGCCACAATAGATGCGGCGGCAATTGACAAGCTTTTGCTATCGCCTTTCACAATTGCAATAATTTCTTCAATTTGATTTTGTTTTTTAAAAGGAATTATATTGCCATCAACCAAAACCAGCTGCGGAAAAATTTGATATTTATTTTGTAAATTTTCAAAAGCAGCGTGCATGGCAAGCTTTGTTGCTTGCAAAATATTGATTTTATCGATGGTTTGAGAATTGATAATTCCAACTCCAAATTTTGCTTTCTGGCAGATTTCTAAAAAGATTTTTTGTCGTTTAATTTTGGTGATTTTTTTCGAGTCATTAATGCCTTGAATAATTGTATTTTTATCCAAAATAACGCAAGCGGCAACAACCGGTCCTGCAAGCGGGCCACGCCCAGCTTCGTCAATTCCGGCGGCAATTAAATTTTCATATTGTTTTTCGATTAAAAAACTTGGTTGCATTAAAATTTTAAATTAGTTAAAAACCGCCGCGAAGTTTCTATAAATTTTTACTCAACTTTCAATTAAAAACAAATATGTCATTTCTTAAGAAAAATATGAAGCCATCACTAGCCAAACCTTTGATTATTGCGGTGTTGGTAATTATTGCAATTGTTGCTGGAATTGTATTTTTTGGCGCTAAACAAAATCTTGATTCTTCAAAAGATGCTTCTGGTCAAAATGGTGAGCCCGCTGCGCTTAATGAAACTGGTCTTGATGGCAGCGATTCAGTTGAAAATGTTGCTGATGTTGAAAAAGTTATCGCAAAATGGGTTGAAGCAAATCCGCAAGCAATTATTCAAGCGGTTGCAAATATGCAGCAAAAAGCTATGAAACAGCGTTTAGATCAGGCGCAAGAAACCATCAAAACCAAAGAGGGCGATTTATATAGCAAATCTTCGCCGCACTATACTCCGTCTGGTTATAACATAACTGTGGTTGAGTTTTTTGATTATAATTGCGGCTATTGCAAAAAGGCAAATCAAGCCCTTGAGCAGTTTTTAAAAGAAGACAAAAAAGTGCGCGTAATTTACAAAGATTTTCCAATTTTGGGCGAAGCTTCTCAAGAATTAGCAAAGGTTTCAGTTGCGGTAAATATAATTGAGCCGTCGCTTTATAGAGAATTTCACAATGCTTTAATGAAATCTAACGAGAAAAATAAACAAGGTGCAATTAAAGTGGCAAAATCAGTTGGTGTAAATCAAGAAAAGCTTGAAAAAGCTTTAAGCAGTAAGGCTGAAGAAATTAACGAGCTTTTACAAAACAATCTATCTCTTGGTTCTGGCATTGGAATTAACGGCACTCCGGGTTTTGTAATTGGTGAAGAATTAGTTCCGGGCGCCATTGAGGTTGAAGGATTTAGAGAAAAAGTTGCCGCTTTGCGCGCAAAAAAATAATTCTCTAATTTAATTATTTTAAGCCGCGCCTTTATTCATTTAAAGGCGCGGTTTTTTTATGGATAAAAAAGTGACATTAGAACTTTCAAAACAGCAGCAGCAAGTGGTTAGCGCCTTCGAAGATGGGGATAATATTTTTATTACGGGCGGCGCCGGATCGGGCAAATCTTTTTTGCTAAATTATCTGCGGCAAAATTATGCCAAATTTGGTTTTGAAGTTGCTGCAAGCACTGGAGTTGCCGCTTTAAATATTGGCGGCTTGACCATCCATTCATGGGCGGGAATTGGTTTAGCAAATTTACCGCCGGCGCAAATTTTAGAAAATTTATTATCGCCGCGAGGCATGAAGGCGCGGGCTAGAATTAGGCGTACCAAGGCTTTAGCAATTGATGAAATTTCAATGCTATCGGCAGAAGTTTTAGAAATTTTAGATTTTATTTTTCGTGAAATTCGCCAAAATGACAAGCCGATGGGTGGCATGCAGATTTTATTTTTTGGCGATTTTTTGCAATTGCCGCCAGTGGCGCGCTTTGGTGAAAATTTTAATTTTTCTTTTAATTCGCAAGCTTGGCAAAATCTCAATTTAAATAATTTTGTTTTAGAAGAAATTTTTCGTCAAAGCGATAAAAAATTCGTTAAAATTTTAAATAATTTGCGTCTTGGAGAAATTGATGAAGATGATGTAAAGGCTTTAAATTCAAGGGTTAAAGCGGTTGATAAAACTTCAATAATTCGCCCCACAATTTTAACAACTCATAATGCCAAAGTTGAAAAAATTAATCAGCTTGAGTTGCAAAAAATTCCTAAAAATGAAGTTAAATTTGATGCACATTTTAGCGGATTAGAAGATAAAATAGAATTTTTAAAGAGAAATTGTATAGCACAAGAAAGCTTGAAATTAAAGGTTGGAGCGCAGGTGATGATGATTAAAAATATTTACCAAAAAGAAGGAATTATCAATGGTTCACTTGGAATTGTGCGCGATTTTTCGACAAAAAAATCCTATCCAGTGGTTGAATTTTCTAATGGCAAAGTTTTAACAATTACGCCAGAAGAATGGCTTTGCGAAAGATATAATGAGGAAAGAAAGCTTATGGTTGTTGATGCGAGCATGAATCAAATTCCTCTAATTTTAGCTTGGGCAATGACAATTCATAAATCGCAAGGTCTAACTTTGGATAAAATTTCTTGCGATTTATCTGATGTATTTTCACCCGGACAGGCTTATGTAGCGCTGTCGCGAGCGCGTAGTTTGGAAGGAGTTTTTATCGAGGAAATTAATTTTTCTAAAATTAAAGCAGATAAGAGCGCTATTGATTTTTACCGCAAACTGGCTTGAAATAAGGCGCAATTACAACATAATTTTTCATGTTAAATTTTTTCCAACAAACAATTGCCAATTTAAAATCTGAAAATCGCTACCGTGAATTTGTGAATTTATCACGAATTTGCGGGCGATTTCCTTATGCAATAAATAATAAAAATAACCATGAAATAGTGGTTTGGTGCTCTAATGATTATTTGGGAATGGGGCAAAATGAGCAGGCAATTGCAGCGGCAACAAAAGCTTTGCAAACCTACGGAATTGGTGCTGGCGGCACTCGCAATATTTCTGGAACGCATAATGAAATTGTTAAATTAGAAAAAAATCTTTCCGCCTTGCATGAAAAAGAAGCCGCGCTGGTATTTGTTTCAGGCTATGTTGCTAACGACGCGGCAATTCAATCTTTGGCAAAAATAATTCCAAATTTAATAATTTTTTCCGACGAAAAAAATCACGCTTCAATCATTACGGGAATTAGAAATAGCGGCGCTAAAAAGCATATTTTTCGCCATAATGACATGGCGCATTTAGAAGAATTGCTTAAAGAATATGAAAAAAATCAACCCAAATTAATCATCTTCGAGTCGGTATATTCAATGGATGGCGACTTTGGCTGCGCTGCAGAAATTGTTGCTCTTGCAAAAAAATATCAGGCTTTAACTTATGTTGATGAAGTTCACGGCGTTGGGCTTTATGGCAGATTTGGCGCGGGTTTGTGCCAAGAATTACAAATGATGGATCAAGTTGATATTATTCAAGGAACGCTTGCCAAGGCTTTTGGCGCGGTGGGCGGCTATATTGCGGCGCGCAGCGAAATTATCGATGCCATTCGCCTTGTTGCTTCGGGATTTATTTTTACTACCGCGCTTCCGCCAGTAATTGCCGGCGCTTTAAATGAAATTATTCCAGCAGTTAAAAATGCCGATTCGCAGCGCAAAAAATTGCAAGAAACCAGCGCAAAATTAAAAGCAAAATTGCAGCAAAATAATATCAAAATTGTTGAAAATAATTCGCATATTATTTCAGTTAAAATTGGCGATGCCGTTAAAGCTAGAGAGATTTCAAGGCACTTGCTAGATGAGCATAATATTTATGTTCAGCATATAAATTTTCCAACTGTTGCTAAAGGCGACGAGCGTTTGCGCATTACAGCCACGCCATTTCACGATGATAAAATGATTGATGATTTAGTAACTGCTTTGACAAAATTCATCTAAAAAATGTTGCAAAATTATGCTGGCGGCAATGTCGTCGATAAATTTGCTTTTGTGATTGCGAGAAATTTTATTATAGCCAAGGTCTCTAGCCTCAAAGCTTGAGAGCCTTTCTTCAAAAAGAAAAATCGAGAATTTATTTTCTAAAAAATCATTCAAATTTTTAGCAAAATTTTCAGCAAATTGCGACATTTCAATTGCGCTTCCATCCATGTTTATAGGATATCCAACCACCAAAGCGCTAATATTATATTCTTCAATTAGCTCGGCAATTTTAGCAAAATCTCTGGCATTGCTTATGCGATTGATGATGAGTTTTGGGCTGGAAATTAATCTGGTTTCGTCAGATTTAGCAATGCCAATGCGCTTGCTGCCAACATCAATTGCCATTAAAGAACCTTTCCTTGGTAAAATCTTTTTGTAATCTTGATTTGGCTCTAATAAAATGTTAAAAATCACGCAAATTTAAAATTAATTTCCCCAAAATTTATGGCAACCGTCACTAAAGAAGATATTACAAAAATTTCTCGTTTGGCAAGAATAGAAGTTTCAGATTCTGAAAAAGAAACTTTAGCAACGCAAGTGGGTAAAATTATCAATTGGGTTGAAGAATTAAACGAAGTTAATACCGACAATGTGGCGCCGCTTACCAATGTGCACGAAATGGCAATGCCTTTAAATAAGGATGAAGTTAGTGATGGCGACATTGCTAAAGATGTTTTAGCTAATGCTAAAGATGCTAAATATGGCTATTTTGCAGTGCCTAAGGTTATTGAATAATCATGTTGCAAAGTGAATTTTCTCAAGGGGCGTTTTCTTTTCCAAAGAGGCAAAATTTTTTATATGAAGATTTTATTTTTTTGCCCGAAAATTCTAAAGCGGTAAAAATTTTAGAGAGTTTTTTTGCGCAAAAATCTTTTTCTTCCTCAAAGCTGCAATCGCTTGTTATTAAAGGCGAAAAGGCAAGTGGTAAAACACATTTGCTACATATTTTTGCTAAGAAAAATGAAGCAAAATTTTTAGACAAATCTGAAATTAATAAAGAAAATTTAGTAAAAATTTTACAGAAAAATCAATTTTATA
>Ga0209550_10004325_pt1 | contig 13474 bp, 7 predicted proteins | sample LauGreSuBDMM15SN_2_FD_187567 | JGI IMG/M metagenome (GOLD analysis project Ga0209550, IMG submission 187567) | Freshwater lake microbial communities from Lake Michigan, USA - Su13.BD.MM15.SN (SPAdes) (version 5) | ecosystem: Environmental > Aquatic > Freshwater > Lake | place: Lake Michigan, USA... | reverse complement strand
AGCAACAACTGTCGGTGTGCGTGGCACGATGGACCCTGAACCAAGTTCAGGGTGACGGTTTTGGGGGAGTTATATGTTCAAAAAAATCCTAATCGCAAACCGTGGCGAAATTGCTTGCCGGATCATCAAAACCGCACGCCGGATGGGGATCGCGACCGTCGCGGTCTATTCCGATGCCGATGCGCGTGCGCCATTCGTGCAAATGGCCGATGAGGCGGTGCATATCGGGCCTTCGCCTGCTGCGCAGTCTTATTTGATTGCGGATAAGATCATCGCCGCGTGTAAGCAAACAGGCGCCGAAGCTGTACATCCGGGCTATGGCTTCCTGTCCGAACGCACCAGCTTTGCGCAAGCCTTGGCCAAGGAAAACATCGCCTTTATCGGCCCGCCTGTAAACGCGATTGCCGCGATGGGCGACAAGATCGAGTCCAAAAAGCTGGCGTTGGCGGCGGGCGTCAATGTCGTCCCCGGCTTTGTCGGGGAAATTGACGACACGGAACATGCGGTGCGGATTTCGGCAGAAATCGGCTATCCCGTTATGATGAAGGCGTCTGCGGGCGGCGGCGGTAAGGGGATGCGGCTTGCCTATAATGAGCAGGATGTCCGTGAAGGCTTTGAGGCGACGAAGCGCGAAGGGTTAAACTCGTTCGGCGACGACCGCGTCTTTATCGAGAAATTCATCCTCAACCCGCGCCATATCGAAATTCAGATATTGGGCGACCAACATGGCAATATTTTATATCTGAACGAACGCGAATGTTCGATCCAGCGGCGACATCAAAAGGTTGTTGAGGAAGCGCCATCGCCCTTCGTCACGCCGAAAATGCGCAAAGCTATGGGTGAGCAGTGCGTGGCCTTGTCCCGTGCGGTCGGCTATTATTCCGCCGGAACGGTCGAATTGATCGTATCAGGTGCGGACCCGAGCGGCGAGAGCTTCTATTTCCTTGAAATGAACACGCGGTTGCAGGTGGAACATCCCGTAACCGAATGCATCACCGGCATTGATTTGGTCGAACAGATGATCCGCGTCGCCGCAGGTGAGAAGCTGGCCATGACGCAAGACGATATCAAAATCGACGGTTGGGCCATTGAAAACCGCGTCTATGCCGAAGACCCTTATCGCGGGTTTTTGCCGAGCACGGGACGCTTGACGCGCTATCGTCCGCCCGTGACGGGTTGGACCGAGGACGCAGATGCCAACGGTCGTCGCGGTGTTGAGGGTATCCGCGTAGATGACGGCGTCTATGATGGCGGTGAAGTGTCGATGTTCTACGATCCCATGATCGCCAAGCTCATTACCTGGGGCAAAACGCGGGATGAAGCCGCTGACCTACAAATCGCTGCGCTTGACCGCTTCGAAATTGAGGGGCTTGGCCACAATATCGATTTCGTCAGCGCCATCATGCAACATCCGCGTTTTCGATCAGGCGAACTCACGACTGGTTTCATCGCCGAGGAATATCCTGATGGTTTCCAAGGCGCAGCATCGACGCCCGAGCTGGTCAAATCACTTTGCGCCATCGCTGGTTTTGTAGCGACGGCGGAGGCGGACCGTGCGCGGCATGTCGATGGCCAGTTGGGCGATACGCTTGATCCGCCAGCCCGCTGGCAAGTGACGATAGGGGAGGCGGTCTATGAAATCGAAATGCGTGATGGCGACATCCATGTCGATGGTGTGCCTTTCGACCTGTCGATGGAATATGACCCCGGAGACCGCTTGATCGAAGCAGAAATTGGGGAAGAGGAACTCGCGGTCAAAATCCGTAAAACGCGAACTGGGTTCCATCTGACAACGCGCGGTGCAACCCATGTCGCCCGTGTTCTGCCAGGCCACATCGCGCATCTGGCCACGCATATGATAGAAAAGATCCCGCCAGATTTGTCCAAATTTCTGATTTGCCCGATGCCGGGCCTGCTCACGAATTTGCATGTTAACGTCGGTGACAAGGTTGAGGCGGGCCAACCACTTGCCGTGGTCGAAGCGATGAAGATGGAAAACATCTTGCGTGCCGAGAAATCGGGAACGGTAAAATTGGTCAATGCACAGGCTGGGGACAGCCTCGCCGTCGACGCGGTGATATTGGAGATGGAGTGAAGCTGCTTGTAAGTGCCAACATTGGCATTAAAACAAGCGCAGAGGGTTATTAGGGGAATATCATGGCCAGTACCGCCGAAACTGAAGTCGCACTTGATCCAAAGCGCGACCGCTTGGTTATCACAGCATCGTCGCTGGGTACGGTTTTCGAATGGTATGACTTTTTCGTCTATGGCATTTTAGCGGCCTTAATCGGAAAGCTGTTTTTCCCCGCTGACAACCCGACCGCCGCGACTTTGGCATCGCTAGCGATCTTTGGTGCAGGCTTTGGTGTGCGGCCATTTGGCGCAATCCTGTTCGGCTATTTCGGCGATAAGATTGGCCGCAAATATACGTTTCTTGTCACCATAACCCTCATGGGTGTTGCGACTGCGGCGATTGGATTGCTGCCGACATTTGAAACCGCTGGGTTATGGGCCGCTGGTTTGCTGTTGCTTATGCGCTGTCTTCAGGGACTGGCGCTTGGCGGTGAATATGGCGGGGCCGCTATCTATGTTGCTGAACATGCTCCCAACGGCAAACGCGGCCAATATACCAGTTGGATTCAGGCATCGGTTGCTGGCGGCTTTTTGCTCGCCGTGATTGTCGTGCTAATCACCCGCCAATCCATGAGCAACGAGGCGTTTGAGGCATGGGGCTGGCGTGTGCCGTTCCTGACCTCAATTTTGTTACTCGCGATTTCCCTCTATATGCGCGTCAAATTGTCGGAAAGCCCCGTTTTTAAGGCCATGAAGGAAGCTGGCACAACATCCAAAAACCCGTTTCTGGAAAGCTTTCAATATCCAGGCAATGTGGGGCGTATTTTCGTCGCATTATTCGGCGTCGCTGCCGGATTGACCGTCATTTATTACACGTCGCAATTCGGCACATTATATTTTCTGACGGGGACCGCGCGCGTTCCGGAGGCCGATGCGCTTTTATATATGGCGGTGGGCGCAGCGTTGGCAGCACCGACTTATGTGGCATGTGGTTGGTTGTCGGACAAATGGGGCCGCAAAAGGCTGCTCTTGCTTGGCTATGCGCTTTCCATTGTGGGCGTGTTTCCGATTTTCTGGATGATGGCCGATGCCGCAAACCCCGCTTTGGCGAGGGCGACAGAGCGTAACCCTGTCACTTTGTCCATGCCGGAATGTGATTTTAACGCACTCAACCGCGTACATGAAAGCGAATGTGCGCAAGCGCTCAATTTCCTGACGAAGCGCGGCATAGCCTATAGCAAGCAGGCGAGTGATAGCGTGTCGTTGAACGTCGGTGACGCAAATATTAAGGGCTTTGATGAAAAAGCCTATATCACCGCGCTAGAAAAAGCAGGCTACCCCGACAAATCAGACCCGGCCCAGCGTGAACCTTGGAAAATCATCTTGGCGGTGTTCCTGATGGTGGCATTGTCAGGCATGACTTATGGGCAAGTGGCGGCAATCCTTGTAGAATTATTCCCAGCCAAAATTCGCTATACATCCATGTCGATACCCTATCACATAGGCACAGGCTATTTTGGCGGGTTTCTGCCGTATATTTCCCAATATATCGTTGCGCAGACCGGACAGCCATTCTCCGGGCTTTGGTATACAGTGGCGGTTACCGCGATGGCATTCATCGTAGCGTTTATTTGGCTGCCGGAAACATCCGGAAAAACGGAGCTGGATTGACAGCGCGTCCAGCAGGGACAAAAGGCGGTCGATGACGGATTTTGAGCATCCTTTGCGCCTTCACCTTGACGGTGAGGCGTTGGTTTCCAATTGGCGCTTGCTAGATGCGCATAGCGGCGCGGCGCGGGCAGGGGCTGCTGTAAAAGCCAATGCTTATGGCTTGGGTGCGCGCGAGGTCGTCACCCGTTTGCGTGATGCAGGGTGCCGCGACTTTTTCGTTGCCCATTGGGGCGAGGCGCAAGCCATTGCCGATTTGGTGCCGCCCAGTTGGATATCAGTGCTAAATGGTATCGCGCACACCGATCTTGCCGCTGCGCGGGCGTTGGCGGCTACTCCAGTGCTGAACACGCCAGAGCAAGTTGCGATGTGGCGTAACGCAGGCGGAGGGCGATGCCATGTGATGTTCGATAGCGGCATTAACCGCTTGGGCGTTGCACCGCAGCACATCGCGGACGGCGCACTCGACGGTGTAGAGGTTGATATGTTGATGTCGCATCTGGCGTCGGCGGACACCGATTTCGCGCAGAACAGCGAACAGCTATATCTGTTCAACCGAATTGTTTCCGCAACCAGTGCGCAGCGGTTCAGCTTAGCCAATAGCGCAGGCATCATGTTGGGCGCAGACTATCATTTTAACCTGACGCGCCCTGGGGTCAGCCTATATGGCGGTATTGCCCGTGCGGGAATGGAGGAATGGATCAGACCGGTCGTTCGACTCTCGGCGCGGCTTCTGCAGGTGCGATACTTACCTGCAGGCGCAACGGTCGGTTATAACGCAACTTATGTCTGTTCCAAAGAGACCTGCCTGGGCACGATATCTATTGGTTATGCAGACGGATATTTGCGCGCATTTTCCAGCAAGGGGAGGGCTTGGGCAGATGGACGTGCATTGCCGGTCATTGGCCGCGTGTCGATGGACCTTGTGACACTTGATCTCAATGCCGCGCCAGATATGCGCGAAGGCGACTGGGTCGATGTCGAATATGACCTTGTCACGGCTGCGGCACTAACAGGGCTGTCGCAATATGAACTGCTCACAAATTTAGGATCAAGGTTCGCACGTATTTGGAGCTGATGCCATCCACACCAAGTGGCATTAAACAAGTTCTAGGTTTATCCTTCCCCAAACAGGGGGTTGTGCAGCGTTGTACGCGCCCACACTGTAATCCTAGCCTGTTAAGTCTGTTCGCTCAATTCTGGCGACGGGTGAACGTTGACGAATGCGGGTGCCGGTAACGTCATTCTCATATTGTGCTGTTAACGAATACCGCTCAATGGCATAGACGCCCATGGCTTCGTCCGCGCTTTCAGCTTTCAACGGAGCGTAGATTCGGGTTTTGATGGCTTGCAAAACAACATCAGTCCAATCGGTGCTTCCTTGATTTCTAAGGATCTCGGGCTCATCGACTTTGCCGTTAGCGGCAATCCAAAATCCAATGTCCACCCATCGATTTTCGAACACTTTAGTTGCTATGCGGTTCAAGCCACTACCACCAGCCATAGCCCGAGCAGCTTGTGCCTCGTTCATTTTTATTGGCGTAGAATATAACAGAATTGGTTGGTCCGCACCACCCATAGTGGCGTAGCGAGCGATCAACTTGTCGGCCGTTTGACTGTTGCCGTCAACTCGATCCAAGCGCAATCTGAGAACTTCTGCGACGATTTTGAGTTTGTCTGAACCGTCGGCGGGTCTATTTACAAACTTAGTAATTCCGTCCAGTGCCTCCTTTTTCCGGAATGCTGTTTTTTCTGTTTCTGCTCGTTGTACCCGAAGGGATAGTTCCCGTAAGCGGGCAATGGCTGCAACTTGAGGTAAGCCAGCCGCGAGTGAGCGCCTCTCAATCTCAAGATACTTGTCACTTGCTTCTTCAAGGTAACCAAGCTTCAATCGAGAATCTGCAACCTCAATCTCAGCTCCAAATACGCGATAATCATTGGGTTTGAGTGCGCCTTTCAAAGTATCGCGCATATCAAGAACTGAGATTCGATAAACGTCGAACTCCCCTAAATGGGTAGCTACATTTCCGTTTGCACGAAGCAAATCTGAGACTTCGATGGGATATTTTTCTTTATGTTTTCGGTTCCGTCCAAGCGCATTCGCCAGGGTCGAGCGGGCATTTCGGTAATCGCCTGCGACAAATTGATTTTCGGCATGGGCGAGCGTTACCTTTATGTCTTGATCAGGTGGGCATTTGCGCGCGAGACACGCTTTCAAGTCGGCCTCTGTGTCTTTTAGTGACCTTGCAGTGACAACGATTTCCCGCTGTGCTTCTTGTTTTGCTATCACTGGGCTACTGCCAGCAGTCATCAAGAGCAGAGTGACCAGTTTAAATGTTTTTTGCATGGAGTGTCCTAAATTCTAAATGATTTTAACGGCCTGTGATGAAGATGTTAAGATGAGACTTTAGCTCCAATTATCTCCCAGTTAGGATTAGAGCCCCGCCGTTTTATTCCCGATAGGGGCTATCGAAGAAAGTGACTCAAAGCGTAGTTACCTCTGAGCCACTGTTCCGCCTGCATCGCAAAAAAACCTAGTTCAAGCTCCAAAAAAGGGGCGCTGAAATTGCGTCGCACTGTTCTTACAGCTCATCGCATTAACACAATGTACCTGCCATTCTAACCCAATGGCTACTTGTTCAAATGCCTGTGGGTTATTTTGTGCCAAGAGTAACAGCGATAGGCGGGGCCTTGTCTGGGTCAGATGCGACGTAGGCTGGATTAAAGCGTTCCGCCCATGCTTCGGCCTCCTTTAACCATTCGATATGTACGTCTTCATACGGCAGGTTGTGCGTACCCTTTGGCTGCTCGACATATCTGAAATCTATGCCTTCTTTCTTACCTGATCCTCTCAGTCGCGACACGAGTGTGCGTGATTGTTCAATAGGAATACGCGCGTCCCGCAAGCCGGCAACAATCAGAATCGGACTCCAAGGTCCATTAGTATTCCGCGCCGAAGAAATGCCGATCAAATCGTCAGCCGTTGCCTGAAAATTTGCACCGAAGTCACCAAAAGCCCGCGTGTCATATGCCTTCATCATTGGGAAGTCATAAACACCGGCTCCAGCGATCGCACATTTCCACTTATCCGCGTCGCGTTGCGCGCCTCGCGCCGTGGCATAGCCACCATAAGACCAACCCATGAGGCAGGCACGCTTGGGATCGATTAACCCAGATTGACCAAACCAAGTCAGTACATCATTCAAATCATCCTGCATCCGCAAGCCATAGCCATTGGGTTTACGGCCTTCCTTCACAAATTCCTTACCATAACCGCCTGAGCCACGATAATTAGGCTGAATTACAACATAACCAAGCTCAGCCATCGCCTGATGCCAAGGAAAGAAACCGAATTCTTCCTGGTCGCGAACCCCATAAGGTCCACCATGCGGCATCACAATTACGGGAAGTTTCTGCCGATTTGGCCGATGGCGTGGATAAGTGACGACAGCTTCGATTTCTAGACCGTCAGATGCTTTGTAGCGGACAGAATTAGTTGGGTTGAGTTCAAAATCCTTAATGACCGGGTGCGCCCAGCCAACAAGGTTCAAATTGCCAGTTTCAGTGTCGAAGAGGTAATAGCCGCCTGGGGCGTTTACCTTAGCAATTCGCATGAGGATTTTCGTATCCCCATCGTTGGTGGACAGAATTTGGGCATTCCCACGACCAAAATCCTTATCCATGAGCTTCTGTACTTCGGCAAGACGTGGGTCAAACCAGCGCGTGCGCTGCTTCGTGGATGTATACGCAACGCCTGCTATGGCATTATCAGCCTCATTGGAGATAATACCATCAATGTCATAGCCTTTAACCCCAAATATAGGGTCTCCCACTATCTGCATCGTTTTTAAATTTACTTTGTAGACTTTACGAAAGCCATCCTTGTTGTTCGTCGCATATGCCGTGTCAGGCTCATCAAGGAAGATGTCAGGTATTATTTGAGTTCCTGTAAAAGTAGTATCCGCTTCGTTGGAAACGGTCCTCATCACGCCGTTGCCATCAGACCTATACATTAAGCGCTGTTTACCACTGTCACCATCGTTACCGACACCGGCGCGAATGACACCATTACCGTCAACAAGCCAACTTCTAACCTCAACATTTGGTCGCATGATCGTTTTGGATTTGCCAGAGCGGACATCCACTTCGATCACCTCAGGATTGCCGCTGTAGTTCATTTCCTTTAAAACATCGCGTGAAACTAGGATCATTTCCTTTTCATCGTCGATGAACAAAATGTTCGCACCACTTCCACCAGCACCGTCCCATGCCAATGGGCTTATTTTTTTAGTGTCTAGGTCATAGGAGACCAAGCGCGACACATCCGAACGGCTTCCGTCGATCACTTCACGCGATGAAACTGTAAAAACAATCGTTCGGTTTCCAACAAAACGCCATGATCCAATCGTCCGGTCGCCGGCCTCTCTAAACTCTTCCGCTAAAGCAAAAAATATGGGCGCTGATCCGGGCTTGGTCACATTGATATAGCCAAGATAATCAACACTGTCCTTCGTCATCATGACCGCAATCTTGGTGCCGTCTGGCGAAAGTCGGGGAGAGCGCATAAATGGGCGTTTACCAAACACGGCAGTATCTACCCTTCCGCGCGGAGCGTTTACCACGATAGTCTGGGCATCAACCGCCTGGACCGCAATACGCATGAGTGCTGCATTACCTTCGCCGGCAGCAGGCGAAAAAGTTGATGGGGCTACAACGCCTATAAATAAAGCAGCTAATTTCGTTTTCTTCATAATTTTACCTGCCGATTATGCTACATTAGTCTGCAAACTTTTACGTAATCATGCATTATAGTTTTGATACTGTTCGACGCAAGAGAGATGATGACGCGGGCGGTAAATGGACCGCACAACGCAATCCGGTCCGATGTGATTGGCGGGATATAGCAGTGGCATGTTGCTGACGTGACGCCCAGCTCTCCCAAAATTGGTATTAGAGCGTTTTTTGATCATTCAGTGTCATGTCCGCATGAACCGAAGTAACTGGCACATTCGTGGTGCCGGAAGATATCGACGAGGTTGCCGATCAGGCTCAAAAGGCCTCTCACAGTTAGTTTTTCTGCCTTTTACAGCATTGTTTTGAGTTTGGAAAAAGGCTTTTCGATTGGAATGAAGTCAGGGCTGTATCGCGGCAGGAACCGGAGTGTCGCGGCAGTTGTCTCGATCTGCTCCGGCACTAATATCCATTTGTGGCTCGACAGATTGTCCATGATGACCACGTCACCGGTTCGCAGTTCCGGCACGAGAACCCGGCTACGCTATGTCTGTACTGGCCAAGCCTGACCGACACTAAATGGTGCAATTCCCCTTGCACATCAAGTTCAGCCAAAAAAAGGGCGCCAAAATCGGCGCCCTTTTATTATCAATTGGAACTCTTGTATCAAAACTTTGCATTGATACCGAAGAAAAAGTTCCGACCAAAGCTATCGAACGGATCACCGCCAGCAGTTCCAAGCAAACCAAGTGGGGGCTGCTTGTCCAGAAGGTTGTTCACGCCACCAAACACACGTAGATCGTTGCCAATGTCAACTCCAACGCGGATATCGTGATACAAGACGTCTGGATAATTGACCTGAGGAAACGCATCGGCATTAGCAGGCGCCAATTCAACAATGTTGCCCAAAATAGGATCGCAAGTAGCGCCCTCACGACCAGTTTGGCCACGGAAAGTACCTGTCAATGGGCATTGCCCCATATAATTGTTTTGAGTTTCATATGAACCAATTGTCATTTTGCCTATGTAGCGAGCCGCATATAACACATCAAAGTCACCAAAATCATAGCTTAGTGAGAAGCTAGCGGCCCATTCTGGGTCACCTAACTCACCGAGCTGCCGATTTGGGTTCTTGGGGTTGGTTGGATCTGTAAAGTTATCCAATCGCAAGGCCTTTGTAGCAATCACACGAGCTGCTAAACGATCACCATTTTCGAAAGTTTTGCGATAGGCAAGGTCAAAATCGATACCCCTTGTACTTTGCTTAGCAAAGTTTATTCCACCCGAAATAACTGCAGGCTCAACAAATAATCCAGTAGAAGGATCCCGCTGAACAGTTGAGCAGAACGGATTATTAATTCCGCTCGCGTTGGAATAGCACAAGCTGATAATTGACTGCGCCGACAAAGAGGCGATCAGATCTTCAACTTCAATCTTGTAATAGTCCACCGTCAAACTCAAACCAGGGAAAAAGCTGGGTTCGACTACAACGCCGAGCGTCAAGCTTTTACCTTTTTCTTCGATCAAGGTAGGGTTCCCCCCTGAAAGGAAACCAGTTGAAGCCGTACGCGCCGTACAGTTTACGAATGGAGCACCCAAAGCAACCGGAAACGCTGTGGATGCACAAGCCGCAACAAGTGCCGAATTAGCGGTTGTTGGCACGCCTGCAGCAGAACAGTTGGCGGCTGTTGTACTGCCTGGTGATACAAGGTCACAGGGATCTGAGATTTGCGCAAAGTTCTCCGACGATGGCGAGAACAAATCTCCCTGGGTTGGCGCACGAACCGACGTAGCATAAGCTGCACGGAATCGAACGTCTTCGATTGGGGCATAAATACCCTGCACGTTGTAGGCATATACTGTGCCGGTACGGGTGTTGTAATCAGATACGCGACCAGCAAAGTTCACCGACAATTCCTTGGCGAAAGAGACATCCTTCAACAAAGGAACCTGCACTTCTGCATAAGCTTCCTTCACTATAAATTGCGGTGGATTGAAGTCTTGCAAAGCATTCAAGAAGGTCGCGCCGCTTGAAGTCAATTCATCATAATCGATGCCAGCCTTTTCCTTGCGATATTCAGCACCCATAGCGAAAGCAACTGGTCCGCCTGGCAATTCAAAAAGCTGTGACAAATCACCGCCAACAAATGCGGAAGCAACAAACTGGCTTGCAAATTCGTCAGTCCGGCCTTCGGTGTTGATGAAGTCTAATGCACGAGGATCGCCAACGCCCTGACCAAAAACGTTCATAGGCACGCAAGCAGTATTGACGTTCGAAACCGCATTCACGCGGCAAATAACGCGTTGACCGGCAGAATTTGTTACAAAGTTTGAACCCGTGAAGGTTGAAGGAGCGACTACAGCATCAACGGCAAGGTTAAAGCCATCAAAGGCTGTCCCCGCTTGATTGAAGATAACGAGGTTGTTGGTGTTAAAGCCAACAGCTTCAAAACGACCATAGTTGACGGCGAGTTCGTAGTTCCAGTCTTCGTTAAACGTGCCTTCTACGCCTCCAACAGCGCGATAGGTTTCGCGTGTGCCTTCAAAACGACGTCCACCAAAGTCAATGTTGAACCGAGCGAGACCGAAGGTGCCTGTTGCCAAATTCGAACACAGACCATTTTGCTGCAGAACAGCAGTATTTTGAGCACTCAAAAATCCATTATTACAACGAAACGCCGGTCCACCTAGCGTACCCGGGACGCTCGTGAAGAAACTTGGCTGGCCTTCACCAGAAACTTCTGTGCGAACATATTTTGCTTCAATGAAGGGCTTAAAAGCATCAGATATGTCATAATGCGCCAAAAGGTTCACCGCATAGCGATCTACCGCAGCCAATAGGCTGCCGGTGTTGCGAAGTGTGGAACCAGAGCCACCTTGAGTGTTTCCTGAACCAACACTTGCAAAGTTGACTGTCGGGGTATCAATGAAAAGGTTGCCAAAGTCATTAAACCGGAGGAATCTACCTCCGCTTAAACCGCCGACAGTCCCCGCATCGGATATTGTTCCATTGCGAATGCCGCAAAGGAAGGTGTTATCTGGGATACCGTCGGAGGCACTGAAGCCAACCTCACCGCCGGCAGCGCCCTGCGGATCGGTCAACTGAAACTGACAGCGGCCGCTTGCGGCGCCCGTCAATCCATCGCGCTGATAATTTAAAAGAGGCTCTTGGCGCGTATATTCAGCTGAAACTGCTACGTTACCACGGCCGTCTGCGAAATTCTGCCCGGCGATACCGCTGACGAAATATGTTCCGCGATCGCCACGCGAGGAAATACCGCCCTGCGACCGCAATGAGATACCTTCATAATCACGCTTCAAGATGAAGTTGACAACGCCAGCGACTGCGTCCGAACCGTAAATCGCAGAGTTACCGCCAGTGACAATGTCGATCCGCTGAACAAGGTCGGTTGGAACTGTGTTGACGTCAAAGCCGTTATCGCCTGGCGATGAAGTCACGTGACGACGACCATTTACAAGAACTAGCGTTCGGTCTGTGCCAAGGCCACGAAGGTCAAGAAGGCTGAGCCCCGCAGTACCGATAAAACGGCTAGAGTTACCCGAGCTGAATGTTGAACGTAGAGATGGAAGATCGTTTAATGCATCGCCGAGCGATAACTCGCCTGTTCCCGTAAGATCTTCGATCGTCACAGATGTAAGTGGGACAGCTGACTGCAGGGTTGGTCTTGCAATGCGTGAACCAGTGACCAAGATTGGCTTAGCCCCAACTTCTTCTCCTGCCTCTTCCTCTTGTGCCTCTGCGGTAACCTCTTCGTCAGCCTTTGCCCCATCACTTGTGGGTGTATTCTGCGCAAATGACGGAAGTGCGGCAAACAAAGCAAAACTGATTGCAGACCCTGCAATCAACAAACGTGACTTCTTCATAAAAAGCTCCCCAGCTTAACTTATTATCGGTTACACGACCCAACATCAGCTTTGGAAGTCGGACTTAGCAAAACAGCTTATCTCGTAACCTAGGGTATATCAAGTATGCAATTAATCGTGCTTAAAATCTGAAATTTCTTTTCGGATGTTGCTACAATGCAACAGTATTAATCGAAGGTTCATCGGTTTATTCGTGAATATTGGCCTTCAAAAGCCGTCAAATGCCGATGTGCAGGCTCAAATCACGCCCGTCGGTCAAGATGTAATTCACCAATGTTGCAGTGCACTATAGCTTGATGCTATCTTGCGGCAGATTTCCAGGAAGGACCGAGTATGGCACGTAACGCCAACAAATATGGTGATGGCCCAATCATCATAAAAAAATATGCCAATCGCAGGCTGTATAATACGCAGTCCTCGAGATATATTACCTTGGATTTCCTCGCCGAACTCACACGCAAGGATGTTGACTTCAAGGTTGTCGACGCCAAGTCCAATGAGGATATCACCCACAGCGTCCTCACGCAGATCATTATGGATGTTGAAAATAATGGACAGCAACTGTTGCCAGTTGGCTTTCTCAAGCAATTGATCGCAATGTATGGGGATTCGATGCAGGGCATGGTGCCGCAATTTTTGGAAACGTCGATGGACAATTTTCGCAAGAACCAGCGACAAGTTCAAGAAGTGATTGAAACAGCGATCACCTCTGGTCCTTTTGGCCATTTGGCAAAGCATAATATTGAATTCATGCGCTCTGCACGCGAAGCATTGATGCCGAATTTGGGTAACCTCACCGGCAAAAAGCCGGAACGCGATGAAAGCGTTGCCGAGCTCAAGCAACAAATCACGGCGCTGCAAGCGCAGATTGACCAAATGGCCGCTGACCGCGCCTCATAATTTTTCTTTAAAAAACAGGTAATACTTTGATTAAAAATGCTTTAAGCGTCACCCGCGCGCAAAATTTCGCTGGTTGGTATCAGGAAGTCATTTCAGAGGCTGATTTGGCAGAAGAATCCGGTGTGCGGGGATGCATGGTCATCCGGCCATGGGGCTATGGCATGTGGGAACGCATCCAGAAGCTTATGGATGCAGAGATTAAGGCTGCTGGCGTTGA
>Ga0209550_10004324_pt1 | contig 13475 bp, 7 predicted proteins | sample LauGreSuBDMM15SN_2_FD_187567 | JGI IMG/M metagenome (GOLD analysis project Ga0209550, IMG submission 187567) | Freshwater lake microbial communities from Lake Michigan, USA - Su13.BD.MM15.SN (SPAdes) (version 5) | ecosystem: Environmental > Aquatic > Freshwater > Lake | place: Lake Michigan, USA... | reverse complement strand
TTGGGGACCCGAGAATTTGGTCGATGAAGGCATCGGTCGCGCCGAAGATTGGATTCTGCGCAGTGACCCCAAAAAGAAGGGCGGCAAGTGGCACGGGTTCGGCCAAATGGCTGACGGCTTTAACATGCTCGATCCCATCAAGGCCACCATTGTCACGCCAGGCCTGAACTTGGATGGCAAGTTTGACAAAACAGGCATTCCTGCTTCGGTGCTCACCAAGTTCCTTACTGAACACGGTGTGGTAGTTGAAAAAACTGGCCTTTATAGCTTCTTCATTATGTTCACCATTGGCATTACCAAAGGCCGATGGAATTCCTTGCTAACGGCCTTGCAGCAGTTCAAAGACGACTATGACCGCAACCAACCCATGTGGCGCATCATGCCGGAGTTCTGTCAAAAGCAGCCCAAGTATGAGCGCATGGGCCTGCGTGATTTGTGCCAGCACATTCACACCTTGTATGCCAAATATGACATCGCGCGTTTGACCACTGAAATGTATTTGTCAGATTTGACGCCTGCCATGACCCCCGCCGATGCTTACGCCCAAATTGCCCGCCGCAAAACTGAACGCGTTTCGATCGATGCCTTGGAAGGTCGTGTTACGGTAGGCTTGGTCACACCATATCCGCCTGGCATTCCTTTGCTGGTGCCTGGCGAGGTGTTCAATAAGAAAATCGTGGACTACTTGAAGTTCTCACGGGAATTCAATATGCAGTGTCCTGGCTTTGAGACGGACATACATGGTTTGGTCGAAGAGAAGGGCGCTGATGGCGTGACCAGGTATTTCGCAGATTGTGTTGCCGTCAAGTAAGCGCGACTTTGACTTTTAATTTTTTAAAGAATTCCTATGAGCTTCCTAAAAGGTAAAAAAATTCTACTGACTGGCTTGCTGTCAAACCGCTCTATTGCTTACGGCATTGCAAAGGCCTGCCATGCTCAAGGTGCTGAACTTGCGTTCAGCTATGTAGGCGATCGATTTAAAGATCGGATTACCGAGTTTGCTGCCGAATTTAATTCGAATTTGATTTTTGATTGCGATGTAGGGGATGATGCGCAAATTGAAAAAATGTTCCAAGACTTAGCGGTACATTGGGCCAAGTTCGACGGATTTGTTCACAGCATTGGCTTTGCACCCCGAGAAGCTATTGCGGGCGATTTTCTAGACGGTTTAAGCCGTGAGTCATTCAAAATTGCTCACGACATCAGTGCATACAGCTTTCCCGCAATGGCAAAAGCTTCTTTGCCTTTTTTGAACCAAGATGCTGCTTTGCTAACCTTGACTTATTTGGGCTCAATGCGCGTGGTGCCAAGTTACAACACCATGGGATTGGCCAAGGCTTCTTTAGAAGCCTCCGTCCGTTATTTGGCAGATTCATTGGGCGCAAAGGGCATCCGGGTGAATGGCATCAGTGCTGGCCCAATCAAAACTTTGGCTGCCAGTGGTATCAAGGGATTTGCCAAAATTTTGAGCGTCGTGGAATCTACTGCGCCCATTCGCCGCAATGTGACCATTGACGACGTGGGCAATGCAGCCGCGTTTCTCATGAGCCCCTTAGCATCTGGCATCTCTGCAGAGATTGTTTATGTGGATGGTGGTTTTAGCCAAGTGATGGGTGGATTTAGCCAGTCACTCTAAGTGAAGGGCGGGTATTTCTGAAAATGCGTTTATTTGCCTGATCTTCAAACAACAGGAGTAAAGTTGGGGTCTTAACAAGCAATCAATTCGAAGCTTCGGATAAAGTTGCCCAACTTATTGATCCAGCAAACACACATGTATATTTCTATTCCTGGTCTTCAAAGAACAGCTCAGTTGATTGTTTTGGCATCGATTGCAACTGTATTTTTGGGCTGCAACGGTGTTTCCAATGAACCCGTGGCCAAGTCCCTGCTGGCCGAAAACGTCTTGTTCAGTTCTTACCAAGAATCGCCAAAGTACCTAGACTCCACGTCTTCTTACAGTCTCAACGAGACGCCATGGACTTATGCCGTTTACGAGCCGCCTCTTAAGTACCACTATTTAAAACGTCCCTTCGAATTGGTACCGCGCACCTTACTTGAAATGCCCAGCGTCAAGTATTTGAGCAAGGATGGCGCAGAGCTTTCAGCTCAAGCACCTGCAGAGCAGATTGCAGAAAGCGTGTTTGAGCTCAAAATTCAGCCCGGCATTTTGTACCAGCCACATCCTGCCTTTGCCAAATCTGCAGAGGGTGCACCCCTTTATTTGAACCTCAAAGAAGCTGATATTGAGGGCAAGCGCCGCCCTTATGACTTTGAGAAAATGGGCACTCGCGAGCTGTTGGCAGAAGACTATGCTTATGCCATCAAGCGATTGGCCACGCCTCGCATCAAGTCACCTTCCTTTGGTTTTTTGTCTGAAAAAATTGTGGGCCTGACTGATTACGGCTTGCAGATCAAGGCATTCAACGAAGAGTTGAAAAAAGGCAAATCTGCGCGCGAGGTAGGTCCTTTGGGTCATTTGCCTTGGCTGGACTTTAGAGAGCATGCCCTGCCTGGCGTGGTGGTGGTTGATTCACACACCTTGAGACTCAGAGTGGTGGGCAAGTACCCCCAATTCAAATATTGGTTGGCCATGACCTTTTTTGCGCCCATCCCTTGGGAGGTGGATGCCTTTTATGCCCAAGACGGCATGTCGCGTCGCAACCTCAACCCAGACACATGGCCAGTGGGCAGCGGCCCTTACATGCTGACCGAATACATTCCCAATGCGAGCATTGAATTGGTTCGAAATCCCAATTACCGCAGCGTACCTTACCCCTGTGAAGGTGAGCCTAGCGATGAGACAAAAGGCTTGCTCAAGGACTGCGGCAAGAAAACACCTTTTGTCGACAAAGTGGTGTCTGTCATTGAAAAAGAGGCCACCTCGGTGACCACCAAATTCATTCAAGGCTACTACGACATTCCCCAATTGGGTAGCGGTGATGCAGGCGTTCGGTATCAGGTGTCTATTCAAGATGGTACCGGCCGAGCCAAGGATCTGCTCGAGCGGAAAATTCAATTGCCTAGCACCGTTCAGGTGGCCTTTTTTCATTATGGTTTCAATTGGTTAGATCCCGTGGTGGGATTGGGCAAAACACCAGAAGACCGTGTTCGCAATAAAAAATTGCGCCAAGCCTTGGCCATTGCTTTTGACTTTGAAGAGTACGTGTCCATCTTTGAAGAAGACAGGGCTCAAGTGAACCACAGTGTGGTGGTGCCTGGTTTGTTTGGGAACAATTTGTCCAAGCCCAACCCCGTTATTTACGACACCTTGCCAGACGGCAAATTCAAGCGCAAGTCGATTGAGGTGGCCAAGCAGTTAATGGTTGAAGCGGGTTATCCGGATGGGCGAGACGCCAAAACAGGTCAGGCTTTGGTGTTGAACTACGACACGCAAGGGGTGGGTCCAAGCTACAAACCCAAACTTGATTGGGTGGCCAAGCAGTTTGCCAAGCTCAACATTCAAGTTGAAATTCGCAATACCGACTACAACCGCTTTCAAGACAAGATGCTCAAGGGCTCTTCGCAATTCTTTTTCTGGGGCTGGTTTGCAGACTATCCCGATCCTGAAAACTTTTTGTTCTTGCTGTACGGTCCCAACTCAAAAGTCAAATTCAATGGCGAAAACGCCACCAATTACCTCAACCCCGAATTTGATCAGTTATTTGAACAGATGAAAGACTTGGAAGACACGCCTGAACGTGAGGCCAAGATTGGGCAAATGATCAAAATCATGCAAGACGATTTGCCCATGATGTATGGCTGGTCTGATGAGTTTGCTGGGGCCTATCACCAATGGGTGTTCAATGGCAAACCTTCCAACATCATTCCAGACAACTTGTCTTATTTGCGAATTGATCCCGAACTGCGAATGGCCAAAATCAAAGAATGGAATCAAGCAGTTTGGTGGCCCTTGGCAGTCTTGCCTTTGTTGTTGTTGGCGTTGGCTTGGCCGGCTTGGAATGCTTGGCGCAGGCGCCAATCACAGCAAGCCGTGGCCTCTGCGTCCGGTGCTTCTTCATCTCAAAAAGGTTTGTGATGTTTCAATTTTTAACACGTAAATTGGCTTACGGCTTGGCCATTTTGGTGGGTATCAACTTGCTCACCTTTGTGCTGTTTTTTAAAGTGAACACCCCCGATGACATGGCGCGCATGCAGTTGGGTGGCAAGCGCGTCACGCCCGATGCCATTGAAAAGTGGAAAGCCGAACGAGGCTATGACCGTCCATCGTTTTTCAATCCACAAGAAGAGGGTCTTGCGCAGCTAACCAACACCATCTTTTTAGACAGCTCGCTGCGCATGTTTGCGTTTGATTTTGGACGTGCTGATAGCGGCCGCGACATTGCGTCTGAAATTGTTCGGCGCGCCGGCCCCTCCATTGCGTTGGCCTTGCCCACCTTTGTCGTGGGCTTGGGAATTTCTGTGGTGCTGGCCCTTGGTTTGGCGTTTTTCAGAGGCACTTACTTAGACTTTTGGGGCACCGTGTTGTGTGTGGTGTTCATGTCCATCTCATCGCTGTTTTTCATTGTGATGGGGCAGTTCTTGTTTTCTAGAGTGCTCCAACTCATTCCCGTTTCTGGCTTTGCACCTGGCCTTGATGCGTGGCGCTTTTTGGTCTTGCCCGTTGCAGTGGGCATTTTGGCTCGTTTGGGTAGTGAGATTCGATTCAACCGCACCTTGTTCATGGAAGAAATTGGCAAGGACTACGTCCGCACGGCACGTTCTAAGGGCTTGTCAGAAGCTCGCGTGCTCTTTAGCCATGTACTTCGCAATGCACTGATTCCCATCTTGAGTGCGTCGGTGGCCGTCATTCCTTTGTTGTTCATGGGCAGTCTGATCACAGAATCGTTTTTTGCCATCCCTGGTTTGGGCAGTTATTTGATTGAGGCCATTGCTGGGCAAGACTTTGCCATTGTGCGAGCCATGGTTTTCGTGGGCTCCTTCTTGTACATCATTGGCCTGATCTTGACCGACATCAGCTACACCTTGGCCGATCCTCGCATTCGTTTGCAGTAAGTACATCATGCAGCCTGTTTTTCTTCTCACCGATTTATTCGTCTTTGCCATCTTGCTGTTTGTCATTTGGTATGTTTGGCATGTGCGTTCCGATCGCAATTTGCGCGCCAATTGGCGCCTGGCAATGTGCAGGCCTGTCGCCATGGTGAGCAGCATGCTATTGGGTTTCTTTTTACTGGTGGGACTGGCCGATTCCATTCACTTTAGGGAAGCATTGCCCGCAGCAGCAGGTCAAGCCAAACAATTTTCTTCAGAAGCCAACTCGGTTTTAGACAAACTTTTACATCCAATCGCTTCGGCCGCAGAGCGCAGTTACTCCGAGCCCTTGGCCGCATTGGGTTTCAAAAAAGAAACCTTTGAAAAAGACGGCGTGACAGTGCGCGATTACCCCAGACTTCGCTTTGGTGGCAAGCACCTGACTGATCCTGCTCAAGACCTTGCGGCCGATGTTGCTGCCAAATCTTGGTTTGCTCTGGGCCTAGGTGCATTGATTGTTTTGGGTACCTTGCTCACTGCCTGTTTACTTGCTAGTGTGCTCACCCAACAACCGATGGGGGTGGTGTTCTCCAAATTCAAATCAGGTCATACCGAGTGGCCCTGGCGCTCCATGGCCATCACCTTCACGGTGATGGTGTTGGCCATGACCTGGGTGGTCATGTTGTCAGGGTATTACCATGTTTTTGGCACCGATCGGACAGGCAACTCGGTCTTGGTTTTTGCTTTAAAAAGTGTTCGCACGGCCTTGGTTATTGGTGGCTTGACCACCTTGGTGGTGTTGCCCTTGGCTTTGTTTTTTGGCGTGACTGCCGGCTATCTGCGTGGCTGGGTGGACGAAGCCATTCAATACTTGTATACCTTGTTGGCATCCATTCCCGATGTGCTTTTGATTGCCGCTTCGGTGTTACTGCTGCAGGTGTTCATCGACAAAAACCAAGGTGTCTTTGAAACTGCTTTGGAAAGGGCAGATGCCCGATTGTTTTTCTTGTGCCTCATTTTGGGCATCACCTCATTCACAGGTTTGTGTCGATTGGTTCGCGGCGAGACACTCAAGCTGCGCGAACTTGAATACATTCAATCGGCCCAAGCGTTTGGAGTGTCTACGCCCAGGGTGTTGTGGCGGCATATCGTGCCCAACCTCATGCACTTGGTCCTCATCAATACCGTGATGCAGTTTTCTGGGTTTGTGTTGGCCGAGGCGGTGTTGTCTTATGTGGGGGTGGGCGTCGATCCCAAAACGGCCAGCTTTGGCGTCATGATTAACACAGCACGGTCCGAGTTGGCCGTCACGCCTTTGGTCTGGTGGACCTTGGCCACAGCCTTTGTTTTCATGTTCCTCATTGTGCTCAGTGCCAATTTATTGGCCGACGCTATTCGGGATGCTTTTGACCCCCGCACTCGACTTCGCAGTTCAAATTCTCCGGCAAACCCTTCCGCCGCAACAGACAAAGAGGTTGCCGCATGAGCCCGCAATTGAACGTCAAAAATTTGGTGGTCGATCTGCAGACCGAAGCAGGCATGGCTCGCGCAGTTGATGCACTCCACATCAGCTTGAACAAAGGCCAAACCTTTGCATTGGTGGGTGAATCGGGTTGTGGCAAGTCCATGACGGCGCTCTCCTTGCTTCGATTGCTGCCAGACAATGCGGTCATTCAAAGTGGCACAGTCGAGCTTGCCGACATGGATGTGTTCAAGCTCAGTGAAAGCCAAATGCGCACCATCCGTGGCCGCCGTATTTCCATTATTTTTCAGGAGCCTTCCACCAGTTTGAATCCTGTCATGACCGTAGGCGATCAAATTTTGGAAGTGATCTTTCAGCACACGTCTTTGCAAGGTCAAGCGGCACGTCAGCGTGCCATTGAATGGTTCACCAAGGTGGGCTTGCCAGAGCCTGAACGCCGCATGGGTAGCTACCCATTTGAAATGTCTGGCGGTCAGTTGCAAAGGGTCATGATTGCCATTGCCTTGGCGGCTGAGCCTGACTTGCTCATTGCCGATGAACCCACCACAGCCTTGGACGTGACCATTCAAGCCCAGATTCTTGACTTGCTTAAAAGCCTGCAACAAGAACGTGGCATGGCCATGCTGTTGATCACCCACGATTTGGCTGTCGTGAGTGGCATGGCAGATCATGTGGCCTTGATGTATGCGGGGCAGATTGTGGAAGTGGCTTCGGCGGCAGACTTCTTTGTGAGGCCCTCACACCCTTATGCCAAATTGTTGTTGCAAGCTTTGCCAGGTGAAGATTTGCGCGGCAGGCAGTTGGCCGCCATTCAAGGCACTGTGCCGCCCCTGACTCAGGCCTTTAAGGGCTGTCGTTTTGCGCCGCGATGTCCTTATGAGACGCCAGCATGTACAGAAAAAACGGTCGCCATGATGCCCTTGACCGATGCGCACCATGTGCGTTGTGTGCGCCTTCACGATGCCAGTCTTCAGTTGTTGAGTTTGCCGCCCTTGCTTGATCGGCCTCAAGCCTTGTCAAGCGATCACTCAGTTTTGCTTTCAGTGAAAGATTTGTCCGTTGCTTATGCCATTGGCGGGGGTATCTTTGGAAGTAAAAAAACCTTCCAAGCGGTTGACAAAGTGAGTTTTGATATTCAAAAAGGCCAAACATTGGCCTTGGTCGGCGAGTCCGGCTGCGGCAAAACGACCATTGGTAAAGCTTTGCTTCAACTTCTCACACCGCAGACTCAAATTGGCGGCCAAGCTTTTCTCAATGGCAAAGACTTGTTCACTTTAAAAGGCCAAGAGTTACAAGAATCTCGACGTCAACTTCAGATTATTTTTCAAAATCCTTTTGGCTCCTTGAACCCCCGTATGCGAGTGCTTGAGATCTTGGAGGAGGGTATGAAAAGCCTTCACCCTGAATGGTCGGCAGATCAAAGGCGCATTGACCTGAGCACTCTGATGGATCAAGTGGGTCTGAGGTCTGATGCGTTAGATCGCTACCCGCATGAGTTCTCAGGTGGTCAAAGACAAAGAATTGCCATTGCCCGTGCCCTGGCAGTCAAGCCCAATTTGATTGTTTGTGATGAGCCAACCTCAGCACTGGATGTGTCTGTGCAGGCTCAAATTTTGAATCTATTGCGAGAATTACAGGATTCCTTGGGAGTCAGCTACCTTTTTGTAACGCACAACATTGGTGTGGTGGCTTATTTGGCCGACAGGGTTGCGGTTATGCATGCTGGAAAAATCGTTGAAATGGGCGATGCTTCTCAAATTTTGAACGATCCGCAAGATTCATATACAAAAACGCTGCTTTCAGCGGTGCCCAAACTGAATCAGGCACTGGCTTAATTGGCGCTTTTTCCCTACAAATCCGTTCCAAATCAAGGATTTATGGATTAGAATGCGAGCTTCACGACCAAACGGGCGGGTTTTCACCGCCCGTTTTTTTTGGTCGATCGATTAATGAGCAGGGTTCGTACTAAGTCGTTATGGTGGGTATTTAAGGGTGGCATTGCAGCAGATTGTTGAAGAAACCGTGGCCGGTTTGGGCTATGAACTGGTAGAGATTGAACGCTCTGCCGGGGGTCTCTTGCGCATCACCATCGATAACCCCTGGCTAGAAGGCATTGATCGGTTTGAAATTCCTTTTGTCACAGTGGAAGACTGTGAAAAGGTCAATCGTCAGTTGATGTTTGCTTTGGAAGTCGACGGTGTTGAATACCGCCGCCTTGAAGTGTCATCCCCTGGCATTGATCGTCCGTTAAAAAACGAACGCGACTTAGCGCGTTTTGAAGGTGAGCTCATTGACATCACGCTCAAAGCCCCCATGGGAGAGGCTGCAGCAGGTTTGGTCAATGCCACTCGCAAGAAGTTTCGAGGTACGTTGGAAAAAGCAGAGACCGGTGAAGGCTGGCAAATTGTTTGGTCCGACGCGCCAGAGCCAAAACCGGGTGCACGGGTAAGCAAAAAGCGTCCGCCTGTGCCACTTCAGGCACTTGGCTTTGCGTTAGACGAATTAAGAGAGGCGCGACTTGCGCCTGTGGTTGATTTTAAGGGCCGAAAGCCCAAAACAGACTTAGGAGAGTAATCACATGAACCGCGAACTGTTGATGTTGGTCGAAGCCATCTCACGTGAAAAGAATGTTGAACGTGACATCGTGTTTGGAGCCGTTGAATCTGCATTGGCCCAAGCCACTAAAAAGCTTTACGAAGGTGATGTGGACATTCGTGTTGCCATCGATCGCGATAGCGGCAACTACGAAACTTTCCGTCGTTGGCACGTGGTGCCAGATGAAGCAGGTTTGCAGTTGCCCGATCAAGAAATTTTGTTGTTTGAAGCAATCGAGCAAATTTCTGACATTGAAGTCGATGAGTACATCGAAGAAGGTGTGGAGTCTTTGCCCATTGGCCGAATTGGCGCCATGGCCGCGAAGCAAGTTATTTTGCAAAAAATTCGGGATGCCGAGCGCGAAATGTTGCTCAACGAATTCATGGCACGCGGCGAAAGAATCTTGGTGGGCACCGTCAAGCGCATGGACAAGGGCGACATTATTGTTGAGTCTGGCCGCGTTGAAGGTCGACTGCGCCGCAATGAAATGATTCCCAAAGAGAACCTGCGCAATGGCGACCGTGTTCGCGCCATGATCATGGAAGTCGATCTCACATTGCGCGGTGCGCCCATCATTTTGTCGCGTTCTGCTCCCGAGTTCATGATTGAGCTTTTCCGCCAAGAAGTGCCCGAAATTGAACAAGGCTTGTTGGAAATTAAATCTTGCGCACGCGACCCTGGTTCACGTGCCAAGATTGCTGTGTTGTCGCACGACAAACGCGTAGACCCGATTGGCACCTGTGTGGGTGTTCGCGGTACTCGCGTCAATGGTGTGACCACCGAGTTGGCTGGTGAACGTGTTGATATCGTGCTTTGGAGCGAAGATCCCGCTCAGTTCGTCATTGGCGCTTTGGCTCCCGCCAACGTTCAATCGATTGTGGTTGACGAAGAAAAACACGCCATGGATGTGGTGGTTGATGAAGAGAACTTGGCTATTGCCATTGGCCGTGGCGGTCAAAACGTGCGCTTGGCTTCCGACCTCACGGGCTGGAAGATCAACATCATGGATGCCGCCGAGTCAGCCCAAAAGCAGGCAGAAGAAACCACAGGCATTCGTGCCTTGTTCATGGACAAGCTCGATGTCGATCAAGAAATTGCCGACATCCTGATTGAAGAAGGTTTCACCAGCTTGGAAGAAGTGGCTTATGTGCCCATCCAAGAAATGCTTGAAATTGAAAGCTTCGACGAAGACACCGTGAACGAATTGCGCACACGTGCAAAAGACGCACTGCTCACAATGGAAATTGTTCGGGAAGAGAGCGTTGAAGATGTGTCACAAGACCTTCGTGACCTTGAAGGTTTAACGCCAGACTTAATTGCCAAGCTGGTTGAAGCGGGTATTCATACGCGCGATGACTTGGCCGATTTGGCCACCGACGAACTCACCGACATCACCGGACAAGCCGATGCTGAAGCCACCGCCCTGATCATGAAAGCCCGTGAACATTGGTTCACTGGTCAGGCCTAATCTCAAAGGAGGCTAGAACCCCATATGTCCAGTAACACTGTCGCAGAGTTTGCAAGCGAACTCAAAAAATCACCAGACACCCTGATTGAGCAATTGCGCTCAGCGGGTGTCGAAAAATCAGCAGCGTCAGATCCGCTGACTGAATCTGACAAGCAAAAGCTTTTAAGCTTTTTGCAAAATAGTCACGGCACAGTCACAGCTGAACGCAAAAAAATTACTTTGGTGAAAAAATCCACCAGTGAAATTAAACAAGCGGATGCCACTGGCAAAGCTCGAACCATCCAGGTAGAGGTTCGCAAAAAACGCACCTTCATCAAACGCGATGACGAATTAGAAGCCACTTCCGCGCCTGCTGCAGAAGAGCCCGCAGCACCTCTCATTGACCTTGCTGAATTGGCACGCCGCGAGGAAGAAGCAAGAAGCCAAGCCGAGCTTTTGCGCCGTCAGGAAGAGGCATTGGCGGAAAAACGCCGCGAACGTGAAGCCAAAGAGTTGGTCAAGCGTGAAGAAGCTAAAGCTTCAGAAGCTGCCGATTTGGTGCAAACTGAACAAGCACCTGCAAAATCTGCTGAAGAAATTGCGAGTCAAGTTGCCGCTGTTCGCTCGGCCAAAGCGGCCGCTGCTCAGCAAGAAGCCGATAGCATCAATGCCGCTTCAAAACCTGTGGATCCTTCTATTGCGCAGTCTGCAGAAACTGAACGAGTCAAAGCTGAAAACGCAGTCAAAGCCGAGAAAGTTGCTCAAAAAAGAGCCGCAGAAGTTCAAGCCGAACAAGAAGCGCAAGCCATTGTCGAAGATGAAGCTGCGCGTGAGCTCGACTTAAACAAGCGTCGAAACAAAGCTTTGGCAGAAGCTGAAGCCATTCGGGCCATGATGAGTGGCCCTGCCAAAAAAGCGCCTCCCAAAGAGCTGCCCAAGGCTGACCCCAAGGCGGCCAAAGGGACCTTGCACAAACCAGCCCAAGTGCCTGGTGCCGCTCCCAAAAAAGCGCCAGCCGTGTCGGAGCCAAAAGATTCCACCCCAGGCGCAAACAAGGAAGTTAAGTCTGCCAAGTTGTCCTCCAGTTGGGCCGGCGATCCAGCGACTAAAAAGAAAGCCATTCCAACGCGTGGTGACACGAGTGGTGGTGTTGGCCGCAACAACTGGCGCGGCGGGCCCAAAAACCGTCGTGGCAATGATCGCGATCGCGAAGAACAAGTCCAATCTGCGCCCGCTGAAGCGCGTGTGATTGAAGTTCACGTTCCTGAAACCATCACTGTGGCCGAGTTGGCTCACAAGATGGCCATCAAGGCATCTGAGGTCATTAAGCAGTTGATGAAATTGGGCCAAATGGTCACCATCAACCAGCCTTTGGACCAAGACACCGCCATGATTCTGGTGGAAGAACTGGGTCACAAAGCCGTCATTGCAGCGCTTGACGATCCAGAGGCCTTTACCGACGACGAAGTCTCACAAAGTGATGCGCCATTGTTGCCACGTGCGCCTGTGGTCACGGTGATGGGCCACGTTGACCATGGTAAAACTTCATTGCTTGACTACATTCGCCGGGCCAAAGTAGCCTCTGGCGAGGCTGGCGGCATTACACAGCACATTGGCGCATATCACGTTGAAACAGCGCGTGGCATGGTGTCCTTCTTGGATACCCCAGGTCACGAGGCCTTTACGGCCATGCGTGCTCGTGGTGCACAAGCTACCGACATTGTGATCTTGGTGGTTGCCGCCGATGATGGCGTGATGCCGCAAACCAAAGAAGCCATCAAGCACGCCAAGGCAGCCGGTGTGCCCATTGTTGTTGCCATCAATAAAATCGACAAACCCGATGCCAACCTTGATCGCGTCAAGGGCGAATTGGTGGCCGAAGAGGTCGTGCCTGAAGAATTTGGTGGCGAATCCCCATTCGTGGGTGTGTCCGCCAAAACCGGTGCTGGCATTGACGAATTGCTTGAGCAAGTGTTGTTGCAAGCAGAGGTGCTCGAACTCAGGGCACCTGTTACAGCAGCGGCCAAGGGCTTGGTCATTGAAGCGCGTTTGGACAAAGGGCGTGGTCCTGTGGCCACTATTTTGGTTCAGTCAGGCACTTTGTCAACGGGCGATGTGGTGTTGGCAGGCCAAACATTTGGTCGTGTTCGCGCCATGCTGGATGAAAACGGTAAGGCCATCAAATCGGCTGGCCCTTCCATTCCTGTTGAAATTCAAGGTCTCACAGAAGTACCGCAAGCGGGTGACGAATTCATGGTCCTCAGCGACGAACGCCGTGCCCGTGAAATTGCCACTTACCGTGCTGGTAAGTTCCGTAACACCAAACTGGCCAAGCAGCAAGCCGCTAAGTTGGAAAACATGTTCACAGACATGAGCGCTGGCGAAGTCAAAACTTTGCCCATCATTGTCAAAGCAGACGTACAAGGTTCGCAAGAAGCCTTGGCCGCCTCATTGCTCAAACTGTCTACAGACGAGATCAAGGTTCAATTGGTCTACGCTGCAGTGGGCGGGATCAGCGAGTCCGACATCAACTTGGCCATTGCGTCCAAAGCGGTGGTCATTGGCTTTAACGTGCGTGCCGATGCCGGTGCGCGCAAACAAGCCGAAGGCAATGGCGTCAGCATCAATTACTACAACATCATTTATGACGCTGTCGATGAATTGAAAGCCGCCATGTCAGGCATGTTGGCACCCGAGCAGAAGGAAGAAGTCATTGGTATGGCCGAAATCCGAACTGTGTTCGTGGCGTCCAAGATTGGTACGGTTGCAGGTTGTATGGTTACCAATGGCCAGGTTACACGCTCCTCCAAGTTCCGTTTGCTGCGCGACAACGTGGTCATTTACACCGGCGACATCGACTCACTCAAACGCCTCAAAGACGACGTTCGCGAAGTCAAAGAAGGTTTCGAGTGCGGTATCAAACTCAAAAACTACAACGACATTGCAGTGGGCGACCAACTG
>Ga0209550_10004322_pt1 | contig 13475 bp, 7 predicted proteins | sample LauGreSuBDMM15SN_2_FD_187567 | JGI IMG/M metagenome (GOLD analysis project Ga0209550, IMG submission 187567) | Freshwater lake microbial communities from Lake Michigan, USA - Su13.BD.MM15.SN (SPAdes) (version 5) | ecosystem: Environmental > Aquatic > Freshwater > Lake | place: Lake Michigan, USA... | reverse complement strand
GCTGGGATAGTGAACGTTGGATCTTAATGCTGCCTACTGAGTATTAATAGCTAAATGCCAGCAGCTAAATATCAATATGCGATTTTATGAATTCAAATCTAGTCCAACTAAACCATTAACTCCGGCACAGGCACGCATTCGAGCGCTTAAAGATAAGGCCAAACGAGCACAAGCAGCAGTCAAAGCTGAGCGAGCAAGACAAAAGATCCAAGCCGCTCAAACCACTCTAAATCAACTAGAAAGTCATGCAATGTCAAAAACCTTTAGAGCATTACATAAACCCAATAATCCCTACTCTGCCTGGATAGGTATTGGAACCTATGGCTCATTTAATGACGCACTAGCGGCAGCGCTAAGAAAGAAAAAACAAGGCTCTATTGCAGTGCAAATTCAAGATAGCGCTAAGATGGTTGTTTACTCCGCTTAAGCACTATTGAATCTCCAAAACCATTATTTTCGATACCGAAGCAATAGGTATAGTTGTTAACCGATTTTCCAAGCGACTACAAGCAGTAACTATTGATTCAAGGGGATATTGATCCCTATTTGCAGAAGACTTTGGGGGCTTGGGTATTTTTTAACCTAGTAACGGACCAACGATCCGTTGGTCTACAGACTAAATCAACACATAATAATTGACTTCCTTGAGACCTGCGGACTAGTGATCCGTTGCACATCATAAAAAAATCCCAGATCCTTAGGGCATCTGAAGTCGACGAAGGAGGTGCGTATTTTATAGTGCATCCCAATCTAAACGGTTATAGTTTTAAGCCTTGCAATCAATAAAGAACCGAAAGGCAGTTAACAGAAGATTTTAAATCACCTATGTACAACATATTAAAATTAGATGATTGTGGTAACCTGGTAAATCTAGACAATTATTTATGCATACATCCATTCCCGTCATTGATCTTTTTGCTGGCCCAGGAGGTTTAGGGGAGGGATTTTCTTCACTTAAGAAGCAAGGAAAGAATGTATTTCAACTTAAACTTTCAGTTGAGAAGGATCCGAGCGCCCATCAAACGCTCATACTCCGAGCATTATTTAGGACTTTTGGGAATAAAGTACCGAACTCGTATTACGACTACATAACCGGAAGAATCACAAAACAAGAATTTCACAGCGACGAGATTGTTGCCAGTCAGTTTGCTAAAGCTGCCAATGAGGCAAGGAACGTCACCCTAGGAGTAACCCCACCCAAAGATATTGATCAATGGATTAAAACTGGTATTAAAGGTCAAAAGAAATGGGTGTTAATTGGTGGACCACCATGTCAAGCCTATTCTCTTGCCGGAAGATCAAAGATGATGAATTCCGATCTTAAGAAATATGAATCAGATTCCAGACACCTTCTTTACAAAGAATATTTACGTATCATCAAAGAGCATGCGCCCCCAGTCTTCATTATGGAGAATGTAAAAGGCATACTTTCTTCAAAATTAAATGGTGAACTGATTTTTAAAAAAATTATCAAGGATCTCAATAGCCCAAAAAAAGGTCTTGAATATGAGATCAGATCTTTAACTCTTGAAACACCATCTGAAGAACTTGAGCCGAAAGATTTTATTATTGAATCTGAGCTCTACGGCATACCCCAAGCACGGCATAGAGTCATTCTGTTTGGAGTAAGAAAAGATTTAGCCAAGAAAAAACATCGCATCCTTCGCAAAGAAGAGGAAATGGTCACTGTAAATGATGTGCTGAAATCTATGCCTCTAATACGAAGTAAGCTTTCTAAAGAGAAAGATTCTTTAAAGGAGTGGTACAAAACGATAAGAAACACTAAATCAATGCTAAGCGGCTGGAATCCAGAGCACAAAAAGACTCTTATTACAGAAATGGATAGAAATACGAAACTAGCACTTGAAATAATGAGCGCAGGATCAGTCTTCCATAAAGGAAAACCAAGAGCACTGAGGAACTCTCAGCTAAATGACTGGTTAATTGACCCGAAATTAAGCGGGGTTATTCAGCACGAAGCGAGATCGCATATGCGCTCAGATATTCAAAGATATTTCCTTTTATCTAACTACGCCAAAGTCCTAGAAAGATCTCCAAAAATAAGGGAGTTGCCCCCAGAATTACTCCCAGATCATCGAAATGCCAGCTCTGTAAATGCGCCATTTCAGGATCGATTCCGCGTACAGCTTGGGGACCAGCCCAGCACAACTATTGTGTCGCACATCTCCAAGGATGGGCACTACTACATTCACCCAGACCCATCGCAAGCGCGTAGCCTAACTGTTAGGGAGGCGGCTAGACTTCAGACCTTCCCTGACAACTACTATTTTGAAGGCAATAAAACCTCTCAATACGGCCAAGTAGGAAACGCTGTTCCTCCGCTACTAGCCAATCAAATTGCAAAAATTATTGCTGAATTTTTGCAATAGCTAAGCCCTAAGATCAAAATAAATCAGAGAAGAATCCAGATTTCGGATTCTCTAATGTGCCAATTAAGACACCTCTATCAAGCAATCTGTTCTGTTCCTCACAAGAGGTTTCGGGAAGTAAGGCGCAAGAATGACATGCCGCCAAGTTACAGTTATCTGGACCCTGACCGGTACTCTCAATGCAGACGGGATCGGAAGAGCACCATGAAGCTTTTTCAACTGCCCTTGCAATTGTCTGCTCTAAATTTTTTGGCTTGCCCATGCTTACCAAACCACCCATGGTGCCCTCAGAATCACCAGCAGCCGTATAAATTAGGACGCCGGACATCTTAAATTTTGGGTCATCGGAGACATAGATTCGCTCCCTTAGTGACGCAGACCCATAGCCACAGTCATAAATTAATTGATTTATGAGGAGATGGGCAAAAGAATGAATCATCATAAACTTAGGCGTGATCTCTTTTTGATCTTGATGACGTTTAGATCTCAAATCATCAAACCTAGTAATAATTTCTACAATCCGCTTTTGGTGAAAGGCGTCATGCTTTTCCAGCCACTTATCAATTTTAGAATCATCAAATTTTAAGAAGATTCCCTCGCCCCTAACAATAATTGCTGGAAGCCAATCTAAATATTTTGAAGAGAAGAGTTTTCTCTGCGCCTCAACAGACAAACTACTTTCAGGGAAGATTCTTGAGAAACCTACAAATGCTCTAGTTTCTCGTAATTTCTCAAGCAAAGAAATTCTCTGAAAATAATTATTTACTTGAGTACCATAGTTAGAAATCTCAGAGCTTTTAATGAGTAAATTTGTTTTTGGATAACCCTCATTTACATCTCTGCAAAATATTTCATATTCTTGATGTCTATATTCAATATCTATATTTGGATCAGCATCATCCGCAAACTCTTCTTTAGAATTTTCCGCCCCATGAAACAATTCTGCAGCAATTATTGGTAATAGATAATTAACATCTATCTCCCAATCTAAACCTGCATTGCTAATAGCCTTCTCTAAGATGTCAGCAGTAAGTGTTTGCTTTGGAGATATATTCACCTTTTCAATTAAATATCTAGATATCTTTTTGTTGTCCAAAATAATTCTCTTAATAACATGTAGATTAGCTGCTTTAGCAAGTTCAGCAGGATTAATTTCCCCTTCTAACTCAGGATGCCATCTACGGAGCAAATTTCTTGCCGCCTTTTCGCTCACTAAACCATTATCAGCAACTAAGGCAGCCTGAATCAATGACTCCTTCATGTCCCTATCTTCTAAGAGAGCTAACATCGCTTCAGTTAGATTACGGTCATCTACATCAGGTATGTAGATGGAACTAACAACATTTGGAAAATATAGGTTTGAAGCCCCACGCAAGAGTGGATATAAGTTTTCACCACAAACGAGCTTGTCGCTAGAAGAATTTTTCCCGATGGCTAAAACAGGATTATGGCCAGAACAAAATAACTTCATCTTGGTAAATGCAGATGGGCCATCGCTAGCTGAATCACCTTCAAATGCACCGGCCAAGGATCTTTTTGTAACAACTTCAATTTTATTGTCCCCAATAAGTCTCTCAGCTGATATCTCCACACCCGCTAAAGATGCACTTCCTTTTGACGTCATCCTCAACCAGCAACTTGGGTCATTGATATCCCAATCAGGGTTATTTGTTTTAAATACCCACTCTAACCAAGGGAAATCCTGAAGGTGTCCATGCTTACAGGCTGCCACAAAACGAACCTGTACAGTGAGGCGCTCCGAGTGAGATTTCCCAGCATCCTTGCCGGTCCCAATTGGCCCAGTACATTTAGGCGCTGAAGTATGGTGATACTTAGATGCAAACATTTTTCCGCATCTTGGGCAAACATGCCACAAAGGAAAGCGCAAAAATGGAAGCTTCAAATTAAGATTCAATCTTGTAGCATCTGTACCTCTATCGGTATTACGATATTCATTCCTACGATAATCTGGTGGCTGAACAAAATATTCAACGCCTAATCGCTTTGCAAGCCTCGTTTCCTCCTCTATAAACTCCCTATGATCGGGATTAAGGGGATCGAAAGGCCAAGCATCTAACCCAGCATGTATTAGTGAAATAGGACCAGGAAAGTCAACCATGGCTCCAATGCCAAATGGAGAAATTGCCTGAGATCTTCTAACTGGTTTATTCATGACTATCCACTTCGTTAAAAAACCCTGTTATTACCCCTTCACAACTAGCATCCACATTTCTAAGAGACGAGAGGGTTGACCAACTTCTATTTGTCCATTCTGGAAGCTCAACTGACCCAGCGGGATGTATTAAGGGAGCATTCTGCGGTGGAAGTCCAAAACCACCATACTCGGCCGGATCCCAAATTCTCCATTCTTTAAGACGCTGCCGCATCTTTTCTAGAACATTATCGCGCTCCTCGGGTGCTACACCAACAACCCTATCTTCAATCATTGATTCAATGAGATCCTTTAGCTTACTGCCATCCTCAAGCGGGAATGGTGAAGGATGGATCCCCTCTTGGTCAATCCTACCAAGCTGCCTTACCGCTGCAACAATAATTCCATGAAGAGCCCTATCAACAGCTGGCGCACTAAAAGGAGTGACACTTGTAGGTTCCACTTGCGCATAAAGTGCTTGGTGATAACTTCTAAATCTTTCGAAGTGACTTCTGTCTCGCGGCTTACTTTGCCCATAGAGGACACATACAAGCCCGGGCTTATCGTTATCACGTCCAACACGACTGGACACTTGAATATATTGAGAAGTAGTTTTAGGTTGACCAACAATAGCCATCAAAGATAGGCGAGGTATATCAACTCCAACTTCAATAATATTTGAGGCTAAACAAGCATCAACAATATCATCATTAGAAATCGCAGGATCATCTGAAAGGGATTTACTGAGTTTCTCCAACTCTTGAGGAACTTGATCTCCTCTAATCCGACTAGTCAGCTCCGTAACATTAAAGAGCTTTCTAATATTTTTATAAGGTATCCCATGCCTGTCAATCAATACCCTAAGATAGTCTCGCGCATCGGATACAAATAAGGTTGCAGCACTACCAAGCTCTCTAATTGAATTAAAATAACAAAGTAGAGTCCACCATGGATCCTTCTCTAAATTATCCTTGTTCATTGCACCTGAAAATTGAAGAAGAGTAGCAAAAACTCTTGCTTCCGTTGTCTGCAAAGAGCCATGCCCAGGCGCTAATACACCAACATACCTTCTTCCCGGTATCAACTGATCAAATTCATCACGAGCCTCCCTGGAAAAGAAGGAGTCGCCAACATCAAGACCGGAGGGCGGGAATAGACTAACGTTTTCTCTTGCATATAGATTTTTTACCTGCTCATTAGCACGACTAATTGTTGCTGTGGATGCAACAATTTTTGGCTTGACATATGTACGACCATCTACACAAAGCTTCTCAATCAGCGTTTCATATAAACCCACCATCGATCCGAGTGGGCCGGAAATTAAATGTAGCTCATCCTGAATAATTAATGAAGGCGGTATTCCAACTTGGTTCCCCTCGACGTCAATCCCGAATATGGATCTAATCTCTGGCTTCCATGCCAATGTGGCAAATTTATCAACAGTACCAATTAAAAGATTAGGCGGATTATCAAATATATCCTCATCGATAACTACAATTGGCAAATCTGAATTACTTTGTGCAGGCTTCGAACTAAAGTCGCACTTAGGATCACCACATCTATAAACAACTGTTTCTGGACTAGTTGATGTTAACCTTGCTTTTCTATATCCATAAACTGGGGAACGCTCTTTACCCAATTCTGGGCCAAATTTAGCACTACACCAAGGGCACTTAAGGAGAATAAAGGGATTTTCTTTACTAGAATCTGCTTGTAGTAACTTTAATTTACTCAAGGCATCCGCCCTCTTGTTTGGAGCGGTATCACCCCCAACCCACAAACCAATGCTATAAGGTTTTTGTCCAAGCATGGCCACATCCTGTCTTCGCATATATTCCATTGCGCAGAATAATAATGATGCCCTTTGGAACTGTTGTGCGGTTAAGAGACGTAATGTATACCTCATTAAAACATCAACACCTCCAGCCTTATTGCCGGCTAGATGATTGTAAAAAATAGTAAAGGCCGTTAAACCCAAATAAGCTTCTGTTTTTCCGCCGCCAGTTGGAAACCAAATTAAATCAACAATATCTCTATCTTGCGAATCTGGATTAACAATGCCTTCAAGAGATAGTAAAAGAAATGCTATTTGGAACGGCCTCCAAAAACCCCTCTTTTCATTTGGAGTCACTAGATCTAACGGCTTGATTTCAGGAATCCAACCTTTACCACCAGCTACAGGCTCCCGCACTCCAGAGTCAGACCTCAATTGAGAAATTAACATTGCCTTATTAGCAAGGACAAATGCCTGCCGAGCTCTTTTTGATTTCTCATCAACGCCATTTAAGAGATCTACACCTCTCTTTATGCGATTTAAGCATTGCTCACATCGTTCCAGTAAGTAATCCGCGGTCGGGTACAACTCATTATCTATATTTTGAACATGATTGATGAGCCCCTTTTCTAGATCCTCAATCCATTTTTGGTAAAGCGAGATTAATTGATCAATCTCTTTAAAACCATCGTCAGTTGGATCAATACCGCCGAGCTTACGCATGCTTGATCTAAATAAAATAGGACCATTTTCAGTCTTTAAATATAAATCTGGGCTTATGGTTGGTATCTCATAGGATGGCATAACATCTGACCAGACTTCTGAAACTGCATCTGGAGACACCCCATCCCAGTCAGCGGCACAACCATGTCCAATAGCAAAAGTTTTGTACTGCCTATAAAGTAATTTGTTAACTAATTCATCAGAGCTTGGTAAAAGACCATCTCCAGAAGCCATAGAAAGATCTGGGTAGGATGAAATTGCCTCTATCCCTGAGCTACACCTCACCCTAATTCCAGCCTGGAAAAGAGCTATCTCATCAACCGACTTTTCTGAGATAGATCGATTGACCAACGAAATAGTAATAAGCCTTGTATCGGAGTCGGATTGCTGTAATTTTCTCTTAATTAAGACAACTTCGAAGTTCTTGCCGGGTACATCAATTTTTTTGGAAATGTACGGAGTGGGATCCAATAACTCAGCTGTAGTAAATGATAGAGTTATAAAGCCCCCATCAGTATTAGTTAATGGCGCCCTTATCCAAATGGAGCGTTTGGATACTTGTGCGCCAACCTCCCCCTCCTTGCCGCCGATACTAATTTCTCTCTTGATGTAATTAGCAGGCGCAATTTCTTTTTTTTCAAGTCTATTAATTTTGCTGACAGAGACCAAATCAAGCGAGAGACCTTCCCTCTCCTTCGCTAAATCGACCATAAAGCTAAGCCCAATAGCCGAAGGTTTAAAAGAGTTTGCAAGATTTACATCAAGCTCTTCTGTATCGTCTGCCTTTAGACTCTTTGATTGATTTCTTTCAACTTGAGCCTCAAGTTTCTTTAATAGAGATAGCTCCTTATCTGAAGTCGCAGGAATATCTACCGCCTCTAAAGACTCATTTGACTCATTTAACTCCGCCACCTCTGTAACCATTTGGGGGTATAAAATTCCAGCGCCGTATCTTTTAGAGGGTGGATCTTGCCAAATAATCTCTTCGCCATTTAACTGTTTCTTTGGCGCCCTAAGCTGTTCCCATGTAAATATTTTCTCCTTACCATCTGCGTCAAATACAAATGCCTCTCCAGCCGGATCTGGACCAACAATCTCGGCCCTTAACCTCTCTGCCAGCCAGTCGCGATTTTGGAGATTCTCTAATTTACCCATTTAAGCCTTTGAAGTCTTTCTTAAACCAAGATCTAGTAACTTATCGTACTGAGATCTGCATATTTCCGAGAAAAATATTGTCAAACTTATTCTAGCCCTAGACATACCAACATATAGTAAAGCTTTGTATGTGGCACTCTCTAGGCTATCTATATCTGTAAGCAAAATAGCTGGCGCCTCCATTCCCTTGAAAGCATGGATACTTGTAAATTTAATATTTTCAGGCTGGGAAGATTTGTAAGGGGCAATCCTCAACTCTGGAAATTTCAAAGCGACAGATTGAGCACATGACTTCTCATCAGACTTTGGTGACAAAATAACGATTTCACTTGGTTTAAAGTACTTTAGTAATTCATTGAGCCTCTTTTTAAGCAGCCCCTCTTGAATTTCCGCTGAAGAATAAAATCTGGGATCAACAACCCCTGATTCATTGTCATTAAGAATTTTGCTATAGCCTGGGGTTATACCAGCTGTAAGCGTCAAGGTTTCAGCTATAGATTCAGCATTCCTACAGTTATTTCTCAAGGAGTACTGGGAAAGACTTGGCGCTCGAGCCTCTAGGGCAGAAAGTATCGACTCTCTAGAACTTGAATTGATATCGGTATATATTGCCTGCCTCTCGAAATCTCCAAAAAATACCCAAGAGCCGCCAGCTAATCCGCTATTTAATGAAACATCCATGACATCCAAGTAATTTTCATTAAAAATTAAATCCTGAGCCTCATCCAAAACTAATACATCAAATTGATCCTTAAAATTTTCATCTCCTAATATTTTTTCCAGCGCCTTTTGAGGCACAAGTTCTGACCAATAATTATCAGCACGGCCTAAATTTCCACTTTCTTGACCCAATGCAACTAAGTAAGAATGAAAGGTTCCACATACTAAAGATTTATTATGTAAATTAATTTCAAAAGCCATCTCGGACTTGATCCAGTCCGCCAACAGAGTGTTGTAACAAAAAAACCCAACGCGCTTACCTTCAGATAGTTGGCGTCTTACAAATTCAATAGCTAAAAATGTTTTTCCGGTGCCGGCAGGACCACTAATTAATAGGCGCTTATTACCAATAAGGCTATCTAAAATGACATATTGCTCTTCAGTAAAATTTTTAATGCTGCCCTCTAGAGACTCAATGTCATGCCGAGGAGAAACGACATATTCAAAGTTTTTCCGCAGTAAATCTACCGCACGGTCTATTTGATTTTTGGATAATTTTGATTTTTCATGATCGTACCATCCGGCAACCTTGCCAAGCTTAACCAGATAAGATCTAGCCTGTTTAAATATATTAAAAATATTGACTGAAATTGGATGGCGAATAAAAAGTCTTTTATCGATAAATTGCCATGGATGCCACTCAGGTGATTTTTCGTCGAAATCGATGCGGGTGAAAATTACAGCGCTAAAAAATAACGTAGATTGAAAAATAGGATCTTTATCAATTAAATATTTCCTCAAAGAATGCATTCCTTTGGAAGCCTGCTTAAAAGGCCCCTCAATCGAAGTTTCGTAAGGGTATATCCATTTACCGTCCACTCTTTTTACATCACACCCCTTGAGCTCTATACATAGGATTCCTTGGTCCGGAACCAAGATAACCATGTCTAATTCGCCTTCAATTTTCGTTAAATGTCTCTTTAAATCTAAAGAATGCAATGCAACCCACCCTTCGCACCCAGGGTCATCTCTTAGCTTCTTAAAAAATTCAACCTCGCCAAGGGGCGTATTGGATGAAAACGTTGGAGGAATCATCTTAGCCATTTATTTCCTCTTAAATCATCAATTTTATAAAGGCTTGACTGATACACATACGATACAGATTGATCAATTGATGCAACACGTCTAATTAATATATTTTGGCCAAGTTGTGAATCAAGGCTTTTTGCACCGTCAGATGAATCAATATCCAAACCTTCAATTTTTTCCAGAAGTCCTTCTAATACTGTTTGCCTAGCTTTATAGCCAGCTCTTTGCCGTGAAACTCTATAGTCATGAATGTCGCTCCACTTCTCTGTGGCATATGCCTTTATATCGCCGACACTGAAAGTTAGCTTACCCTCATCCCGCAAGACCTCAATCAATGCCCTGAACTCAGTCTCAGAATTAGGGGCAATCACATCAACTCCCTCCCACTGCTTAATCTTCCCTGGAACTACAGTCACGCCTTTAGACCGCATTAGATACACAATTTCTGCATAATCCTTAGTTAGCAACAATGCACTAAGCGCATTCTTCCAATCAGTAATTTTGTCCAAGACGCCATCATCCTCTTCTTCATCTTCAACTCCATCAACTTCTTCATTGAATAGAAAACCCGAAGAATTTTTCCGAAGAAGCACGTAATCACCCACCACCAAATCTAGAATATCTACCTGCGATAAGTCGTAACTAAACCCACCCTGACCGACAGCATCAGTACTTTTATCTATATGTAGCACCTTTCCTGAAACGGGCATAAAAGCCCCTTCCCCACCTTCAAAAAGTATGTAATGCGCAGGAACAGATTGCGCAGTTTTAGTGCGACTTCCGCCATGAATATCATTCCAAAAACTTTCTTCCGCCCATGAATTTAATTCCGAATCACCACTTTCAGGCATGGAATCTGAAGCCACAATCTTCGAGGCTTTAAATTTTTGAATACTTTGCTGAAAATTAGGAGAAATCGGCAGCTCAATTCTGGATGGAGCATAAAAATTTTCATGATCATACAAAACCAAATCAACCTCGGGAGTTACCCCAGAATAAAAGATGGTCTTCATCAAATCCATCGAGGCCCTCATTGGGGGTGAAACGATAAATATTTTTTGAAAGATCGAGCTCTTTATCTGTTGCTTAGTTTCGATATTTGTAAATTTCAATCCATAATTAGACAAACTACTTATGATGAAATTAACACAGGCAGGATCATTGCCGTATAAAATTTTTCCAACTAACCCCATTGACTCTGATTTACTTAAAAAACATTCTGAAATACTTAATAAACGGTCAAATTTATTATTCTTATGCTTTGACCACAAAAGCTCGGCAGAAGCTTCGAGAGTGCTAAGCATAGACGGGTCAATATTCTGCCTTTTAAGTAAAGATGAAATTTCTTGATATCTCTCCTTAAGTCTAAGTGCGGGGTCGTCAAGAGGGATTAGCGTTGAATTTAATATAGTCTTAAAAACCCATAACAATCCGACTAAATCTTTGGCATCTTCGTCCGATTTATCAAGATTTTTGAATATACCCATTACTGCACGTGTAACAGCTGCAATAACACCATCCTCAACCTTATGAGTAACTAAGGTAAATTCCGCAATATTTTTAAAGTGGCTTGTTGCTAGAGAGTATTGAGAGCTCATATTTCCATCATCTCAAGAAGGAGTATGAGCTGATCTCAAAACCAACTGGAAATTTTTCTACTATGGCATGAGATGGCCCATAACTAAAGTCAATAGTCTCTGCTACTAATTCCAATTCATTGACAAACTCTAATTCATTCTCACTAAACTCTAGTGAATCGAAAATAATTAATAGATCATTCTTTAAGGGAATATGTTCTTTGATAGAAAAAGCGCTAGGGCCATCAAGGATTACGAGCTCAGCACTTGAATCTAAATCCCCTTTGGAATGTGAAATTTTCATCTTGGAATGTCTACCGTCTCCAAGCTTCTCAAAGCCAAGTAAAGACTCAAATTCAATTGGGCGCCCACACTGATCACCAGCCCCTACCAATAAACAGTCAATCGAGGATTTAAATTGATTCATCTTTGTTACAAGCAATAGATCTTGACCATCAGATTTAGCCCACGCAGGAGATACATCACCCAAGAGATGCTCCATAAATGCGATGCTCGCATTCATTACAACTTCTCTTTGTGCGGATGCCGGCTTTTCTGTACTAAATTGAAATTTATTAAATTGGGCCTCAGGAATCAGAATTATGGAGCCAACATCCTTAGTCTTGCGGGATTTTGTAATCTCTAATTTAATGGCGGGCTCAGATGCGATGAGCTCTACACCCACCACTTTTCCGATGAATAAGTCTCCAGATTCAACCCTCTTCCAGTAAATTTCCACACCAGAATCAAGTGTAGAAAATTTTGTCCAACTTAACCCATCTTTATATGAGCCTATGCTTGATATCAAAGCTCCTAGACTAATAAACGCAGTTGCTATTTCACGGCTGGGAAGGACTAAAAACGTAATGCGCCTAGTATCTTTTTTATATTGAGATTTTGCCCATTTACCGAGATAAATGCATGCCTTTGCCCATTCGCCTATCAAATCAACGGCAACATTAATACTTGCTTTATCTGAAATATAAAGCGGCTTTCGTAAGCCAATTAGAGTGTCAAAGGTGTCAATTTCCACTGTTAATTTATTTAGATGAAAACCCCAACTCAATCATCACTGCTCGGATCCGTAATAATTCTTTCGCCTGCTTGTCGCTTGGAAGCCAACCATTTCGAGAGGCCGCAATTACTAAGTTTTCATCGCGCCCATAAAGCGGCGAGAACTGCTTACTCCAATCATGTAATTTCTTCCAATAATGATTGCCAAGGTTAAAAACCTCAATCTCTGCATTAATTTTTGCGTCGGTCCTTCCTTGAGCCCTACCCTCCTTCATGATTTCCTGCTTTTCTTCAGAGCTAAGGAGCTCTTTTTTAAATTCTGTGGACAACTCAATTGGCGCTTGCTGCACTGAATTCCATAAATCAGCTTTTTTACACCATTCACCAACGTCCATATTTGCAACAGGGGTCTTATTTATAGTTTCTGAAACAACTTGAGCCACCCGCTCTAGTTGGTTTGCCAATGCTGAAGATACGCTTTGGATATTCCAGATCTGCTTAAAATTCACCATATTCCCCGGTGAAAATTCCTTAATCATGGAAGCTAGTTTAGCAATAGTGTAGGTAACAATTTGAGCGCGATATCCGCCCTTATACCAATCGGCATCCGAAACCATTCTCTCAACAAATTTAAAGACAATAATTCTAGATATTGAATCACGGTAATAAAAATCGTTAATAAACTTAGAGCCATCCACACCCCATTCATCATCGATATATCTTGCAAAGGTGCCGGGTTTATCTCCAGAAAAGTTCTTTTGTGCACCCAAACTAACAATATGAGGAAGCATACGCCAAGAATTTTCTGATTTTGCTAAGTCAGTTTTCAGAACAAGTTGTGATCTTGGATGTTCGCGCTGGTAGTCTTTTTTCTGTTTTACAGTCATTTTTGACTGCTCATTCAGATACTGCCCTTTTGCCCTTTCATAAAACCAATAGGT
>Ga0209550_10004321_pt1 | contig 13476 bp, 8 predicted proteins | sample LauGreSuBDMM15SN_2_FD_187567 | JGI IMG/M metagenome (GOLD analysis project Ga0209550, IMG submission 187567) | Freshwater lake microbial communities from Lake Michigan, USA - Su13.BD.MM15.SN (SPAdes) (version 5) | ecosystem: Environmental > Aquatic > Freshwater > Lake | place: Lake Michigan, USA... | reverse complement strand
GGTGAGCGCCGAGAACAACGAGCACAACACCCAAGAGCAAGAACTCTGGGATCGCATGAGCACGACCGAAGGTCGAGAGCGAGCTGAAGTTTTAGATGAACTCAGCCACATTGCATATAAAAAGGATAACTACACAGAATGTCTTCACCTTGTTGATACCTCAATTGGTATCTATTACAAGTTAGGTGGCGCTGATGTTTATCTGAAGGAACTTATTCACCTATACAAGGGAATGTCTCACTGCTACGAACACTTAAATCAGTTCGAAGACGCCGCCGCTGCATTCGAACACCTTGCAGGCCTTTATTACATAGATGAAGATCATGAAGGACAAATCTGGGCAACTAGGGCGACGGCTCGTGCCTGGTATGAGTCAAAAGAATGGCAGAAGTCAGTAGACGGTCATATAGCTGCAACAAAGCTGATTGATCCAGATGCAACTCCATTTTCAATGGGTATGGATCAAATCAACATAGGAATGGGATTAGCTAAACTTAAGCGAGACGAAGATGCAACTGCTGCTTACTTAGGTGCTCGCAAATTGTTCAAAGAAGCAAAAAATCCTGAGTATGTAAACTGGTGCGATAACTATCTTGCAATGGCGTATTTCAATATAGGGAATGGACCTGAAGCAAAGTTTCACGCGCAACACTATTTCAACTACAGCAAAGTAGCTGAAAACCTTGGTATGGAGGCCTATGCCAGATATCGACTTGGAGCAGCTTTTCTAATCTGTGATGAGTACCTAGAGGCCGAAAAGCATCTAACGAGAGCGTTAGAACTTCTTACCCTTGAAGATGACAAGGATTGGGAAGACATAGTCGCTGCAAACAAAGAGCTAGCAAAAGCACTTGTTGCACTTGGCCGAGATGATGAGGCTAATGAGCGCTTGGAGCGAATAAAAGGGATTGAGGAGACGATCGTAGCTTGAAGGGGTTGACTAGAGTTTCAAATTGGCATTGTCTCAAAAGTGATCCCAAAGCAATAAGTGAGAACTTCGAGAGATTCCATAACCGCTTCAATTGGGATGGGAATGGACCAATTAGTTAGATCCTTATGTCAGTACCTTGGAGTAGATTTCGACTATGAGCAATATTCCTTTTGAGAAACTCACCACAGCCAACTTGATCATTGATTCTGTATATGAGGGAGCCCGCAATAAGAAGCTTGACCTTGGTAGTGAACCACTTACAAAGCTCATTCCCGGGGTGGGGAATATGGGGGGATTCAGAAAATCTGTAGATTCAAAAACGAAAACCTTGAAAGGTTTGGTACTAGTAAGTACAAGAAATGAAGATGATTGGCCAGATTCCTTAAATATTTTTACCGGACTTTATACATACTTTGGCGATAATCGAGCTCCAGGTAAGTCTCTTCATGATACTCCGAAGGGTGGGAACAAGGTGTTACTTGAAATTTTTGATTCAGCACACGGCTCGATATCCGAGAGATCGAAATGCCCATTAATACTCGCTTTTGAAAACACTGGATTTGGCCTAGATACAGAATTTAAGGGGTTACTTGTTCCAGGCGCACCAAATTTGTCAGCGTCTGAAGATTTGGTTGCAGTGTGGGCTACTAAAAACGGAAAGAGATTTCAAAATTACCGTGCAAGCTTTACAGTTCTGGATTGTGGAGAAATTTCAGGAGAGTGGGTACGAGATATTTTCGGAAAGCGTTCTAATGTCTTAGATGATCCTAGAACTCCTTCTGCACTTCTTGCCTGGATAAAAACAGGGAAATACTCTCCCCTTGTAGCTGATCCAAAAAAATATATACGATCAGTCGAAGAGCAAACTCCACGTCGCGGCATCCAGGCTGAATTAATCAATCACATTTTGAAGATTACAGAATCAGCACCTACTGATTTTGAACCAATTGCCGCTGGCATTTGGCAACTATTGAACAAATCTCAAATGGAGATTGAAGTGACTAGAAGGAGTGTCGATGGCGGACGCGACGGGGTAGGTTATCTAGTTCTAGGGCCAGTCACCGACCCAATTAGAATTGCATTCGCACTTGAGGCAAAAAGGTATAAAGACGGTGTAAATGTAGGAGTAAAAGACATGGCTCGACTGATTTCAAGAATTAAGCATCGTGATTTTGGAGTTTTAGTTACAACTTCAGCGGTAAGTGCTCAAACATATGAGGAAGTAAGGCAAGATAAGCATCCGATAGTTATAGTTTCAGGAAGAGATATAGCAGAAGTTTTGATTGCCGAAGGACTTAATACGATTCAAAAATTGGATCAGTGGATATCGAAATTAGATTTTGAAAGGTTAAGTGTTGCTAAAAAATAAGATTGGATTGGATGTAGACACGTGCGTCAAGGAAAATGGGGAGATCAGATGACAAAATCAATCAAGTTCATCGACCTATTCGCCGGTATTGGTGGCATGAGACTAGCTTTTGAATCTGTCGGAGCCGAATGCGTGTTTACCAGTGAATGGGATAAACATGCTCAACAAACCTATCAAGCGAATTTTGGAGAAAAGCCATTTGGAGATATTACCCAAATAGCAGAAAATCAAATCCCTAAATTCGATTTATTACTAGCAGGGTTTCCTTGTCAACCATTCAGCTCAATAGGTAAACGTGAAGGCTTTGAACACGAAACGCAAGGAACTCTGTTTTATGATGTCGCAAGAATTATTGATTTTCATAAACCGAGAGCATTTCTTCTGGAAAATGTAGCTGGACTTCTAACGCATGATGATGGGCGTACATTCACAACAATCATCAATGTACTTACGAACTTAGGATATAGGTTGGAGTACAAAATTTTAGATTCATCTGATTATGGTGTGCCTCAAAAAAGAGAGAGAATATATCTTGTTGGGTTTAATAAAAAGAAAGTAAGACCTGCAGACTTTGATTTTCCAAAACCTCGGAAATCTAAGGTTGGGATAGGTAAATTTGTTGAGACGGGTTTGAATGACTTGTCAATCAGCAAACATTTGCAGTCTGTATACATTTATAAACTAGATGATGGAAGACCTGAGGTCATTACCCCAAAGTCTGATTTTCCAGTGAAAACTCTTGTCGCGAGCTATCATAAGATTCAGAGATTAACTGGAACTTTTGTAAAAGACGGTCCGACTGGTTTACGGTTGTTATCAGAGAATGAGTGCAAAGCAATCATGGGGTTTCCGAAAAACTTCAAAGTCCCAGTTTCGCGAACCCAAATGTACCGACAATTCGGAAATTCTGTTGCCGTACCTGTCGTGAAGGGGGTCGCCAGGGCTATCGTTAGGCACCTTGAACAGAATGGGCGATAACCAGTGACACCTAAAGGTTCAGTTCCAAAGCTTGGGGAATCTAAAAGCAACTACTTAGTTGAGTATGGGTTAATGTCCGAAAGTAGTTCTAAGACATCACTCTCGGCACAACTATTGCTTTCCATTCAACCAGATCTTAACTCAATTGCCATCGATGAACCTTCTAAATACATTGAATATATATGGAACAAAGCAGAAAAAGATGAGCGCTTGACGCGCGATGTAAGAGGCAAGTTTTTTGAATTGGTTATTGCATGTTGCCTAATTAAAAATGAGATACTGCCGTTTTTTTGGCAGGCTCAATTAGAGTTTGTTCCTTTGGCTAATTTCGATTTAGTGATTTATACCGAAGAGAGAGGGCCTATAGTCTTGTCACTAAAGACGAGCATTAGGGAGCGATACAAGCAGGCTGAATTCGAAGCGCAAGCTATGAAGGACGTCCATCGTAGGGCAAAAAATTATTTGGTTACAATGGAAAAAGATGAAGCTGTCGTGCTTCAAGCAAAAATTGATTCGGGAGTTCTGAGTGGAATTGACGCTGTCGTTGTAGCTACTGAAAAATCTTCAGACGAGCTAATCAAATTGTTAAAATCACTTTCAATTGTAGATACTCCTATTTTTTCTGCGGTTAAGAATCCTCATAAGATTGAATTAAGATAAGTGAGCGAATTATAAACTCCTGTTGAAATACCCCAACATCGGATAATCAGGCGTACCAATCAGGAGTCCTCTGTCCAAGAATTTGTTCATATCTTCACATGAAGTCTCGGGCAGTAATGCACAAGCGTGACAAGCAGCCAAGTTGCACAGGTCCGGACCTTGCCCTTTTCCTCCAAGTTCTAAGCAAATTGGATCAGTTGAGCACCACCGTGCAGCTTCGATGGCGTTGTTAAATAGCATTCTAAAAGCATCGCCTTCCGCCAGAGAAACCAACCCTCCCATGGTTCCTTCGGAGTCGCCAGCTGCTGTATAAATTAAAACGCCATATCGCGGTGTGTTTCCAGTTCGATCTAAATAAAGGCGTTCCCTTAGTGAAGCAGTACCGTAACCAGAATCGAATACGAGTTGTCTAATAAGTAGGTGTGAAAGTGTATGTATAAGGAAGTATCCAGCATCTACAAATTCTGTAACGTTTGATGGGCGAATATCCCCGGCAGAAATGCGCTTAAGAGTTGGATTAATTCTTAATGCAACTTCATTGGTTTCTTTCCAAGTTTTTACTAAATTAGGATCTAGCTCGAAAAAGATACCCTCTCCACGCACTTGATATGCGGGAAGCCAATTAATCCGATCTTGGCTTCTGTTTGATCGCAACAACTTCTTTCCATCTTGAAGAGAAATGGGGTTTGAGGATATTCTTGAAAATCCACGTAATGCTCTTGTTTCACACAAAGAATCAATTCTTCGCAAATTCAATATTCCTTGAATATTGGCTTCATGCTTAGGGCGAGCAACTTTTAGAAATGCATGAGGTACCGATTCTTTACAAAACAGTTGGAATTCACTAATACGTCCGTCGAGCTCCTCCTCATGTTCTTCTGTCGTATCTTGGGGCATCAATTCTTGCAGTGCTACTTCGAGTTCTTCATCTGTAAATGCACGTAATTCCATTTGTCCTGCAGCTTGGTCACGCATTAATTTTGGAGTAATAGGACCATCTAAGCCCATAGCACGCATAGTCATTGTCATGGTTTGCATGATGATTCGCCAACTAGGTTTGCTTAAAAGCTCAAGTAATGAGGGATTTGCAAAGGTACTTGTTTGTGGAATATAGATACTACTTTCCACAATCGGGAAGTACACATTGGAGGAAGTTCGAAGTAGGGCGACTGGATAAGCAGAACAAGATTCAAATTCATTTGCCCAAGGACGACCGCCAGTACAGGTATATTCCCCAAAAGAATCGCTGAGCTTCTTTGAAAGGTTTGATTTTTGTGATCCATCAGCAAGAGTCTGGACTCCCAATATGGACTGCAAATTCTGCTTCTTGGCGTTACATCCTGTGCAAGAGACCCATTGGCTCGCTAATGTTCCACCACCAGTACTTGTTTGTTTCAATACGCCCCCACAATCAGGAATATCTCCGCGGTGAACCCATTTCCGCCAAGGGAAATCGTCAAGGTGACCGTTTTCGCACGCTACCACAATTGAAACTTGAAATACATTCTTTGATTTACAATCCAAATTTTGACAAGAGGCTTCGCCGCTAAAGCTAAGTGGAAACTGTGATAACGTGTTACAAAATTGACATTTATTCCATCTTGGAAATCTCAATACCGGTATAAAGCTTGTAGAGACTTGACCTCGTCGTAGATTTCCTCGGAAAACTAAATCTGCACCTCTTGGAGGTAGCCGTAAATTAGAGATATGTAATTGCTTATGTAATCTCCAATCTTGAATATCCATATGCTGCGGCTCAATATAATTGCCATTGAAATCATGGAACCACGCATCCAAACTTGCGGTAATGACAGTGACCCCATTGACCATTGTGCTCAGGGCACCTACGCCGAAAGGTGTAATTAAATGGGCTCTACGCATTTTCAACTCCAGTGTCCAGATTAGAATTCCGCAAATGTGCAAAATTAAATATTTCCAGCGGGCATTCAGCGTCCACGTTTCGAAGTGAATTTGGAGTTTTCCAGAATAATGGAGATTCATTAGGTTCTAATTGAACATCCGCCGAACGCATTAATGCTTGCCTTGTGTCACCATCGCGGTCAGTCCACTTTGTTTTTTCCCAAACATTCCATTCATCAACACGCCGATCCAACCAATCTTCCACAACCTCAAGCTGTTCCAATCCATTTCTTCTTACTGCTTCTAAAATTATTTTTTTAGCTTCCTCGATTTCTGATGCCGGATAAGGTAGTGGTCCAGTGCTCGAACTACCATTCATCTTTACGTGAGTAACCAAAATGGCATGTAGGGCTCTCTCGAGGACTGGGTCTGAATATGGAGTAACACTGGTCGCTTCGACATAGTGGTAGAGCTTTTGATGGTACGAACGGAATCTCTCAAAGTGAGAACGGTCTCTTGGTTTCAAAGGACTATAAATAGTAACAACAAGTCCAGGAGCCTTCCTCCAGTCACGCCCAACGCGACCGCTTACTTGAATATATTGAGATGTAGATTTGGGCTGGCCAGCAATTACGAGCAATCCTAGGCGATCAATATCTATTCCAACTTCAATAATATTTGATGCCAAACATATATCTAATACATTTTTGTTGCTTCCACCTAAAGATTTTTCAAGTTGATCAATTGCAGCGGGAACTTCATCACTTTTCATTCGACTAGTTAACTCCAAGACTGAATTGCTGTTTACGAAGCGACGTTTTTTTCGTTGATCACGCAAATGGAGGCTATATGAATAATCATGCATGTCCGATTGAATTAAAGTTTGAGTATTGCCTAATTCTCTAATGCTGTTGAAGAACCAGAGTCCTGTCCAGTAAGGATCTTTATCAGCGTCTGGAAGCCGCATAGGCGCCTGAATCAAAGAGGTACCAACGCGAACTTGAATGGTCTGGTAGGAAGAATAGCCAGGGGCAAAAATCCCTAGATACATTCTTCCGGGTGCTTGTTCCCCATCGATGATTTCTATTCTTGAGAAAAATGAATCCTTAGAATCTAGTACGGGTGGGGGAAATACAAGTGAACGTTCGCGACCAAACAATGAAAGTATTTGAGTTTGAAATCTTGCTACCGTTGCAGTGGATGCAACGATCTTAGGTCGGATTGGTTTACTCTTTCGCTTATCCGTACACAAATCTTGCACTACAACCTCATATAAGCCGGCCATTGACCCTAAAGGACCAGAAATTAAATGAAGCTCGTCTTGAATAATAAGATTTGGAGGTGAGAAAGTCCTGTCTCCAAATTCATTTAGGCCAAATAAACCTCTCGTCTTATCGTTCCAAGCTATTTGTGCGAATTTATCAACAGTGCCAATAACTAAATCTGGTCGTAAATCATAGATTTGCTCATCAATAACAATTACTGGTAACTCTGCATTTATCGTCCCGAAAGGACATTGAATATCATTACATCGGTAGAAAAATCTTGAAGACTGATAGTAATAACCTGCCACATTAGCTTTGCCACTTCTTCGATCATTTTTTAATGGTCCCATTTGCGTTCCACAATATGGGCACTTCAATAGCAAGAATTTATTAGTTTGTGAATTTCCACGCATTAATTCATCAAAATCGTTCTTAGATTGTTTCAAACTATTTGGTGTCTGATCCGAACCTAGCCAAACCCCAATTCTAATTGGGACCGTGCCAAGATCACTTCTTTTTTGCCTGATTAGTTCTAAACAACAAATCAAAGATGCAGCTCTAGTAAACTGCTGTGAAGTCAACAACCGCAAGGTATATCTCATTAAAACATTGACGCCTATATCGTTTGGATCGACCAACCTTCGCAGTAAAATTGAAAATGCTGTCAGTCCCAAATATGCCTCGGTTTTACCACCACCAGTTGGAAAAAATATCAAATCGACAATCTCACGTGACTCATCGAATGGATCAGTTATTTCGGGAATTGCTTGGAGGAGAAATCCTAATTGGAAAGGTCTCCATACAGGAGAATCTTCGAGAACGGAATTAATTGGATCAACACTTGGGACACCATTGACAATTTTTACTTCGCGCTTTTCCCTTCTAACTGCGTATCGCTGCTCAAGAATCGCTTGGTTTGCAAGAGTAAAAGCTAAGCGCGCTTCAGTATTTTTCTCCAGCACTTCAACAGCTTTTTCCATTCTAGATAATGACTTGCGACACTTTGATGCATTTGAAAGCGCTGTTTCTCTCCATACATCTTGAAACTCTATAGCCTCAACTTCGATTCGAACTACCCATTCTCTGAATGAATCCAAAAGGGAATTCAGTATCAATTTTTGTGCTCTCCACTCTCCACTTGCAAGTTCCTTCATGTCGAGAGTTAGAGAGTCAATGTTTGGTGTGATGCTCGGAATTTCATAAGTTGGGAAAAAAGTAGTTGTTAAGTATCTACCATCGATTTCATCGTATCCCCAGTCTGTGGCAGTTCCATGACCAATGGCATACGTCGGTTTATCTCTATCTTGTATCGCAATTGAAAGATACTCATCATCTTTACTTAGATTCAAATTCTCAGGGTAAGAAACTATCTTGGCTTTTGCTTCCAGAACTTTTAAGGAAGATTGATAAAATGAACTCACTATTTTTTCTGAGGACTCTGAGATATTTTCTAGAACAATCGTCACGAAAAGTAATTCTGGAAAATTCTTAATTTTCCTAGTGTAATGGTGCAATACCAAGCTAACTCCGTTAGATAAATGATCTAAGGGTTTAGTCCCACGTTTTCCCACTAGAAGCCCTTGTGGAATTTCTAGGTCTAGATTTACCCTAATCGAGTGCGATGTGCGAATCCACCAATCAGTCGGTTTTTCCTCCCATAGACCATGTTCTTTTCTGTAAGTGCCGCCGTTAATTTCGAGTTCCAATTTTGTTCCATTATTTAGATCAAGTGCAAAAGTTAATCCCATGGAACTTTGTGCTCGATCAGCGGTTGTGCTTAGATCAAGAAGATCATCCTCATATTCCAAATTATCTTGAGTAAGGTTGTTGGCCTGAAAATCTGTTTTAGGATTATTCTCTGTTTCTTCTTCCGTCAGTAGACTAGTGTCTAGAATTACCTCGTCATTATCTAAGCGATCGAAACGGGGATTTAGAACCCCTACTCCATATTTTAGATGTGGGTTAATGCGGGAGTTATTTATTGCTTCTTCTCCGGTTGTTGGGCAATAAAAAGGGCCCTCTACATCCCTCGAGATGAGCTTGTAAGTGCTTTGCTCTAGTACCAAAGGAGAGCCAATGAAATTTTCATCTGGCAGAGGTCCATAAATTTCACGCTGAAGTTCAGAAACAACTCTGGTTCTAGCTTCAACTTTTGAATTACTCATTTGGCACTCCAAGCCTCACGCGTTTAGAAAAGAATAACGGTTTAGAAATAACAATCAACCTATCGCGCGCGCGGCTCAAGGACACATAGATAAAGGGATCGATTTCGTTAGAGATCTCGCTTTCTAGCCCAAAGACAATAGTGCAACTCGCGTCAAATCCTTTGAAATCTTTGATTGTTGCCCATGATGTATGGCCCTGGGATTCCAAGGAAGGATCAAAATGTTTGGCGCGCACATTTGAAGCGACAAGTGCTTTCTCTAAACGCAGAATACTCTCTTGGTCTTCTTCGCAAAGTATAACAATTTCTTCTGGCATAAATCCTATGCTCAAAAGTCCATTGTAAGACTTACTCAGATGTAAAACGGACTCTTCAAAATTGGAATATTCAAATAACTCTGGGGTGTAATTGTCATCGGATCTTCTATAAGAGATCGCTAAATGAGATCTACCGGACAAGAAAAGTGCTGCAGTTCCAATTCCTGGTAAATTTCGGCAGTTTTCCGTTAAAGTAAATGTGAAAAGATCAGGGCACCAACTCTTGAGAACGCTTCTTCCATCGGGTACATCATATATTTTTTGACCTTCGTAGTCGGCAAATACACGAATGTATGCACTTTCTATGCCATTAACTAAATGTGCTGAAATCGTTTTTAAAGATTCACTAGTTATTAGATCTTGCGCCTCATCAATAATTAAAACTTCGTATTTGGAGGGATTTCCAATCGTATTAGAAAAATCCTCTAGAGTTCCGACAAAACAATCGATTGGGGTCCGAAGCATATTTTTAAGGTATATTGCCAAATAGTTACTTCGGCATAGAAAAAGAATACTCTTACCCTCGGAAATGGCTCGGGCAGCCGTTTCAATTGCTAGAAATGTCTTACCCGTTCCTGCAGTACCTTCAATTAATCCAGCCCTATTGGATTTCAAACCATTTAGATATTTGAATTGCTCACTTGTAATTTGACTTACCAGTGTCTTTCGAATTTTACTTAGTTCGAAAGAGGAAAGAGAAACGTCAAATTTTGGACGAAGCACGTTAACTAATTCAGCATAGAAATCATTTGACAAAGTTAAAGCCTGAAGATTTCTCTTTTCATTGAAATGAATCGAAGCTAATTTAATTACATTCAGAATCGATGATTTGGGATCGGAAAGGTCTGACGCATCTAATAGTTCCCAATCATTCCATTCTATATTTTTCGGAATTTGTTGTTTCGCTTGTATTTCAGTGAACCATACAGTTGAAAAAATAGGTACAGAGCTCGCAGCTATAGGCATCACTTTGCGAAGAAATTGTCGAATCGAATGAACTTGACCCCTGGCTTGTTTGAATGGACTTCGCCTCTTGGGTTCATCATTACCCAATTTCCAGTACCCTTCATCGGTAATTTTGACACTCAGATGGGATTTAACTTCTATCACCAGGATTGCAACCTGTGGAATTATCACAACAAAATCTGCCTCTCCTTCCAATTGAGTCACATGATTTGCAATGCCTAGTGAATGTAAAACTATCCAGCTCTCACTGGTTAATGTCTTTTCAAAGATTTCAAATAGTCGCTTCTCGCCTGGAGGTGTATCTCTGTCGTAAGTTGGAGGAATAATTTTCATTTCTTACCTTCCTGATCAAAGGGTATTCTGATCCGTTGCGTTTCAACATAACCTTCTTCTGCAGATACCCCGACTACTCTAGATATAAATAAGTTTGCAACCCCATCTATGGGGGAAGTTATGACATGGCTGCCTGATTCCATTAAAGTGCTACCATCTAAATCCTCTATAGCGGCTGTAAGCTGGCGTCGGAAATTGACTGCAACCTGAAGAATTGTTCTTTTCAAGATACTTGCAGAATTCAAGTATTTATCAACATCTAAACCTAGGTGAGTAAGAATTATTGCAAAGTCGTCATCTCTAAGTGGTCGCCGTAAATTTGGATCTGTCCAATCACTTAAGCGGTTTACTGACTTCATCCCCTTATCCTTCAAAGTTCGATTCAATACCTTCAAGTCACTTCTCAGCAAAAGTGTTTTAAGCGCATTTTTCCACTCTTGCTGATGGGCTTCAATCTTGTCAATATTTGGTCCAATTAGTTCTCTTGCTTTTATGTACAGAACTTCAGTGTCACTTTGCCCTTCACGTAAAATTATATAGTCACCTATTTTCAAATCCCGTGGGCTTATTTCAATTTTTCGTATTGAACTATTCCCATCAATTTCTACAGAATGTACAAAATCTTGCTCCCCATCCACGTCGATGAAGACTTGCTTATTGTTTGCGAGCGCGATTTGACGGCATAGTTTTTGATTTTCACTTGTCCTCACTCGTGAAGAATTTGCAAAGTTCCATCGCACTGGAGTGGCGTACTCAATATTGTCCATATCTTCGGTTTCTTCAGTACTCAGTACCAGCAACGAAGAATCTAAGTCCCTAAACATTGGGCTCTTTCCAAAATTGAACCAATCTGGATAAGAGGTCATCTCCGGCTGTTTAAACTTAATGTGGGCGGGTATGATGGCAAATAGGTGTGAAGCGCGAGGATTTGAAATAATTGATTCTTGATACCAGTGTATTGGGCCAAATATCAGGTTGTTGTCCGAAAATTCTTCATGGCGTCTATGAAGCGAATCGACGAAAATGTCGGAAATACTTGAGGCGTCTAGGTAATCTAGCGCGGCCTTAACTGTTGATTCCCGACGAAAAGTTATCAACAATCTTCCGTCGAAGCTATCAATTATCTTGGTCAAGAAATCTAAAGAGGGAATTTGAGTACGGTTAAGCAGAATCCTTGCTTGTTCTGTCATCTTCTTGAGGATCTCTAGATCAGTAGAGCTTACAAGATTGCTAAGTTCAATTGCAGAAATATCAGTGAAGAGTTCATTATGTTTTTCACACGAGAATGGATCAAGGATAATTTGGCTTCGGAGAGAAGAATGAAAACCCAAAACTTCATCAAGTTGCGAGGGAATTAGATTCCCACTTTTTCGTGCCGTAAGTTTCAAAGCTGACTTAGCATAATTTGACAGGTCATTGTCAATAAACCTGAGCAATTTGAAGCTGTCTTGCATCGTATGCAGGTTATTGCTAGCTTCATAAGTCCTATTCGTCGAAGTAAAGAGATTATTCATTTTTGTCCACCATTACTAAACCTCTGAAGGCCTTGTTTGGAGACCACCCGATGGTACTTAGATCTAATCTCTCACAATATCGCGAGTATCGTTGAATTGATTGGTGCGCCGTCGTTAAAGAATCTCTAGAGTCCAATAAAAACAATTTGGTTTTAAAAATTTGATATTCAGATAATTCTACACAAGATCTATTGTTCGCAAGTATCATGTGTGTCTGTAAGTTAATATCATTTTGTAACATCATCTCATCAGCTGAGAGTGACTCTGCACACCATCCAAAATTATGTGGGTCATTCTTTACTTTAACCGCGGTAGACAATTTCTGAAAGTTAGTAGGGTAGCCGTCCGCATTTGTGACACCAATATCTAGATTTAAATCATCTTTTATTTTTTCTTTGTCTCCAATGAAGGTGATTAATGTTTGCGCCAGGGTAGAGAGGGTGTTATTTGGATCAATAAGTCCACTGAGGCTTCCATTTTTTGATTCTGGTACTTCATTCATGGCGTCTTTAGGACTTTCGAAAGACATTACTGCATGCAATTCATCAACTTTTGAGATCCAATACTTACTACCACCAATGTGCAGCTTGTCGTCATGTTCAAGATGCTCCAACCCTAAGTATCTACCAATAACTTGTTTAGATTTTGCTCGGATGCTTATGTAACTACCTTTTTCAATTTCGTTTAAACGGCCTAATATCGTTTCACGTTCAACGATTCTCATCTTTTTAGTTTCTGCCCAAAGAACACCTAGAGAAATAGCACTAGCGGCAAATCTTGAAGTTGGACAGGCTAAGGCGATAACCAAACGACCTCTTGAACTTTCCCAATTTCCAAGAATCGTGCCGAGTGTTACCAATTCTTTAAACCATGAAGGCATGGTGATCTGCTCTTCCCCTTCACGAATCATCAGCTGTTTGGCCATGCAGTAATATTGGTCTAGGAGACTGACATTTAGCTAGTAATCAACGAGGTTCGCTTTTTGTAACCCAATAAACACTCTCCCCATCCCTCTCCATGATCCCGTACTCGATCATGTGCCTGCGTAGTGCAGCTGTGTCTGCGTGGTACTTGGCAATGATGAGGTTGAGTTCCTTCTCTGGGTACTTGGTATCAGGG
>Ga0209550_10004318_pt1 | contig 13480 bp, 4 predicted proteins | sample LauGreSuBDMM15SN_2_FD_187567 | JGI IMG/M metagenome (GOLD analysis project Ga0209550, IMG submission 187567) | Freshwater lake microbial communities from Lake Michigan, USA - Su13.BD.MM15.SN (SPAdes) (version 5) | ecosystem: Environmental > Aquatic > Freshwater > Lake | place: Lake Michigan, USA... | reverse complement strand
GGTTCGGCGTTCAGACACTGGCGGAGTCTTTCCTCTGCTTCCGACGGACGACCGAGTTTGACGAGCGCATTGGCCAAGTTGTAGAGCCCGGAACCATCCCGTGGATACACCGAGAGAACCACTAGAAAGTGCGAGATGGCCTCCTCGTATTGATTTTTTTCATGCAAACAAACGCCTAAATTGTTGTGCGCGTCGACATGCAACGGGGCGAGTACTAGCGTCCGCCTGAACTGAACCTCAGCCTCAGCCTTACGGCCCTGCCGGTAGAGCACCCCGCCATAGGTGGATAGCACGCTCGCGTTTCGGGGGTGTCCCGTCACCAATCCTTCCATCACCACCATCGCCTCGTCGATTCGGTTTATCTGGCTCAGCACTGAGCTTAAATTACACAAGGCGTCCAAGTAGGTGGGGTGAATGCGTAGCGCCTCCTGGATCCGTTTCAGCGCCTCGTTCAAACGGCCATCCTTCGCAAACAACTCACCGAGATTATTCTGGGCCCGCGCGCTTTGGGGATAGTGATTTACACTGCTCTGCCAGAGGCGCTCGGCCGTTTGGTAATCCTCATTCCGGCGCCACGTCAGTGAGGCCAGAGCGGCTACCGTCAAACCCAGCAACGCCACACTCCACCGCCCCGGCATCCGCAGACCGCAAGCGACGATCAAACCAAGCACTGCGGCCAAGGGCAGATACATCCGATGCTCCGCCATCGTTTCGGTCGCAATCGGCACAAAACTGGAGCTCGGGGCTAGAATCAGAAAAAACCAAGCGCCTAAAAAACCGACTCGCGGCCAGCGCACCAGCGCGACCACTGTCGCCACCAACAGGCACACAATCACCCCACCCTGCCACCACACCTCGGCGAGACTGCCCGCTAGGCCGACGCCATAATCAAACACCAATTTCGTGGGCCAGAGAGCCAGCCCTAGGTAGCGGGTAATCGCATCTGCCTGGGTCAGGAGGTAGCTCCACCAAGTAACGCCTTCGATATTGAAGCCCACTGTTCCGCCGCGTCCCTGTGCGCCCAAAATCAATCCCGCCAGCGGTAACCAGGTGGCAAAAATCGCCCAATAATACGCTCGGTTACGCCGCCACGCGTCACGAAAAGTCCCACTGAAAAACGCCCGGTCACCCAGCAGCACCAGCAGGGGCGCGGCGGCGATGACTTCTTTGCTCACGACTCCCAGTAAGCACGCTACCACCGACGCGACCAGCCAGCCCCGGGGCCGGAGACTGACCTGCGCCCGACAAAAACAATACAGCGTCAGCAGGAAAAAAAGCCCCACCAGCGATTCCGCCCGTTGTACCACATAGGTCACCGCTTGCGTTTGCAGCGGATGCAGTGACCAAAGGACCGCCACAGCCCCGCCACCCAGAATCGCTCGCACTGACGGCGTCAGCTCCCCACGAGCCGCGGCCAAGAGACGCCGCGCCGTCCCGTAGAGGGCTAACGTGGCCGCTAAATGAATGAGTAGATTCTGCAGGTGATACCCCCAAACTTCCTGGCCCCCGAGTGCGTAATTGATCGCCAAACTCAGGTTCACCAACGGCCGACCATTCACCGTGAGGCCCGAATCGTTCGGTGGACTCAATACATCCGAAATCCGCGACAGATCCCGGATGCTGGGATTCGCAAGGATCGCCGGGACATCATCGAAAACAAACGGACCCGAAAAACTATTGGTGTAGGCGAGCCACGGCACGGTCAGCAACAACGCGGGGATCAGCACTTCTACGCGCAGCAGCCTCGCGCGATAGCCACGGCTTGAACCAAGGGTTTTATTCAAAATCATCGGCTTCTTTTTAGGTGGCGAGGGACACAGCGCACGACTTTTTGCTCATTCGCGCAGACTTAGATTCCATGTTTGGCGATGCGAGGCGAAGGGACCGCTATGAGAATCATTCGTCCGGAGGTAGGAGCCTGCTTGCGGGCGATTCAGAAGGTGGTCAGGACGTCGTCAGAACTTTGTCAGGACGTGGTCAGGCGCTAAAATGTCAAATCGCCCTGAAAAATCGCCCGCAAGCAGGCTCCTATAAAAAGGTCAAAAAATCCGGATTTGCCCGGAGGTAGGCGCCTGCTTGCGGGCGATTCAGAACGTGGTCAGGCGGTGAACGTGGTCAGGCGGTGAACGTGGCGAGGCGGTGAAATGTAAAATCGCCCGCCAGCAGGCTCCTACAAAAAGGTCAAAAAATCCGGCTCTGCCTGAAGGTAGGAGCCTGCTTGCGGGCGATCCTCTTTTGCCCGGAGGTAGGAGCCTGCTTGCGGGCGATCCTCTTTTGCCCGGAGGTAGGAGCCTGCTTGCGGGCGATTCAGGACGTGATTCAGGAAGTGGTCAGAACGTGGTCAGGCGCTAAACTGCAAAATCGCCCTTTTAAATCGCCCGCAAGCAGGCTCCTACAAAAAAACGGGATCCGTCTCATCTTGAAGGCGCCTCAGAATTAACTGGTCAAAAAATCCGGCTTGTGGGGTGTCGGAGGTCGTAATCTGAACACAAAAAAAGGGCGACCGATTGGAATCGGTCGCCCTTGAATTAAAACTTCACTCCTCCATTACGGGGAAGGAGCAACGTAGCTGGCGGCTCCGAGGTTAGTCGGGGCGAGACCGGACAAATTGCCGGTCTGGCTCAGCGCGCTCAGGTTGACCGCACCCAAGGCGCGGAAGGTCAGACCTTGCGCGACATAGATCGGATTCGAAACCGTGATGCTACCATTGGCATTCAAGGAGAGCGTGCCACCGAAGCTACCGCCACCCAAGCCACTCGTCACGATATCACCGTTGCTGCTCAGTTGAACCACCGAGTTCGCTGCGCTGGTGCTGCCCGCAGCCAGATTCAACGTGGTGGCTTCAGCGATGCTCACGCCACCGGAGCGGAACTGAATCGCACCCAACTTGGCTGTCGAAGCCCCGATATTGATGCTACCCGTCGCGCTCGTCTGAAGAAAGACATTCCCGTTTACAGTCAGCGCACCTGGGCTGTCCTTGATGGTGCCGGCCGCATTGTCATTCTTGATCGTCAGCGTGCCACCGATCGTGGAACCACCGGCGATGACCGTAGTAGCATTGTTGTCTTGAATCGAGACGTTACCTGGGGCCGTGACCGTGATGCTCTGGCCACCGAAGTTGTTGGCAACATCGGTGGTGTTCAGAGTGACATCAGCCGCCGAAACCAGAGTCGTTGGACCGCCGACCTTAATGATCTTGGCCTGAAGAGCCGTCGCGCTCGAAACGATGGATCCGCCCTCAGAGGTCAACTTTAGCGTGCTCGTGAACGTCACACCACCGGTTCCGGTATCGACTGCCTTGAGGTTGATCGTGCCACCCTCGCGCAATACCACCGCAGCGCCGACAGCCGATCCGACGTTCGAAGCGATCGTCAATCCGCCGAAGTTATTGCCCACGTTATCGAGGGTAATCTTACCGCCGGTATTCAGGGTAGTATCACCGAACACGCGGACCGTGGTTCCGGCAGCTTGAGCGAGCTCAATTGCAGCTGTGTTCACCGTCGTGAGGAAAGTACCCGCGGTGACAGCCACATTACCCAAGATCAGGTTCTGTGCTGTAGACTGGCGAACCGTCGAGTTGCCCGAGGCCGTCAGAGCAACGGCTGGAGCAATGGTGTTACCCTCGCGATCCAGGGTGACGCTACCATTAGGAGCGCTGAACGAGACCGTGTTGGTGCCACCTGCGATGGTTGGCACAGTGATCGTGCCCGCACCTTGGAAGATGCTGCCACCCGTGCTCGTCACAGACAACGAGCCAGGATTCGTGGCATTTGCAGTGATCGTGACGGTACCGAGATTAGCCGAGCCACCCTCTTGGTAGGTGATGTTAGCATTGGTGGAAGCAGTACCGACGATGCCGGTGCCAGACGTCATCTCGACGCGACCGATCGAGTGACCGGTGTTGGTGATGGCGATATCGTTGGCTGAATTGAGGGTCAGGCCGTTGATGATACTGATGCCAGGCGCAGAATCCTTAATGGAAGCTGCGGTTCCGGTCGAAGTGATCGTCGTCGTGCCCGTGCTCGCCAATTTGATCCCAGAACCCAACGTGATCGGGCCTGCCGCCGTGACACCAACCGTGCCCGTGCCGGTGTTGCTGATGTTTTGGAGGGTCAAACCATCGGTGTTCGTCAGACCATCACTGATAACGACAGCACCGGCGGCCTTGAAGCTAACGACGCTCAGATTGCCGTTGCCAGCAACACCGAGATTCAGAGCTCCGGCTGATTCCACCGAAATGGAGCCGGAAACCACACCGTTCTGGGCTGCAGAACCAACGGTCACAGCCGTCGCGCCCACCACGGAGACGTTCTTACCGTTGATGATGGAAACCGTTCCACCAAACACGTTCGTCGCATCATTCAAGGTGATCACAGCAGGAGCAAACAGGCTACCCGCAGTGAACTCAGAGGCTCCCGCAATCGCGAGCTTGCCGGAGTTGGTGATGTCACCCGCGGCGCTCTTGGCCTTCAGGACGCCCGCCGTCGTTGCTCCGAGATTGACCGAGTTATTCTGGGTGACCGTGAACGTACCGGTACCAATCGCGCCGCCGACTGCAGCCGCAGTGACGGCCGGGGCCGCACCGAAACCACCGGTAGGAACGCCGAACGTGGCGTTAGCGCCCAAGGTGTTGAGGCTCACGTTACCGACAACGGCAACATTCGCAGAAACCGTGGTGAGTTCGGAGTAGTTGGCCGTGACCGTGGAGCCCGCCGTGGTAGCGGTGCCCACAGGTCCAACGGAACTGAGGGTAAGGTTACCCGCAACTTTGATGACGTCGGTCGAGGCCGAGCCCAAGGCAACGCCGCCCGTAGCGATCGGGGTAACGGTGGCGATGGCACCATTTACGATCGTGGTCGTGAAGGCTGGAGCGGTAGCCGTTGCAGCGATGACCGGAGCGGTGATAAACCCGGCACCAGCCGTGGACGTGGCGGACGTGATTGCACCAGCCGCGAGGACAGGCGTGATAGTTGCAGCAGCGACCGGGGCGGGGGCTGGGGCAGTGACGCGAGGTGCGAACGAGCCAAGGTAGCCGGAGCCACCGTCAGTCACCGACAAGGCAGTGACCTGACCCGCCGCATTCGTGACGAGAGCACCCGTCGCTGTCGCGCTCAGAATTGGCGCGTCGGCGGCTGTGCTGATGCTCGCGATGGCGGTCACACCCGCACCTGGGTTCGTGATTTTAACTGAGGCAATCTGACCATTCGCATTCACGACACCGACCGCGGTCGGCGGCGTGGTATTCGTTGAGACAATCGTCAGAGGGACTTCAGATCCACTGACGAACCCGTTACCAATCGGGGAAGGCAAGATCACAGCTTGGAGGGCGGCCGGTGTGGCACCAACCGCACCAAGGACGAAACCTTTGACGCTTTGACCAGTACTTGCCGCGTTGACGAGTACATCAGTGCTCAGCGTTTTGGCAGGAGGTGCAGTAAAGGTAACTGGAATAGTCGCATTCGCGGCGTATCCGATACCCGTCGTGGTCAGGGCCACAGAAGTAACCGAGCCTGCGGAGACGGTCGTCGCTCCGAAGGTGGCAGACACAGTCGGATTCGGCACAGGGATGTTCGCCGCTGTGAAACCAGTCAGGCCAGCACCAGAGGTGACGGTCACATTGCCGGCCGCGTTAGTGCCATTGGCCAAGGTAAGCGCATTGGCGTCCTTGAGGGTCACGCCGGAAGGACTCGAGGTGAGGACAACATTATTGAAGTCGTTGCCCGCGAGATCCAACGAAACGCTCGTGGCTGCTTTAAGGGTCGTGTTCCCAGAAGCAGTGATTGCGGTCGCGGCGGTCTGCGCGATGGATCCGGTCGTGGATTCCAAGGAGACGTTCGGGGCCGTGATCGAGGGAACCGTGAGGGCTCCGCCGGATACGATCGTGACCGCGCCGGTGCCCACAATCGGGCTGGCGACAGCGACGGTACCAGCGGTGGCGGTCAGGGTGAGCGCGGAATTCGCAACCACCGAGTTAGTGGGCGCGTTAGTGGCCGTGAGCGTGAGCGTTGGAGCTGCTCCGCTGTTTGGTCCGTAGCCTACGCCAACATCGGTGATAACCGCAGCGGTTACCTGACCAGCCGCGTTAGTGGTGAAGGTGCCAGTGGCGGCGGTAACGGCAGCAGTGCCAGTCGAGGTTACCGTGAACGGAATTGAGCTACTAGGGGTATAAAGCCCACCGGGATTGCTGATAGTCGAGTTGACCAGCTTCCAAAGAACTGGCGTGCCATCCAAGCTGATATTACCCGCCGCAGTGGCTTTACCGGAGGTAGGGGCACCGATGGTGATGTTATTGGCCGCAGTGATCGCACCGCCGCCAGCGAAGCCGCCCGTGAGCGTAACGTTACCGGTCGTGGAAGCGATCTTCGCATCTGTGCCGGAGGTAACGAGAGCCGTGGCATTGGTCATGGTGATGTCGCCCACAGCCTTAAGATCGAGTCCCGCGCCGGTGGTCATGAAACCATTGGCAGCTTGACCGAGGGTGATCGTACCACCCGAGTTGATCACGATTTTGCCAGTGGTATTGACAGTGCCGACCGAGATGTTGCCATTGGCGGTGAGCGTCGCAGATACCTGATTGGCGGTTCCAGCGGTCGTCGACAGATTGCCCGTGGTGATCGTGCCACCGGTCGTGGTGATGGTGAGCGAGGGAGACGAGAAGGCTGGAATCGTGACATTTCCCGTCGACGTGAGGGTGGCAGAGCCGGACGAGGTCGTGGTGGTGCTCAAGGTCGCGAGCTTCAGATCGCCGGTGTTGCTAAAGGTGATGCCACCTCTGCTGGCGGTGAGCTTGACCTCTGGAGCTGGGACAGCCACGGAGGGAACAATCTCGACCTTCGCGCCAGAGCTCATAGAAATGTTTCCAGCGTTGGCTTTCAACTCGACGGCGGTGGTCGCGCCCGGCAGAACCTTAGCATTACCGAGGGCAAAACCATTGTCTTCAGTGACGTTCACAGTACCTACGAGGGGCAGATTGAGCGTCGACAGAGCGGAGTTGCTCAAGGTCACGTTAGCAGCGGCCGCGGTGGTCGCGGCGGTCGCGGTGGTGATCGTCGCTGCGCCGGTAACGGTCAAGAGACCGTTGGTCTGCGTAACCGCGCCATTGGCGGTTGATCCGGTGGTATTAACGCTGAGGGCACCAGTCACATTGGTGGCGAAGCCTGCCTGCGTGATCGCCTCAACCACGACAGCTTTTCCGACTACGGTGCCGGCGGTGGTGTTAATGTAGCCACTGCCGATGGACGGGGCTCCATTGGTCGTGAGGGAATAGCCCGTGATTTGACCCTGCGCGTTCGTGGTTGCGAAACCGACAGCCGTAGTTCCGACCGCAGTCGAAGCGGTGGTCGCCGAGGTGAGAGTTTGACGGATCAGCGGGGCCGTGATCGACAGAGCGATATTGGTGCTAGGAGCATAGCCGCTACCAACGGGAGTTACTGGGTCGGCGGGGAGTACCAATCCACCCGTGGCGTTGACGGTGAGAACCGGAGGGGTGACTGCAACCGGTGCGCCCGTGAGGGAGACCGTGCCGCCGTTGCTGACAATCGTCAGATTGCCGCCGGAGCCGGCTGCCTGACTGATATTAACTGCTCCACCCGCTTGAGCGCGGCCAACCGTGTCGCTGGTCTGAGCCAGATTAACCTTACCGGTGGCAGCGGACTGCAACGTGACATTACCGAAGAGGTTCGCACCTTCGACCAGGACACTGCGACCGGCGAGGGTAATCTTGTTACCGGTGCCGAGTGCTTGGATGGAGGCGACTTGGCCCGCGGTAACTTGACCGTCGGACTGAACGACGACGTCCGCCGTGGCGCTGCCCGTGAAATTCAGGGTTCCCGTAGTGGTGAAGAACGAGCTGGGTTCAGCAACCGTGCTGGCGTAAAAGCCGCCGGTGATGATCTGAGCCGTTTGAGAAATGACGATACCGGCCGGATTCAACACATAAACGTTACCGTTTGAATTGATCGCGCCAGCGATGGTGGAGGCGGCACCACCAGCCACATTGTTCAGCACCGAAGCGGTGGTGGACGGGAGCAGGTAGTTAATCGTGTCCGCCGCATTAATGCCGAAATTCTGCCACGTAAGGATCGATTTATCTGGAGCCGTAATGTTTAGCGCGCCCGCAGCGACACCATCAAGCACGCCCGAAAACGTGATCGAAGTCGATGAGGTAGTGAGGTTTGTAGCAGCTGTGCTTGGCAACGCCCAGAGTGGAGCAGGCAAAATAGCCAGCGGTCCAGCAACGAGGGCGGACAATAGTAACTTCTTCAGAGAGAAGTTGGGATTCAGTTTTTTGTTCATGGATAGAAGACTAATGTTGTTTTAACGGAAGCTAGACTGCGCCATTCAGGGCTAAGCAATGGTAGACCCCAAAAGTGTTGCAAGCACAAATTCCAGCGCGAGAAACCATTGGCCAACATGGCCGCGGGCATCTCGGGATTCGATGTGGAATGGACGGTGTGCTCAAAAATTTAAAAAGGAAGATAAGCGTTACCGGCGTTGCAGGGCGCGTGCCAATCGGCTGATTCTGACTTAGTAGCCTATCCTTGATGCTGTTGTGGATTTTCGATAATAATTTTAATCCGTGAAGCGCTGCGTGGTGCCGCACATCGCCCGATATGGAATGGTGATTTTTCCCCAATACAAGGCTCCTCGACATCGCCCTGTGGTGGGCGCCGATGGGTTTCCGTTGAGGGTCGGTTTGGGCCCGGAAGCTGTTTGGCCACGGAGCCACCGGCGATGGTTTGGGGGTGGGATAGTTCGATTTTGGGTAGTTTGGACATGGGCTTAACCGGCTTGGAGGTAGGAGCCCGCTTGCGGGCGATTGGGGACGCGACCGCCCTCGGTCGCAATGTTCAGCCCGACCCGGTGGATCTCCCTCCCACGAAATCGCCCGCAAGCGGGCTCCTACCTTCGGAGGCCATCAATTTGCTCCGCGTGAACGCAACGGGGACTCGTTCGCTCAGCCCGCGGTGGTCTGCGTTCTGAGGACCGCTCGCGCGACGTTGCGCATGGGCCGTCCCCGCACCGCGATTTTCCCCTCGTGGGGCCGGTTGCTGCCCGGCCACCGGCCGGGCCTACAGCGACCCTCTGACCTCACTTCCCAGCAGACTTCCCTGAACACTTCCTTCGCTATTTTCCGAGAGGAACTCTTGTCAAAATTCCGGAACTCAGCCATCCCAACCTTTTATCGATCATGCTGACTCGTTTTTTCCTCGTGCTGGTCTGCCTTACCTCGGCGACAATCTTGTTTGCCGCCGAGCCGAGTGCGCCCGTCGTTTTCATGCTCAAGAAGCTCATCATCGCCGATACCGACGTGAAAGCGGCCGCGCTGCCGGCGGACAGCGGTGGTGACAGCACGGTCTTCGTGCAGGATGTGACGGTGCTGGCCGGCGCAATTTTTGAAGGGAAAATGGCGACCTTTATCGGGAAGCCGATTACGAACGAACTATTGAATACGTTGGCCAACACGATTGCCCAACATGCCCGCGAAAATGATCGGTTGATCGTGAAGGTCATCCCGCCCAATCAGGATATCTCGACTGGGATTTTTCGTTTGGCGGTCGTGGTCGGACGCTACAACGAGTTTCAGTTCAAGGGAAATCGCTGGTTTAGCAGTAAACTTTTACAGGAAAAACTAGGTATCAAAGCCGGCGACGAGGTGCGGCTCTCGACGCTGGATGACGCCGTTAAATGGGCCAATACGAATCCATTCCGGCAGGTCCAGGTTCTGATCAACGATCTGCCGAATCAACCCGGTAAGGCGGATCTCATCGTGGGCGTCGCCGAGCGGATTCCGGTGCGTTTCACGGCGTCCTACGACGATTCCGGCAATCAGGTTTTAGGTACCCGCCACTACACGGGGGCGCTGCAGTTTGGAAACCTGTGGGGCCGGGATCACCAAGGGACTTACCAATATACCACCACCGACCATCAGGGCGTCTTCCAAAGCCACTCGCTGGATTATCGGATCCCGCTTCCTTGGCGCCATCATCTCCAATTTAGCGGTGGCTATCTCAAGGTGAAACCCACCTTCGGAGCCGGGGGTGTCTTCACGCAGAAGGGGCAAAATGTGCTGGCCAACCTGCGCTACAATCTCCCCATCCGCGATGGCGAGAGCCCCATCGAATTCTCCACGGGGATCGATTTTAAGCAGGGGAACAATAACCTTGCTTACGGCGGCACCACCCTGACCAGCAACACGACTGACACGTTTCAGTTGACCAACTCATTTTCCATGGTGCGCCGGGATTCACGCGGCGCTTGGCTCTTCGGTCTCGGGCTCGATCTCAGCCCCGGCAACGTGAACTCCCGCAACACCGACAAGGTTTTTTCCATCTCACGGTACAACACTCGCGCGACCTATGCGACGGGCACCCTGTCCGTCCAAAGGCTCCTCAATCTGGATCGTGGCTGGACGTTCTTTTCCCGTGCCTTCGCGAAACTCGCCACGGCCAATGTCCCGGGCAGCGAGCAACTCTCCATCGGCGGTTCTTCGACCGTGCGCGGCTTCGACGAGCGCATCAACTCGGGCGATCAAGGGTTCGTCTTCAGCAACGATGTCACCACGCCGACGATACGCCATACCCTGCCGTTTTTACCCAAGGGCCGCGCGGCGACCGAGACCCGCTTCGTCTTTTTTTACGACGCCGCCCAGGTTTTCTATAGGCACCGCGACCTCAACGATATGATCTTCACCCCGCTTGCGAGCACGGGCGTAGGCGTACGCCTGAGCTTGGCGATCAATTTGAACGTCAGTGCGGACTACGGCTGGCAAATCACGCATCTCGCCTACGCCCCGCCGTCTAATTCCCGAGGCCACGTGAAAGTCGTGCTCGCATTTTAGTTTCCCCGTCGGCACACGCCTGCCCGTGCGCATTCATCTCGGGCACCATTTTTACGGAGCGGGCAATCTGGGCGACGACTTCATGCTCGCCGGTTTCCTCGCTGCGATGCGCACGCTCGCGCCGGAGGCCACCTTCACGTGCTGCGTGCCTTTCGCCCTCGATCCGCTGCGTCGACGCTTCCCGGCGATTACGTGGCTGCCTTGCGACGAGCCGACCCGCGCGCGCTGCATTACCGAGTGCGCTGCGTGGCTGGGCCTCGGCGGTTCACCGTTTCAGAGCGCGCTGTCGCGCTGGTTCGTGGACCACCTCGTGTCCGAAGCGGCCCTCTGCGCGCTCGCCCACAAGCCGATGTATTTCTTGGGCGTCGGCGTGCAGACGAGCGCGGAGCTCGCCGATCCCGATGTGCAGCGCATCTGCGCCCAAGCCGCGGCCATCTGGACGCGCGATGTGGCCTCGGCCGAGCGCCTCGCCGCACTCCCCTCGCCTCCGCCCATCGCCAGCGCCGCCGACCTTGCTCATCTGTTTTTCCGCGAAACCCCTCCGCCCGCCGCCAGCGCGGGGCGCCTGACCCTCGTGGCCAATTTCGACTACGGCGCGTGGCCCGGCCAAGCCGCCTTCCTCACCGCAGCTCAAGCCTCCGTGCCCGGCCTCGCCATCACCGAGCGCGTCTGGCTCGCCCAAGAATCCCGCGAACTCCCCGGTGCCGAGCGCGCCCTCCACCATGCGCTCCCGCTCGCGGACCGAGCGCGCTGGTCGCTGGCTATCCCCGACCGCTTGCCCTCCCCAGCCGAGTCGCTCGCAACGGCCGGGGCACCCACCTCGGCCGAGTCGCTCACAACGGCGTTGTCCCGTTGGCCGAGTGGCGCATGGCTCGTGACCGCGCGTTTTCACGCCGCCCTCGCGGGTGCGTGGGCGGGCTCGAAAATCGCGATCCTCGCCACCAACGAAAAACTCCGTGCCGCCGCCCACGAGCTCGGCTGCCCGCTGCTGGCCACCGACGCCGATGCCGCCACCGTAATGCGCACCCTCCACTCGCTCTCGTCTCAGGCCGGCGTACCCCGCGCGGCACTCGACCTCGCTGCCGACCGTGCCTTCGAGGCCTGCGCCGCCTTCGTCCGCGCCGCCGCGCGATCCGCTGTTGCACCCGGTCCCTGAACTCCGTAGCCCGTCCTTTCCATGTCAGCTCTCGCAGTTTCCTTCGGTTTTTTCATCTTCCTGACCGTGCTGGGTCGGGCGACGCTGGCGCTGTGCGCTTGGCGCGGCGGCATTTTGCGTTCGTGGCTCCTCGCGCCGGCCACGGGCCTCGCGACCGCCGTGCTCGTTATTATGGTGTTGAACCAAGCCGGACTCCCCGTCCGCGCCTTCGCCGGGCCGATGACGTGGGGACTCGCGCTGTTCGCCCTCGGCATTTTCCTGTGGCGTCGTCCCGTCTTCCCGGCCCGCGCCCTCGCGCCGTTTTTCGCGCTGGCGGCGTTTGTGCTGCTCTGGACCGGCTGGCCCGCACTGCGTTTCGGTTTCAATTGGCTGAGCTACGTCAACGACGACTTTGTTAACTACTGCTTCGCCGCCGAGCGCTTCAAAGACTTTGGCTTCTGGCGCGTCCCCACGAGTGAGGAACTCGCCGGCCGCGACTGGTCCCAGTATTATTGGTTCATGCACGTGCCCGGCCTTATGCGTTTCGGCAGCGAACATGTGCTCGCGTGGATCAGCGCGCTGACCGGTATCAGAGCTCTGGGTATCTTCATGCCCGTGATCATGGGCTTTGGGCTCGTGCAACTGTTCGCCGCCGCCGGCCTCACGCTGCATCGCGGCCGCTGGCGGCGTCACGCCTTGCTGGGTGCCGCGCTCCTCGCCGTCAGCCCGCTGTTCATGTTGGGCATGCTCTACCAACTCATCGCCCAGGTCGGTGGCGTCGCCCTGCTGCTGACCGCGACCGCGCTGCTCACGGCCCGCCTCCCCGCGACCCGCCGCCGGCTGGTCCCCCATATCGCGGTCCTCTCGATCGTCGGTGCCGCCTTCGCCGTTTTTTACCCCGAGGTCACCGCCTTTGCGGTCTTAACCACCTTGCTGGTCGGGGCCATCGAGTGGGCGCGTACGCGGGCCTTCCCCACCGCGCGCCTCGGCCTCGTGATGTATGGCATCGTCGGCGTCCTCGTCCTCCTCCGCCATAACGTCCTCTCCTACCTCTTCACGATCTCCTATCAATTTGGCTCCGGTTTCCGCACCGTCGATCTCTCGCTCTCGCTGTTTCCGTATTTCCTCATTCCAACCGGCTTGGCCAACCTCTTTGGGTTCATGCCGCTCGCCGTCACATTCGCCGAGCCGTTTACCTCCCTCGCCATTCTCGGTGGGTTCGCCTGTCTAGTCACCGCCATCATCTTTTCCTGCCGTGAAACGCTGCTCCGAGCCACCCCAGCACCGATGACCGCGCTGCTCGTCGTACTTCTCGCGATGTGCGTCAAACTCTACACCGGCGGCAATGACTTCGGCCTCTACAAGACCGCCATGTTCATGCAGCCGGCACTCGCCGCCGCCTTGGCCTGCGCGTGTCTCGCTCTACCCCGCGCCCGCTGGACGGCCCCCGCCGCCGTGCTCCTGCTCGCGGTGCTGTGTGCCCCGAGCGCCCTCTATTATACCCA
>Ga0209550_10004317_pt1 | contig 13480 bp, 9 predicted proteins | sample LauGreSuBDMM15SN_2_FD_187567 | JGI IMG/M metagenome (GOLD analysis project Ga0209550, IMG submission 187567) | Freshwater lake microbial communities from Lake Michigan, USA - Su13.BD.MM15.SN (SPAdes) (version 5) | ecosystem: Environmental > Aquatic > Freshwater > Lake | place: Lake Michigan, USA... | reverse complement strand
TTGTTAATGGTATCTTTACCTACAAGGGAGGAAAACATGTGGATTATCTGTTACAGCAAATCTTGAAGAAACTGTCCGCCTATATCTTGAAGAAGAAGAAGATGGAAATTAAACCCTCTATCTTGCGTGAACAGATGACTCTCTTTATCCATTGTACCATTGAAAATCCATCGTTTGACAGTCAATCCAAAGAGTGCCTCACCACTCCCTCGACAAAATTCGGAACAAGTTGTACGGTAAGTGATAAATTCATTGAAAAGTTGGCGGGTTTAGGTATCATGGAACAGGCATGTGAGATGGCCGAGCAAAAGGAACTGAAACAGCTCAAGAAGAGCGACGGGAACAAGTCCAAGACCATTCGAGGTATTCCAAAATTGGTCGACGCGAATTTTGCGGGAACGAAACAGTCGAAACAATGTACACTCATCTTGTGTGAAGGAGACTCGGCCAAGGCAGGTATCCTTTCAGGACTCTCTCCTTCAGACCGTAACATTATTGGAGTCTATCCCATGAAAGGAAAACTCTTGAATGTTCGCGGCGAGACTTTACGAAAGATTAACGAGAACAAGGAAATCATTGAAATAAAGAAAATTCTTGGACTGGAAATTGGAAAGACCTATGAGACCATTGATGAACTGCGTTATGGAAAAATCTTGTTCATGACGGACCAGGACCTTGACGGCAGTCATATCAAAGGACTGGGTATGAATGTGTTTGAATGCTTATGGCCTTCGCTGTTGCGTATTGAAGGATTTATGGGTTTTATGAATACGCCTATTTTGAAAGCATCCAAGGGTTCCAAAACCCTATGCTTTTACAATGAGCAAGACTATGACCAATGGAAAGAGGAAAATTCTGGATGGAAGATTAAATATTACAAGGGTTTGGGTACCAGTACGGGTTCTGAATTCAAAGAGTATTTTAAAGAAAAGAGGATTGTCGAATTCTGTACACATGAAGACGATACTTCTACGATGGATATGTTGTTTAACAAGAAAAAGGCAGACGAACGAAAGACGTGGCTTTCCTCTTATCAGAGAGACCTGAAAGTGGATACTCGAGACAAGAAAATATCCGTGAGCGATTTTATCAACAAAGAAATGATACATTTCTCCAAATATGATTGTGACCGGTCAATTTGTAACCTGATGGATGGTCTAAAGGTGTCACAGAGGAAAATCTTGTATAGTGCTTTTAAGAAAAACTTGACACAAGAAATCAAGGTAGCACAGTTTAGTGGATATGTATCAGAACATAGCGGATATCATCACGGAGAAGCCAGTTTGAATGGGGCCATCGTGAACATGGCACAAGATTTCGTGGGTTCCAATAACATCCATTTGTTTAGTCCAAATGGTCAGTTCGGGACACGTCTACAGGGCGGAAAAGACAGTGCTTCAGAGAGGTATATCTTTACGAAGCTCGAAAAGATTACAAGGAGCATCTTCTCTGTACAGGACGACCCCATCTTGAACTATTTGGACGACGATGGGTCCAAGGTAGAACCCGTGTTTTATCTTCCGATTATCCCGATGGTCTTGGTAAATGGTTCCCGCGGAATAGGCACAGGATTTAGTTCTGAAATCCTCTGTTACCATCCGATGCAACTGATTGATTACATTCTAGCCAAGTTGGAAGGTCAGTCTGTCAACCCAGACTTTGTACCGTTCTACAGAGGGTTCAAGGGGACTATGGTGAAAGAAAATGAGAAACGGTTTATAAGCAAAGGAGTCTTTGTCCAGAAGCAGAATAAGGTAGAGATTACTGAATTGCCGATTGGAACCTGGAATGAAGATTACATTCTTCATCTCGAGAAATTGGTAGATGAGGGTACTCTCAAAGATTACAAGGATTTGTCTACAGACAAGGAAGTCCTCATCAAGATTACTACCCAGGATGTGACCGACCCAGAAGAGTTATGCAAGACACTCAAACTCTATAGCTACCTTTCAACCAATAACATGAACCTCTTTAATCAACATGAGAAATTGGTTCATTATCATCAAGTGTCAGAAATATGCGATGAGTTTATCGAGGTTCGATTGCCTTACTATCAGGTTCGAAAGGATTATCTTCTTGCTGCGCTTCAAGAAGAGATTGTGTTGTTGAGTAATAAGTTTAAATATATCACGGAATTGCTTGAGGAGACAATTGACTTGAGACGCAAGACCACGGACGAAATTCGTAAATTGCTTCGGACCAAGGGATACGAACCGATGGATGATTTCCGATATCTCATCAAGATGACGATGGATAGTGTTTGTAAAGAAAATGTCGAGTCACTGAAACGACAATTTCAAGAAAAAGAACTCGAACACAAGCAGATTACAGAGACGACCATTCAGGCCATGTGGAAGAAGGAACTCATCTCTCTGAAAGGTTTACTCTAAGTTAAAAGAAACGCTTGAATTCAATCGATTTGTCTTTCGATACAGATTTAGGTTTGTCTAGTGGGACAACCAGAGTAGAAATATCATTTTTATAGTGAATATAGCTGACAATCTCACTCAAGATACGAGGAGCACAGTATTCAATGACCCTTCGGTTCAGTTCTTCGATTTGTTTAGGAATATTCCCTTCCTGGTGTCTCGCATGTTGTAAAAAGATAGACCGCATGATCATGTACATCTGGTCGTAGTCCTGTTTGTCAATTAAATGAGTTTGATTTGATAGACGGTAGACCTCTGACTTTATACCGCTTTCCAAGAGTGTGACGTTATCTTCTGAAAAAAAGGTCACGGATAGATGCGTATTTTGAAGACTGTATTTCATGGCGTTTGAGAAATTACTTTTCTGAACCGTACACACCTTCTCCTGCAAGAATAGGGGAGTACCATTCGGCATTTGAAATAGGTCAACTCTCCCGTTTGACGTCATGGCTTTATATATATTATATTTTATTTTTCAATTATAATGAACTTTTACACGACTGTATTCATTTCTTTTATCATTCTCTTGGTGATTGCGTTGGCGATTATAGGTACCATCTTATCCAACATGAATCAAAAACAAATATTTCCAAGCAACATCTCCACGTGTCCAGATTACTACAGCTTAAACATGAATGGAATATGTGTTCAGAACGACTCTATTTTTAACAATTCGGCTAGCACCTGTAAGATTTTTAGACCAGAAGACCAATCCTACAAAGTGAAAGGTTCTGGACCACAAAGCGGTATGTGTAAAAAGAAAGAATGGGGGAATCGATGTGGAGTATCTTGGGATGGGATTACGAACGATGCGAATATATGTTTTAGTTAATGTTTTTAGTTAAAGCAAACTTGGATAAATGCCTAGATGGAACAAATACGGGCTTTTTTGAAGTTATCCAAACCTATTTATCTAACAGGTGTTTCGGGTAGTGGGAAGACTGCTCTATTAAAAAACTTACCCAACACACTCTTTGTCTCGATGCAAGATATTGAAGAATATGACGATATCTTGAAGCGAATGAAACCCTCTATCCTTGACATGTTGCATACGATTGACCATAAATGTATTTGCGTGATTGACAACATCGACATCATTCATACACATGAAAAGAAATTTTTGACTCTATTGCTCAAAGAGTTTAAACAAGAGGATAAGAAAAAAAAGACGAGACATTTCTCCATCATTTTGTGCGGGTCAAATGTACATGAGAAGAAAATAAAAGAAATCATGAAACTATCCAATGTCGTAACAATGACTCCACCAAAGGACCTACATTTGAATCGACATGAAATGAACGTTCAAGGATGTATTCAAAAAATCATGCGAAAAGAAATGATAGAAGATACCGTAATGGAGACAGAAAAAGCGACACAATCTTTATTGTTTCACGAGAACATTATTGACGTGCTCAAGACAGAAAAGGATTACGCTTTTTATGAAAGCTTTCTAAAGAACATTTGTATGGGGGATTATTATGACCGGATTAGCTTTCAAAAACAATTGTGGATTTATAATGAAATGACGTATTACATGAAAATATTACACAATTATCATTTATATGTAGAACTTTCGACTTCTCCGAAGCGAATCCAAGAATATCGTTTCACAAAAATCCTCACAAAATATAGCAATGAGTATAATAATCAGACCTTTATCCGTATGCTATGTGCTCGTATGAACCTTACCAAATGTGAACTTTACAATCGACGTTTCGACAAAGAAATCTTGAGCGATACTGAATTGGCTAGACTGAACGCTTACTTCCAATAAGGATACGATTGAGTTCTTTTAATTGTTGGTTTTCTTTCTGAAGCTGAGTACATTCTTCGCTTTTTTGCTGTAACATTCTCATCAACTGTTCTGGATGTACTTTCACGGTGCGTCCATCCTTGGTCGTAAACTGTATCATCTGACTATTCTCAATGGTTTGTTCTTGTTCCCTACGTTTCATTTCTTCTACCACTTCTGGCTTATACTCAATGGTACCAGGTACATATTTAGCCAACTCGATTTCCATACCTTTAGTATAAAACGAGTAAAGTGTAGGTGTTTTGATAAAATGCTTAATGGTTAATGCGCTTTGACTACAATACTTGCTTTCGTTCTGGATGACACGATGTTTGTCAAAGGTGTTTTGACTATGACATACAACAAGAATTGTTTTCTTAGAGTCCAGTTGAACCATGGGAATGGTGTAATCTTTCAGAAAATGTTTTTCTTCGGATAGAACCGCATCTTCAGCATAAGAACACGTTTTCAACAAGGAACGCTTAAACGCAAAGGTTCCTGCGGTAGCATGGTTGTCTCCATACGGCCCTACTTTGTACATTTTCTCAAGGTCATTAAACCACAAATACAATTCACTTGAACCGGCACATTCACATTTTGAATGAACCAGTTTATCCACGGCATGGGAGACACGTTCTGGAGGGTAATAATCGTCGTCGTCGATGTATACTATAATCGCACTATCCTCGGTGAACGTACACTGACTATGCATAAAGTTTCTTTTTTTTCCTAGTAACATTCTTTCTTCAAGTGCGATATACTTGACAAAAGGTATATCTTTTACTAAATCTCCAATCTTGTCTGTACCGTCATCTACGATAATCCACTCCATGAGTTGTCTCGGGTATTTCTGCTGTAGGATACATTGTACCATGGCCTGAATAAAGGGACGTCGATTGAATGTAGGTGTACACAGACTTACCCTCGGGCGAGACATTTGGTTACTCTAGCATAAAATACTTATACTGTTTTACATTAACAATTCTTAGCTTAGGATACATACGATAAAAAGAAAAACAATACAATGATCATAGTTGTCATGAAAGAGAAGTAAGGACCCAGTATCTTTTCAGTATCATACACTAGAAAATACAAAAGGATGAGCACGAGACTCATCGAGAAAGTGGACAATGACTTTTTCATAAGAGGCAAGAAAGACGCAGCCGAGACAAACCATTTTCCAATGAATAATAAACTATTTTGAAGACTCGTGATAAACGGCAACAATATACCAAAAAATGCTCCAATAAACATAATAATTTCTTTGAACCCAATGGAAGATATATTAAACAACCCTTTTATCATATGGAATATTTTTTTAATATTGAAATTACCCTCTAGAGCCAACGCAATGATACTAAAGATGAACTGGATACTCGCCATGATAGCGATAAAAGATAAAATCATACATTCTACAGAGTTTGAATTGAACATGATGGATACGAGAGCATAGGCATTTCCGATAAAGGCCGTCACAAAGAGAAGGGTAAACAATGGAACAAGTATAAAGAATCCCAAAGAAATCACATGTGTCGCAATCGATACAAAACTTTCTTTGAACGAGGTTGGAAATTCTGTGAAATATTGCTTGGTTTTTCTCTGTACCTGGATGTTCAATGGACGAACCGCATAAGTAATGCCTAGTAAGAATACCGCAAATAGAATCACGAATATATAGACCGAAAATCCTTTTTCAGGTACAATTGAAGACGCCTGATGAAACAGTTGATGAATTTGAAACAACAAGAAATTACTATATACATATTGTTGTAAGACAAGATAAGATAACCAATACAAAAAAACAGAAGCAGCATTGTCTGTACTAGAGGTAGTACTACAATATTGATGAAACGTTAAAATATAACGTGGGATATAGGTGGCGGAAAGGCTGGCCATGACAGGGTTCAAGATTTCGACTTTCTTTTTCAAATTAGGGTCCTTTTCATATTTATCTTCAATGGAACGGAGAGTGGTCTCAATTTGTCTTTTCTGTTCTTCGCTCATGGTACTACAATAAGAACCGCTCATTTCATCCGCAACAGACAAGTTATGGTCTGTGCCCATGGCCATGGAGACAAAAGGGAACGCGTTTAGGTCATAGGGGTATATCAGTTTCGCATCGACTGAGAACCAAGAACCCAATGTAAGTAACAGCACCCAGAAAATAAGAATAATACCGGCATCCTTGATAAAGACAATCACCAAAGATTTAAGAGATTGTAAGGTTGACATTTTAAACTGCTCATTGATTTGACCCATGACGGCTAGTTTGGTGATATCAATTGTCTTTTTCCAACTGTCATTTTCTTCCGTATTTGGTTTCTGAATAGTAATGTTTCCACTTGTCACAGTGATACTAATGGTTCCTGAAGTATTATCGGCGAAAACACCGCTAAAACTATAATCAACAAGGTCAATCGTCCGATATTTTGTATCGTTTTGTTTCGAGGACCCCTGTGGTAAAACCAGTACCACCTTTGACGTTCCATCTTGAGTGATAGGTCCACTCGTCACGATATATTCATTTTCAGTCTTTTGAATGTTACAATACTCTACCGAAATGTTGACATCACCTGGACCTTTACATGAGCCTTTATAATTCATCACATCTTTCAAGATAGCGGGTGTCCAAGAGGTATCTAAGGGCAATCTAAGATTTATTTCAGTCATTAATAACTACAGTTATTTTTTTATTGTGCATACAACAACGCCGCATATCCACTTTTGACACGTAATACATTATATCGTTCTTCTGTAAAAAAAAGACTGTAATCATACTTGTATAAACTGCCTGTTTGTTCTACTCCAATAATGGTTCCTTCTTCGTCGCAAATGGTATTGTAAGCAGAACCTGGATTGATTTCAGGTAAGATTGTAGTAAATTCAAGCTCAATTGTCTTAAACCGGCTAAGATTGATAGCACCCGAGGGTTGTAACTCTAGTGGGGAGGTATTCAAGCTGAAACTATATCCATACAAACCTGAATTGGAATGCCCTTTGCTGTAATTGTACTTGTCAATAAAACTATACACACCTGTCTCAAAGTCGTTTTCTCTATATTTTCCGTCGAGTATAATAGAAAATTTTGTCATGATATCTTTTCGATTTTCATTCGTAAAATAGTCACATACGAAATTTTGATTGGCGGCAGTAACTGTCGGACCTTCCGTATCTATTAATGAGACATCACTCACAAAAAAGTCTACACCAGGTCCGAAAGGAGTTTCCCCGACATAGTACGAGTTGACTTTCCCCGGGATTAGGTTATAGGGTAATGTATCTGAATACGACCAGTTGCTATAATTCGACCATTGATTGCGTTCGTAACTATCATTTCGTCTAAAAAACCACATCCAATTTGAAGACAAGCTATTGGAGTCTAGGCGATAACGATTCGTCCCTGTAATCTTCTGAACCGTGTCTTCCTTCACCGTTTTGATTAAATAACTTTGTTCGTCTTTCGCAAATACCTTGGACTCTTCTTCCGTAACAAAGCCAAACGTAGAGATAAGATGAACATCCGCATCCCATGTAGCGACCTTGTTTTTATAGTCGGACTCTAGAAGAAGCATCGATGGAGGAGGTTGTAGGAAACGATAAAGGGAATGTGCTTCCTTGGTAAAGTTCGGCCTTACTGGTGAACGTTCAAAAGGATTTGCGGTTACGTCGTTGATGGTAAACAAATCTCGAATGGGTCGCATGGTGACTTCAATTGTGACTTCGTTATATTGAAGTGATACAAGAGGTAAAGCCATTTTAGAAGAATTCATGAACCAGAAATGAAGGGGTACATATAGAGTTCTGCCTGGTATAGACGGATTGGACATCCCTAGGGGTTCAATAGATGTCATTGTCACGTGGTAACTGTTAGGATATCGATTTGGACGACCATAGGCTATTTCAGGCTTATAAACTTCAGGGTCATGACCAATCATCTGATGAAAGAGTTCTTTTTTGTTCTTGTCAAATTCCCTCTCCGCCATATTTTTGATATATTCTCCAGAAAATTCCTGGATAACCTGTCCCCCGATGAGACAACGAACTCGACGAATCGCATTCGCTCCAATGTGTTCAATCCACCGAAATTCATAATTTTTCCATTTTTCGACTTTCGTAGCAGGCTGAATCATTGTACTCCAAATATCCGGTAAATTAAATACTAGAAAAGCATCCATCAAGAGGTCACCATTTCGAGGGACCTTAAACGTGAGTTGAGTGTCTTCGTTTAGCTTTAATGAACGCAACCCTTCGTAATCTATTCTAAATTTTTGCATACCAAAATTCGTATATTTAGAATAGACCGTTTTGAAAAACGTTTTACTTGGGTTTCCGTTCAAGATTACATTTTGGTTTCCGTACGAGATGATATTCAATAATCCTCCGCCCATGCTCTTCTATATAGTTTTGTTTATTTAAATCTTAGTTAAAACCTTTTTTTATCCAGGAAACATATGGACCAAGTCAATGGAGTCTTACAAAAGGTATCCGCAAAACCGGCGGTACCTATCGCTATTTTTCTGTTTCTTTTATTTTTCATCTTGTATATTTATGTGAACGTGAAAAAAAGAAAATATCACTGTAAATCCTTGAGTAAAACAGAATTACAAACATCTATCAAACCTTTATCCATGTTCAAAGCAGATGTATCTTTGAACAAAGTCTATGTGAAAACAGCCTACAACTGCTGTTGTGTAGGGGATTTTAAAAATGATTACGTCGACACATGTGCTCTCATCAATTGTGCCAAGCAAGGAGTCAGAGCCCTAGATTTTACCATTTTTTCTTTAAAAGAAGAGCCAGTGGTGTCGGCATCTTCGTTTATTAGTCCACTCTATAAAGAGGAATATAACAGTCTATCCTTTTCAGAAGTGATGCAACAAGTGAAACGGTCCTTTATACTTGACCCACTTAATTGTCCCAATACGACTGACCCTTTAATCTTGATTTTCCGTATCCAGAGTAGAATCAAAAAAACTTACGACAAAATGGGAGACATCCTACAATCAACATTTGGAAAAGATAATCCGGCAGGTAGTCTTCTCTATACAGACATTGTCAATATGAATAGTACGACTGTCAAACAATTGATTGGAAAAGTCCTCATCATGGTAGATACCACTGGATTATTGAATTACGAGTCAAGCAAACTGAATAAACTGTCTGTAGTGAATTTTGGTAACCTGGAAAATCGTATCATACGTATGAAAGATGTGTACGATGAGAACAAAAAGCAACGTAATCCATTAACTATACTTTATCCCAATTTAAAAACCTCTAGTGATAATTACGATTTTACACTAGGGTTTCCTCTAGGGATTCAATTCATAGGAATGAACTTCCAGACCAAAGACCGATACTTGGATGCTTACAATTCTTTTTTCTCAGAGTCAGCATTTAAACCTTTTTTGGAGGTCGCTTCTTAATTTCATCAACAACTTTTTTACATGTGTAATACAATGAGTGACCTGGATAAAGCCGTCGAGGAAAATCTGAAGTTACAACATGGTATTACAAGATTAAAATATATGAAACCTGAACTGTTTGACATTGTGGAAAAATACATGAAAAAGCATAAACTGATTGGATATGGCGGACATGCTCTGAACTTGTATTTGCCGCCGTCTAAGCAATTCTATAGTTTATGGGATATTCCAGACTATGATTTTTACTCTCCAAACGCCATTCGTGACTGTAAACAATTGGCCAAAGAATTATCTCAACATACAGATGAGGTAGAAGTAAAACCGGCTATATTTGATGGAACCTATAAAATTTTTGTTAACTTTGTACCTTTGGTGGATATTAGTCATTTAGAAGAACCCCTCTATAAGGTACTTTGGAAGTCCTCTCGAAAGATAGAGGGTATTCACTATGTTCCATATAGCTATTTAAAAATGAGCCTTTATTTGGAGTTGTCTCGTCCTCTGGGGGATGTCAGTCGTTGGACCAAAATATACAAACGTCTTCAACTATTAGAAGAAGAACATCCTACCCTTCACGATAAATCTTTGGTACAAAATGACCCACCTCCACCTTTTTTCAAAACCTTGATACAGAGACTACAACCTTTTGTGCTGGCTGGAGAGTTCGGTATTAGCTATTATCAACCCATGTTTCCTGTAGAATATAGACAAAAACATTCACGAAATGTCATGGTATTTACTGAAGACCCAAACGAAATTCTCAGTCTATTTCAGGACGTTACCTATACCCTTCATTTCTATCAAAATAAATTCAGTAAGGTATGTGAGGTGTCCTTTGAACGGATTCCGTTGTTATTTATCGTGAGCATCGACTCTTGTCAGTCTTACAACATACTCGAAAGATATGGGAAACGATTTAAAATAGCAAACTACGATACTGTACTTTCCACCTATTATGCGCTTACCTTTCTAGATATTCCATCGTTACCTTCGTCTGACCTTTTGTTGTATTGTTCCTTACTTACCGCTTGTAAAGACAAAAAAACAAAACAAATGCGTCGGTTTCGGATGCCTTGTATCGGTTATCAACCTTCTCTAGAAGACCTACGCAGACGTCGAGGCGCAAAATATACAATCTATAAGAAAACCGGAAAATATAAACATTTATTCTTTCGTTATCGACCGACGAGGAAACTAGGACAATTAATTAAAAATTGATTTGAACTTTTTCTCTATATACACATTATCAAACAATGAAAATCATGAACGAAAATGGAAAGCACAAACTTCGCCGTTCTGACCGAATTCAAAAAATCATACAGAAGAAGCTCTTACAAGATGACCCGTATCATTTACACAAGAAACAGTGTAATATCATCGATGTATTAGAGCGAAAGATTCATGAATTTGAAGAACGACTGAACGTCTTGGAGAAAAAAGATGTCAAGGAAGACAATGATATGCCTGTCTATGAGGATGGTTTTCCATGGGATGTCGTATTTATCCTAATCGGAATTGTTATGTTGTTCTATTACGCTATGCCGCCAAAGATAGAAGTACAATATATCTCTCAATCTGCTATTGAAAAATTGGCGTGAACTTTATATAACTTTTGAATTACGGGTACGGTTACGTGTCCCTTTTTTCTTTCTTGATTTAAAGGTTTCACGTGTGTCGGGTGATTTCGTTTTCATACCTTCTTTCGGCAAGATGGACAATAGACCTGGTGTCCAGGGCAATGGGTCTGAGGTGAACTTACGCCAAAAGAATGACTCCATTTGAAGAGCTGTCTCGATTTCTTCTGTTGTAATCGTTTTATACGTTTTGGGGTTCTTTCCAATCTCTTCTTGTAAGGCTTTATTCCTTCGATACAAGTCCTTCTCTAATATACTTTGACCTAGCGTCTGGTTATCTTCTTTGAGTTTCAATAGTCGAGACTTGGTATCCTCCCAGTTGTCATAAGTGATTTCCATGGGCTTTACAAAGTCCACGTTCGACTCTATACCGATCGAGGATAGAAAAAACTCATCTCCCACGTGCATCTTGTGAAAGAAGTCCAGGTGTGGGCTACTCAGAAGTTTCGAAACGTGATACCGAGACAAACACATGCGTGCATAATGTTTTTGAAAGGACGGAATAGAGTGAAAATTCGACTGTGTTTCAATGCGGGCCTGCCTATCGTATTGAGTTAGTCTCATAAATTTGACATAAGATGTCCGTTCGTCATCCTTTTTCAAATGTGAATAAAAAGATTCAAATGGTTTCAATGGTATACACGATTCACTAATCGTAACAAACTTTATATTTTCTGGGTCTTTCATGGCTTCTCTCATTAAACATTCATACGCATGAGTAATGTATCCCCATCCTGTCTCGACTCGTTTCGAGAGAATGCCTTCTTTTAGCCAAGCTGTCTTGACTTTTTCTGGGTACTTTGGATGACAATAGATACTGTATTTTCCTTTATTTCCTTCGAAATAACGACTCCATACTTCGGGTTGATGAATGTCTCCAATCGTCAAGAATAAAAAGGCAATCTTGGGTTGTTTGTATCTATATAAAGTGTCTAACCGAATAGGAGATGAATAGGGAAAATATTGAACAGACCGACTTGACACCTTCTCAGGCAAAATAAAAATACTTTTCCATAATGGCGGCAATCGGTCCAAGATTTCGCGTAACACACGTTCTGTATTTGAAAAAAGTGTTGGATAGATACGAAGCGACCGTTTCAAGGTTGCGTCAGGTATGTCTCTAATCATCGAGACTAAGATGAGGTCGGTTTCATCCGGCACATCCTGGACGAACGGGTCGCTTTTGTCTCCGAAAAGTTTTATCACCAATCTATTCTTAGGGACATGAAGTCTCGATGTAAAGTATGGCGTTGTCTTTCGTAAGAAAAAGGAATCCTTCATACGTTCCGCATCTCCATCCAATAGCGCACCATAAGTAACGGGATGTTTTTGTACACCTTGTGTGAGCCAATCCACATAGATGGTCTTTTTCTCTACATAGGTGTATGCTGGAATAAGAAACTTGAGACAACTTAAAAAATACAGTTCATCTATTGCGGCCATTGTTTGATAAGGACATTCTTTCAAATACGTGTCGTATTCTTTATGATGTTGAAGAATAAGACCCACGTCTTGTCTTGACATACACCACCACTGGCTGGACTTCCATTCGGTTCCGATTTTATTCTGTCCCATCAAGTGGAACATCGATTTGCCTTGCGATTGACCCAATGTCTTGCTCAAACTTTCATACGAGACAAGTGGGTATACATCATGCGACAACAGCATGTACCATTCGTGTTGGTTTTCGTAGGCCACCCTTAATAGTTCCAGGGTAGCATCCACGATACTACGCTTTGCCCATTCAGTTGGTACTGATAAAACTGTATAAGTTCTGTTAGAAATCGGTTCTTTGGTATTGATGTACACTGGTTTACCTTTTAACCATGTTTTTGTTTTTTCATTCACGATACCCTTGTAGGTTAAACAAAGAAACGCGACCTTGTCCATTATATGTAGATACATAAAATATATATATTCTATAATGTCCATACAGACTAATCTAACTCAGACCGGGTTATCTGTTGCGAACGTAAGTGACCAATTTACTCTTACTGGGTCAGGGTTTTCATACAACCATATTTCGTCAAGCTGGAATAATTTATTGACTACGGTTCAAGCATTGGTATTACTGACTACAAGTATAAATGAAGAAGTCGCTCTAGCAACGACTGCCGAGGCTACAAAAGAACTTATAGAAAACAAGAGTCTCAATGTATCCACCGACGCAACCTCGGATATAAAATATCCAAGCGTAAAGGC
>Ga0209550_10004315_pt1 | contig 13483 bp, 13 predicted proteins | sample LauGreSuBDMM15SN_2_FD_187567 | JGI IMG/M metagenome (GOLD analysis project Ga0209550, IMG submission 187567) | Freshwater lake microbial communities from Lake Michigan, USA - Su13.BD.MM15.SN (SPAdes) (version 5) | ecosystem: Environmental > Aquatic > Freshwater > Lake | place: Lake Michigan... | reverse complement strand
ATGGTGGGTTATTACAAACGGCCCGATTTGGATGCTGAAGCTTTTACAGAAGATGGCTTTTTCAAGACAGGCGATCAAGGTCAACAGCGCGCGGATGGCTTGTTGAAAATTACCGGACGTTTGAAAGAGATTTTCAAAACCTCCAAAGGTAAATATGTGGCACCAGCACCCATTGAAAACAAACTCAATGTGCATCCCCTGATTGAGATGAGCATTGTCTCAGGCGTCTCCCAGTCGGCTGCCTATGCCATGGTGGTGCTGGCGGAAGATATTCGTCCGAAAGTCAAAGACGCTGAAGTAAGGGCTCATGTAGAACAAGAACTCAGCGATTTCCTGGTTAAAGTGAATGCAGAGTTGGCAGACTATGAAAAGCTTCGCATGTTGGTCATTGCCAGTGAGGCTTGGTCAATTGAGAACGGCTACCTCACACCCACGATGAAAATCAAACGCAGTCGCATTGAATCGTCTGTTGAAAGCCAAGTGCCCAGCTGGTACGAAAAGTCCGGCAGTGTGTTTTGGGCTTGATGGATGAATCACTCAGTTTCTAACACACACGCAAACAGAGTCTTGGCGCACACCGGCGCCAAGTACCCCATCTTGCAAGCGCCCATGGGTTGGATTGCGCGCACTCAATTGGCCTCCGCTGTTTCTAGAGCTGGGGGTCTTGGCATCATTGAAACTTCTTCGGGTGAAACTGAAAATTGCCAAGCCGAAATTAAAAAAATGAGTGAATTGAATTTGCCATTTGGCGTCAATTTGCCAATTCGGTTTTTGAAAGACGATGCCATGCTGAAGTTTGTATGCGCATCGGGTGTGAAATTTGTCACCACTTCTGCAGGCAGCCCCGCTAAATTTGTTCAGCCCTTAAAGGATGCTGGCATTACGGTTTACCACGCTGTACCTACTGTCGATGCCGCCATGAAGTGTGTTGACGCTGGCATTGATGGCTTGGTCGTTGAAGGATCTGAAGGGGGCGGCTTCAAAAACCCCGAAGACGTTTCTACGCTGGTGCTTTTGCAGGCCATTCGTGCCAAGGTCGATGTACCCTTGATTGCAGCAGGTGGTATTTGCGATGGCAGAGGCATGGCTGCAGCATTTGCACTGGGTGCAGAAGCCATTCAAATGGGAACACGCTTTGTCAGTTGCGCAGAAAGTCCTGTCCATGACAACTTTAAAAATGCCATTGTCAATTCGAAAGAAACAGGCACGTGGATGTTGAATACCAAATCGACGCCATGCATTCGGGCCCTCAAGTCCGAGCGAACCCATGCCATTCACGAGCAAGGCATCATGTCATTTGATGACATGAAAGGCATTTTGAACGTCTACTTCAAGGGTGATATGGAAGCTGCCCCTGCTTTGGCAGGGCAATCTGCGGGGCTTATTGATTCAGTAAAAACAGCCAGAGAAATCATTGAAGACACCGTCGCAGAGTTCATGGTTATCTCAAGTCGCATGGGCCGCATGGCTCAAAACAATCACTTTGCTTTTAGTTGATTTTCCAAAGTAATTGAGAAAGATCTGATCCATGCCTCTGGAGCAGATCTTTTTTTTTAATCGGTTTGCGCTGTTTCAAACATCGTCTTTGATGGTGTTTCGCAAGACGCCCACAGCATCAACTTCAATTTCTACAACATCCCCAGGCTTCATGAAGACTTGAGGTGTTCTCTTGTTACCTACACCACCAGGCGTGCCACTCACAATCACATCGCCTGGTTCAAGTGGAATGAAGGTCGAGATGTAGGCAATTTGTCGTGGAATGCTGTGAATCATCATGTCTGTTGTGGCGCGCTGTAATTCAACACCATTCAGGCGCGTACTCAGTGTCATGGTTTGGCCGGGTTTGATTTCATCGGCAGTGACCATCCAAGGGCCAAAGCCGCCTGTGCGCCAGAAATTTTTACCAGCGGTCCATTGGGTGGTGAAGTTTTGCCAATCGCGAACAGATCCGTCGTTGTAGCAAGAATAGCCTGCAATGTGCTTCCAAGCATCAGCCTCGGAAATACGGCGGCCACCTTCTCCAATGATGATGGCAATTTCGCCCTCATAGTCGAGCCGATGTGACTCTGGCGGGCGCATGATGTCTTGGCCATGCCCAACTTGCGAAGAATTTACGCGTGAGAAAATAGCTGGTTTTTCTGTGAGGTCGCGGCCTGTTTCTTTGACGTGATCGTGATAGTTCAAACCGACACACATGATTTTTTCTGGATTCGGAATAACCGGTAAAAGCGACAGGTCTTCAAAAATCAAATCAGGCGTATTTCGACTCAATGCATCAGCGGCTTGTGCCAACATTTTTTTGGCAATCAATGTTTTGAGATCGGGCGCGTCTGAGCCAAAAATGGGTGTGAGATTTAAAACTTTGTCGCCATGAACTGCGCCATAGCATGCGGTGTGATTGAGCAAGAAGCTGATAAGTCTCATGGTTTTTCTTTCACTTTAAAAAGGGAAACACTTAAAAAGAACCCCGTTTGACCAAGGCACTGAGGGGTCTGCGTACATTGGGGGCTTCTCTTTCGCGCAAGGCATCGGGCAAAGTGGCCGCATCACCGCGTTTGCCAACGGTGGCCAACATTTGCAATGTGTGATCAGCCGGTAGGCCTAAGACCTGAGCGCCTGCCTCTTTGTTAAAGCCGCCAATGCCGTGCAAGGAAAAGCCTTTTAGGTGTGCTTGCATGGCCATATAGGCCCACGCAGCACCTGTGTCAAAAGCGTGCATGCCATTGGGGATCAGGTCCGTTGAGCCCACTTTTGTAGCCAATTGGTAAGAAGCAATCGCCACCATAGCGCCCGCTTTGCCAGCCCAGGCCTGATTGTTGGGGTTCAATGTAGCAAACAAGGCATCCCATTGCGGGTCGTTGCGAAATACGACGGCAAAACGCCAAGGTTGTGCATTGTTGGAAGAGGGTGCCCATCGCGCAGCTTCCAGCATGCTCATGACGTCAGCTTCAGAAATGAGCTCCCCAGTGTAAGCACGGGGTGACCACCGCTCTGTGAATTGCGCGTCGATAGGGAAGTCTGCCTTGCGGCTGTTGGTCACGGGTGATGGCTGGCTCATGGAACAAATTCCTGATTTGGGATAAAAACGATATTGTGCTTGTTTTGCAGCCAATAGAGGCGGCGGTCGGAGTTTCATTCTCGGCCTTATGAAAACCACTCATACTGCATGGTGCTAACCCTGCGCCTTGCGATGCCGTATAAAATCAAAGCCAAGGATGGTCATTCTGGAATTCAGGTGAAGTCACTTTGAAGGAGATGGTATGTTTCTCAAAAATGAATGGTACGTAGCCTGTCGAACTGACGAAATCACACACAAGCCTTTAGGTCGGAAAATTTGCAACGAGTCCATGGTCTTTTTCAGAGGGCTTGAAAATCGTGTGTCGGCGGTTGAAGATTTTTGCCCGCACCGTGGTTCACCTTTGTCTTTAGGCCGTGTTTGCAATGGGCAATTGGTGTGTGGCTATCACGGCCTCACCATGGGTTGCGACGGTCATACCGTCAGCATGCCTGGGCACAATGTTCGCGGATTTGAACCTGTCAAAAGCTACCCTGTCATTGAGCGGTATGGCTTTGTGTGGGTTTGGCCAGGGGACCCTGCCAAAGCCAACATCGAAAAATTGCCAGTCTTTGAATGGTTTGAAAATCCTGCTTGGGCCTATGGCGGTGGGCTTTACCACATTGCTTGTGACTATCGTCTGATGATCGATAACCTCATGGACCTCACTCACGAAACCTATGTTCATGCCACCAGCATTGGACAAACTGAAATTGACGAAACGCCCAGTCGCACTGTGACCGAGGGCAACTCGGTGGTGACCAGTCGTTTCATGGAAGGCATCAAAGCGCCACCTTTTTGGCAAATGGCCATGCGGGCCAATGATTTACCCGACGATGCCAAAGTAGACCGTTGGCAAATTTGCCGTTTTTCACCACCCAGTCATGTGATGATTGAAGTGGGCGTGGCTTTGGCGGGTAAAGGCGGCTACAACGCCGACCCTAAAGACAAAGCTTACAGCGTGGTGGTTGACTTCATCACCCCTGAAACAGATACCAGCATTCATTATTTTTGGGGCATGGTTCGGCAATTCAAACCGCAAGACCAAGAGTTAACAGCCCGCATTCAAGAAGGTCAGGGAAAAATTTTCAGTGAAGATTTGGAAATGCTGGAGCGTCAACAAAAAAATATTTTGGCGAACCCACAGAGAAAATTAAAAATATTGTCCATCGATGCGGGTGGCGTCATGTCGCGTCGGGTGATTGATCGATTATTGGTATTGGAAAAGGAAGCATGAAATGAAACAAAAAACTTTGTGGATGAAATGGGTATGGACAGCTCTGCTGCTCCTTGGGTCTTGCAACGCATTCAGTCAAGCTGCTTATCCCAACAAGCCTATTAAAATTGTGGTGCCCTTTGGTGCGGGTGGCGTGGCCGACCTTACCGCTCGAACCGTAGCCCAAAAACTGGGTGAAAACTTAGGTCAAAGCATCGTCATTGAAAACAAGCCTGGCGCTGGCGGTGTGGTCGCCACGGATGCAGTGGCTAAATCTGCACCCGATGGTTACACCTTGCTTTTGATGTCCAATGCCACTGCGGTGAGTGCCGGACTTTTCAAAACACTGCCTTACGACGCTGAAAAAGATTTAACACCCTTGTCCGTATTGGGCACTTTTGACATTGCCATCGTGGTACCTCAAGAGTCCAAATTTGCAAGTTTGCAAGACCTGCTTAACTTTGCCAAAGCCAACCCAGGCAAGTTGAACATTGGCAGCATCAATGTTGGGAGCACGCAGCACTTGGCTGCCGAACTGTTCAAAGCTACGGCAGGCATCGATGCGCAAGTGGTTCCCTTCAATGGCACGCCCGCTGTGCTTACAGCTTTGCGTGGTGGTCAAATCGATATGGCTGTTGAAATCTTGGCGCCCGTGTTGCCCCAAATTAGAGGCCAAGCATTGCGTGCGTTGGCCGTGACAGGTGATAAGCGCTCGGCAGCATTGCCTCAGGTGCCTACAGCCAAAGAGGCGGGTGTCAGGAACTTGTATGCCGCTTCTTGGAATGCACTTGCGGTGCCCGCCAAAACGCCACGCGACATTGTCCAAAAATTGAATCAAGAAATACAAAATGTTTTGAATTTTCCCGACGTTCGGAAAAAACTATTGGACATGAATGTGGACCCTCAACCTGGAAGCTTGCAGCAGGCTGCCGATTTGTTAAGCAGTGAAACCAAGCGTTGGGGCGAAGTCATTCAACGTGCAGGTATTCCCAAACTGTGAACTTTGTTCATTGGCATGGCGTGCTCATTGAATGGCTTAAAACGAAGGCCATCTGAATCAACCTACCCCTTGATTCAGGCCTTAGACAGACTCTAGCAAACGCAATGCAATGTCACGAATTAAGTGAAGTGTTGCATGTTGAGTGTGTGTGCTGGGTCTTTGTGAACTCACCACACAACTCAATTCAATGCTGAGCGAAGGGCGTGAAATGGGGCGAGTTGAAAAAGCCGAAGGATTGATAGAGCGCGTCACAGCGTTGCGCGACAAGATGGCGCAACCTGCCCCATCCGCTACCAAATCGAGGATCGCTGTAACACCATCAATTTCCAAGGCAATTTGAGGCCGACTGCCAAGGGCGGCCATTTCTGATTCCACATGCATTCTGATGGCGTTGGGGCGGCTTGGTATAACCAAAGGAAGTTTTGAAACCTCGATCAAATCAATGGGTGGTGGGGGTGGATCTTCTTGGAGACCGGGTGGACGTCTTTGAACCAACCACAACTCTTCTTGAACCAGATGCGAAATTTCCAAACCTGATGTGGCTTTCATGTTGTACAGCAGTGCAATGTCAAGCCTGCCGTTCAAAAGGCTTTCTTGCATGGCCGTCGTCAATCCCTCGCTGATTGACAACTGTGCTTCAGGCATTTTTTCTCTAAAGGCGCGCGTGAGAGGGACGGTTAGAACACGTGCCACGCTGGGTGGAAGTCCCAAAGCCACTCGACCATTCAAGCCGCTGCGAGCACGACCTAGGTCTTCGTGGGCGCGCTCGACTTGATGCAAGATGCCTCGGCCATGCTCTAAAAGCAATAAACCCGCCTCGGTTGGACTGGCGCCTCGACCATTGCGTTTGAGTAAATTTTGTCGCAACTCAACTTCGAGCAGCCTAATTTGGCGGCTTAAAGCGGGTTGTGCCACATTGAGGGCAATGGCTGCTCGGGTGAAACTTCCCATTTCAGCCACACGCACAAAATATTCAATTTGCTTGAGATCCATCTGAGAATTTTGCCATAACAGGCCTCCTGTTATATAAAATTGTTCTATCTGCTAGTGCTTGAGACCCCTAGTTCTAGGGGGAGCTAAATCAGAGAATATACAAATCTTGAACTAAGGCCATTTGATCCAGACCATGAAAGCTTCCTCACAAACTGCGGTTCCTTGTTTATTGATGCGTGGCGGCACTTCAAAGGGGCCCTTTTTCAAAGCCGAAGATTTGCCATCAGACATTGCCCTCAGAGACAAAGTGTTGTTGGCCGCCATGGGTTCACCCGACAAGCGACAAATCAACGGTTTGGGTGGTGCACACCCGCTAACCAGCAAAGTGGGCATTGTGAGTCAAAGCGCTGTGCCCGGCGTTGCGCTTGATTTTTTGTTTGCGCAGCTCCAACCAGACAAAGACACGGTGGATACCACGCCCAATTGCGGCAATATGTTGGCTGCCGTGGTGCCCTTTGCACTCGAGACTGGCATCCTGCAAGCGCAAGGTGACCAAAGCACCTTTCGCGTGTTGACCTTGAATACCAACATGCAGTGCGACATCACGGTCGATACCCAGGGTGGGGTGGTGCAATATGAAGGTAATGCACGCATCGATGGTGCGCCGGGCACTTCGGCACCCGTTGTCATTAATTTCTTGGACACGGCAGGCTCGGTTTGTTCAGGTTTGTTGCCCACGGGTCGTGTCAGAGACACCTTGACCGTCACAGGCCAAGGTTTTGAGCCCTTCACCTTGGATGTCACCTGCATCGACAACGGCATGCCCTTGGTCATGTTCAAGGCCGCCGATGTGGGCAGGACCGGCTATGAGTCGGTTGCCGAGATGAATGCCGATACAGAACTGAAAACCAAAATTGAAGCTTTGCGGATACAGGTTTCATGGTTGATGGGTCTGGGTGATGTGAGCCAAAAGAACTATCCCAAAATGACGCTCATTGCCGCACCTCAACACGGTGGCGCATTGAGCACGCGCAGCTTCATTCCGCATGTGTGTCACGATGCCATTGGTGTTTTGGCTGCCGTCACAGTGGGCACTGCATGCGTGTTAGAAGGTTCTGTGTGCGAAGGCATTGCCGTCATGCCCCATGGCGCTTCTAAAAACGTGTCGGTTGAACACCCCACGGGCGAGTTCAGTGTCGCATTGCAAACAGAGCCTGCACCTGATTTGCCGGGTAGACAAAACGTCACGCAGGCGGCCCTCCTCAGAACAGCTCGACTGCTGATGCGCGGTGAGGCGATGGTGCCTGCCTCTTTGTGGTCCAAGCCCCTTGCATAAATTTGTCAATTCATTCTTCAATTGGGAAGCTTCATGAGTCACACCAAACCTTTGATCATTGATTGTCACGGTCACTTCACCACGGCCCCTAAAGCGTTGGAAAACTGGCGCAATGCGCAGATTGCCAATCTGAATACACCCGAGCGCGGCCCCAAAGTGGCAGACCTCAAGATCAGTGACGATGAATTGCGAGAATCAATTGAGACCAATCAATTGCGCTTGATGAAAGAGCGCGGATCTGATTTGACCTTGTTCAGTCCGCGTGCAAGCTTCATGGCGCACCACATTGGTGACTTCAACGTCTCCTCTACCTGGGCCGCCATTTGCAATGAACTTTGCTACCGAGTGAACCAATTGTTCCCAGACAATTTTGTACCCGTCGCCATGTTGCCGCAATCACCTGGTGTCGATCCAGCCACTTGTATTCCCGAGCTTGAGCGCTGTGTGAAAGACTATGGCAATGTGGGTATCAATCTCAACCCAGATCCTTCAGGCGGTCATTGGACGTCACCGCCTTTGAGCGACAAACACTGGTACCCCATTTACGAAAAAATGGTGGAATACAACATTCCGGCCATGATCCATGTGAGTACCAGTTGCAACAGCTGTTTTCACACCACTGGCGCTCACTACTTGAATGCAGACACCACCGCGTTTATGCAGTGCTTGACGTCTGACTTGTTCAAAGAATTTCCCACACTGAAATTTCTCATTCCTCACGGCGGCGGTGCTGTGCCATACCACTGGGGCCGCTTTCGAGGTTTGGCGCAAGAATTGAAAAAGCCGTTGTTGCAAGAGCATTTGTTGAACAATATTTTCTTTGACACGTGTGTCTATCACCAGCCTGGCATCGACCTGTTGACCAAGGTCATTCCAGTCGACAATATTTTGTTTGCATCTGAAATGATTGGTGCTGTGCGCGGCATTGACCCAGAAACAGGACACTACTATGACGACACCAAGCGCTACATTGAATCTTCAAACACCTTGAACGCAGAGCAGCGTTACAAAATTTACGAAGGCAACACTCGCCACGTATTTCCAAGACTGGATGCGCATTTGAAGGCCAAGGGACTTTGAGCGCCTCAGCAGCCAAAGACATTTCTCTCACTATTTAGAAATTGGATTGAACATGACAGAACTCGGAATTGTGAAACGCAACATCACTCGCGCAGACAAAACGGCGGTTGATAAACTCGGCCGCTTTGGCACGGCCACAGTGCATGAAGCCATGGGGCGTGTGGGCCTGATGCAAAAGTACATGCGCCCCATCTACAGCGGCGCACCTGTCTCTGGAACGGCCGTGACGGTGCTTTTGCACCCTGGTGACAATTGGATGTTGCACGTTGTGGCCGAGCAAATTCAACCTGGCGATATCGTGGTGGCTGCTCTCAGTGCCGACAATTGCGATGGCTTTTTTGGCGATTTGTTGGCAACTTCTTTCATGGCGCGTGGGGCCAAAGCCTTGGTGATCGACGCAGGCGTTCGCGATGTGCGTGAGCTCACTGGCATGGGATTTCCAGTTTGGAGCAAGGGTATCAGTGCCAAAGGCACCATCAAATCAACCCTAGGTTCAGTCAATATTTCTGTGGTTTGTGCGGGTGTCAATGTCAACCCTGGTGATGCCATCGTGGCCGACGACGATGGAGTGGTGGTGGTTCCTGTATCTTGGGCACAGAAGGTTGCCGATGCGGCAGAAGCACGAGAAGCCAATGAAGGCGAAAAGCGCGCCAAATTGGCAGCAGGTGTTTTGGGTCTCGATATGTACAACATGCGTGAACCTTTGGCCAAAGCAGGCTTGAAGTACATCGATTGAAATAGTGTTGCCAAATTTATTCAAGTCAGCTTTATAGGATCTTCCCATGACAACCAACCACATATTTGCACCCATTTCACGATGGTTGATGCTCGGCCTGCTAAGTCTTTCTCTGGTGGGGTGTGCGAGTGACTTTGGCGCATTGATTGCGGGCAAGCCAGCGCAGGACTCAACCACGGTTAGTGCCAATGCCGAGGTCAGGCAAGCTTTGGCACCATCGGGTGTTTTGCGTGTCGGTGTCTATCTTGGTAGCCCTACATCTTGGGTCAAAGACCCAAAATCCGGTGAGAGTGTCGGCATTGCGCTTGATTTGGGCAAAGAGTTGGCAAAGCACTTGAATGTACCTGTCCAAATTGTCGAATTTGATCGTCTCGCGCAGGTTTTGGATTCGCTGAAAGAGGGCAAGATTGACTTTACTTTTACCAATGCCACTGCCATTCGAGCCAAAGACATGGATTTCACGGTGCCACTGGTTCGTTTGGAGTTGGGTTATCTGGTGGTAGCCGATAGCAAGCTTCAGTCTGTCACAGACATTGACAAGGCGGGTCTGCGCGTTGGCGTGAGTCAAGGTAGCTCTTCTCAAGGCGTGCTCACTCAGATGTACAAACAAGCCAAAGTGGTTCCCGCTGACTCATTGGCCAAGGCCAAGAATATGCTTGCCACAAAACAAATCGATGCCTTTGCAACCAACAAAGGCATCTTGTTTGAGATGTCAGATACCTTGCCTGGCAGTCAAGTTCTTCCAGGTCGTTGGGGCTTGGAAAACTTGGCCATCGCCATTCCCAAAGGACGTGATGCGGGTCGAGAGTTTGTTCAAAGCTTTGCAAACAACGTGAGCCAAAGTGGTTTGCTCGGCAAGGTCATTGTGCGTTCTGGTTTGCGCGGCACTGCCAAAGATTGATTCAAAATAAAATAACTTGAGTGAGAACTTCAATGGAATTTCAAAAGACCCCTGGCTGGCTCGATTGGTACAGCGGCCCTAGCAAACCCAAGTTCAAATTGCCTGCAGGTGCAGTGGATGCACACTGCCATGTGTTCGGCCCTGGTGCAGAGTTTCCTTACGCGCCTGAGCGCAAGTACACACCCTGCGATGCCTCCAAGCAGCAACTCTATGCACTGCGTGATCACTTGGGCTTTTCACGCAATGTGGTGGTGGGGGCCACATGCCATGGTCATGACAACAGCGCCACAGTGGATGCACTGCGCCACTCAAATGGCAAAGCTCGGGGTGTGGCAACGGTTAAACGCAGTGTCTCGGATGAAGAATTGCAGACCATGCATGCGGCTGGTGTTCGAGGTGTGCGCTTTAACTTTATCAAGCGCTTGGTTGATTACACGCCCAAAGACGAACTCATGGAAATTGCAGGCCGCATTGCCAAGTTAGGCTGGCATGTGGTCATTTATTTCGAAGCCATCGATCTGCCTGAACTGTGGGACTTCTTCACGGGCCTACCCACCGTGGTGGTGGTCGACCACATGGGAACACCGGATGTGAAGTTGCCTGTCGATGGGCCTCAATTTCAATTGTTTTTAAAGTTCATGCGCGAACACAGCAACGTCTGGTGCAAAGTGACTTGCCCTGAACGCTTGTCAGTCGCGGGCCCTGCCGCTTTGAACGGCGAGCAAAGCGCTTACCAAGATGTCGTGCCCTTTGCCAGGGCCATCGTTGAAGAGTTTCCAGATCGCGTGCTATGGGGAACAGACTGGCCGCACCCTAACTTGAAAAAGCACATGCCCGATGACGGCCTCTTGGTGGACTTTATTCCGCACATTGCCACCACACCTGAGTTGCAACAAAAGTTGTTGGTCAACAACCCCATGCGCCTTTACTGGCCAGAGGAGTCCATCTAATGGCACTTGACAAACCTTATCTGGATGTTCCTGGCACCATCATTTTCGATGCGGATCAAAGTCGAAAAGGTTATTGGATCAACCAGTTTTGCATGTCGCTCATGAAGGCTGAAAATCGAGAGCGATTTAAAGCCAACGAGCGCGCTTACTTAGACGAATGGGCCATGACCGAAGAACAAAAGCAGGCCGTGTTGGCGCGCGATCTGAACTGGTGCATGCGCACTGGCGGCAACATTTACTTCTTGGCCAAAATTGGTGCAACCGATGGCAAGAGTTTCCAGCAAATGGCAGGCTCCATGACGGGCATGACTGAAGAAGAATATCGCAACATGATGATCAAGGGCGGCCGCTCGGTCGAGGGCAACCGTTTTGTTGGTGAGAACGGTGATGCACAAGCTCAAAATCAACCCCAAGGCTCTGCCGGCAAGAAAGCACATTGACCATGGCCAAAATAACTGCCTCCGTTTTCACATCGCATGTGCCAGCCATCGGCGCCGCTCTGGATTTGGGAAAAACCCAAGAAGCTTATTGGCAACCTCTTTTTGCAGGTTACGAATATGGCAAGCAATGGATGAAAGACAACAAGCCCGATGTGATCTTCTTGGTCTACAACGACCACGCCACAGCCTTTAGCTTGGACTTCATTCCCACCTTTGCCATCGGAACAGGGGCGCAATATCAGCCAGCCGATGAGGGTTGGGGACCCCGTCCTGTGCCAGTGGTCAAAGGCCATCCCGAATTGGCTTCGCACATTGCGCAGTCTGTCATTCAACAAGACTTCGACCTCACCATTGTGAACAAAATGGATGTCGATCATGGCCTCACAGTGCCCTTGTCTTTGATGTGTGGTCAGCCTCCTGCTGACAAGTTTGAATGGCCATGCCCTGTGATTCCGTTTGCTGTGAACGTAGTGCAGTACCCTGTACCAAGTGGCCAGCGCTGCTTCAATTTGGGCAAAGCCATTCGCAAAGCCATTGAAACTTACGATGAAGACATCAACGTTCACATCTGGGGCACAGGTGGTATGAGTCACCAACTTCAAGGTCCGCGCGCAGGCCTGATCAACAAAGAGTTTGACAGCGCATTTTTAGACAAGCTCATTAACAATCCCCAAGGTGCGGCTGATTTATCGCATATGGACTATGTACGTGAAGCCGGCAGTGAGGGCATTGAATTGGTCATGTGGCTCATTGCTCGGGGTGCCATGAACGATGTCGCGGGCGGCAAAGCGCCTACGCTCAAACACCGTTTTTACCATGTGCCTGCTTCCAACACGGCGGTGGGCCACGTCATCTTAGAAAACTAAATTTGCACTTAGGAAATAATCAAATGTCTCAAACAATCAAAGTTGCATTGGCAGGTGCTGGCGCATTTGGTATCAAGCACCTGGATGGCATCAAGAACATCGATGGCGTTGAAGTGGTCTCCTTGATCGGTCGTGAACTTGAAAAAACCAAGGAAGTCGCAAGCAAATATGGCATCGGTCATGTCACTACAGACTTGGCTGCCAGTCTGGCACTGCCCGAAGTCGATGCGGTGATTTTGTGCACCCCAACGCAAATGCATGCCTCACAGTCCATTGCTTGCTTGAAAGCAGGCAAGCATGTGCAGGTTGAAATTCCATTGGCAGACAGCTGGAAAGACGCAGAAGAAGTAGATCACTTGGCCAGGGCGTCTTGCAAAGTGGCCATGTGCGGTCATACACGACGGTTCAACCCCAGCCACCAGTGGGTGAACCAAAAAATCAAGGCAGGCGAATTCAACATCCAGCAAATGGATGTGCAAACTTATTTTTTTCGCCGCACCAACATGAACGCATTGGGTCAAGCACGCAGTTGGACAGACCACCTGCTTTGGCACCATGCGGCTCACACGGTTGATTTGTTTGCATATCAAGCAGGCAGTCCCATTGTGAAAGCCAACGCGGTTCAAGGCCCCATCCATCCCTCCTTGGGCATTGCCATGGACATGAGCATTCAATTGCAAGCGGCCAATGGCGCTATTTGTACCTTGAGCTTGTCGTTCAACAACGATGGCCCCCTTGGTACTTATTTCCGCTATATCGGCGATAGAGGAACGTATTTGGCTCGATACGACGACTTGTACACCGGCAAGGAAGAGCAAATAGACGTGTCCAAAGTGGCTGTGTCGATGAATGGCATTGAGTTGCAAGACCGAGAATTCTTTGCCGCCATCAGAGAGGGCCGCGAGCCAAACTCTAGTGTGGCGCAGGTGTTGCCTTGCTACCAAGTGCTGCACAACTTAGAGCTGCAACT
>Ga0209550_10004313_pt1 | contig 13484 bp, 9 predicted proteins | sample LauGreSuBDMM15SN_2_FD_187567 | JGI IMG/M metagenome (GOLD analysis project Ga0209550, IMG submission 187567) | Freshwater lake microbial communities from Lake Michigan, USA - Su13.BD.MM15.SN (SPAdes) (version 5) | ecosystem: Environmental > Aquatic > Freshwater > Lake | place: Lake Michigan, USA... | reverse complement strand
CGTCAAACCATTGGCGCAGATTCCATCCGCCATCAGCGCACCGGCACCTCCTGACACCGAGACCAAGGCAGGCGATGCGACCGGATGGCGAGCACCCCAAACTAGCATTTTTGCAACGTCCATCATTTCAGTCATGGACTCGACCTGCTGCACGCCGTATTGCGCAAGAAAGGCATCACAAATCTGCGAATCACCCGTGAGCCCAGCTGTGTGAGACGCTACCGCATCAGCGCCAGCTGCAGAGCGACCAGAACGTAAAGCCAAAACAAACTTGCCGCACTTGGCTGCCTGAGTGAGTGCTAAACGAAGCGCAGATGGATGACGGATCGCCTCTAGATAAATACATATCACCTGCGTGGTGTCGTCTTGAGCCAAATAGTGAATGCAATCGGCCATACTAATATCTGCTTCGTTACCAGAGGTCATCCACTTCGAAAATCCAAGCTTCGAACGCACGGCCATATCAAGCAGATAACCACCGATCGCCCCGCTTTGGCTCACGATCGAAATTGGACCACGGTCAAACTCGATGACTTCGCCAACTGACGCAATCGTGGCACACAAACCCGTCTCAACGTTCATCGCACCGACACAGTTCGGCCCAAGAATGCTGCTACCAGATTCTCGCGCAAGCTCAGTAATTCGTTGCTGTCGCCGTATTCCCTCATCATTATCCTCGGCGAACCCTGAGGCAAACAGAATGAAACTGCGTACGCCACAAGAAATCCCTTCCTCGATCGCCGCAACGGTCCCCTCAGCTCCGGTCAAAATCAACGCAAGGTCAATCGTCTGACCAATGGCTCGCAGCGAAGGATAGGCCTTAACCCCAGCGATCTCGTCGCGACCTGGGTTGACTGGATAAATGGGACCTGCAAAACCGTGCTGTTGCAACAAGGCTAGAGGACGACTGCCAAGTTTTAGCGGATCAGCAGACGCTCCAACGATGGCGATCGAACGGGCCTCAAGCAAAGCAGAAAGTTTTGCAAAGCCACTTTTCGAATCGACACACGGTAGTTGTTCAACACCCATGGTTAATAAGACCTAGGCAAATTCAACACACGCTCTGCGACAAAGGACAATGCTAAATTCTGCGCAAGAGGTGCGATCATCGGCAACATGCTTTCGCGCATCAAGCGCTCGATATGATATTCACGAGCGTAACCAAATCCGCCATGCGTCAACATAGCCTGACGACAGGCCGAGTGCGCGGCTTCTGCCGCCAAAAACTTAGCTGCATTGGTCTCAGCCCCGCAGGGCTCTCCTCGCTCGTATAAGGCTGCCGCTTTAAACACCATCATATTGGCCGCCTCCAACTCCATCCAGTTGCGCGCCAAAGGGTGCTGAACGGATTGATTTTGTCCGATTGGACGCCCGAACACGACTCGCTCACCAGCGTATTTAGCCGCACTTCGTAAGGCAGCGCGCCCCAGGCCCACCGCCTCAGCCGCCACCATGATACGTTCAGGATTGATGCTATCGAGCAGGTAACGAAAACCTTTACCCTCCTCGCCGATGCGATCTTCGAGGGGGACAGGTAGCTGATCGATCATCACCACACAAGATGCCACCGACTCAACGCCATGTTTGGGGATTGGCTTGATCTCCATATAGCGACGATCGATTTCGGTATAAAAAAGGCTTAAGCCATCAATCGGCTTAGACGTCTCTTCGATTGGCGTTGTACGCGCCAATATCATGATGCGGTCGGCAATATCGGCACCGGTCGTCCAAATTTTTTCACCCGACACAAGGTAAACGTCACCGGTGCGAACCGCTTTGGTTTTCACCCTGGTCGTATCGAGGCCAGTGTTAGCCTCTGTGACGGCAAAGCAAGGCCGTTCTTTTCCGTGCAAGAGCGGCAACAGCATGCGTTGCTGCTGCTCAGGGGTTCCATGCACCACAATTGCATGCGGTCCAAATAAATAGCCATGAATCGAAGTCGCAGCGGTCCAACCGCCGCCCGATTCAGCAACTGCCTGCATCATCGTTGCCACGGCGCCGAATGGCATTCCCGCCCCGCCCAAGGCTTCCGGCATCGTGATCCCCAGCCAACCCGCATCTCGTATGGCCTCAAAAAATTCAGTTGCTAACACCTGTTCGCGATCGCAGCGAGCCCAGTAATTCATATCAAAACGCGAGCAGATCTTTGAGACCGCTTCGCGTATTTCTGGATAAGGGTTGAGGAAATCGAATGCCACGGATAGCTCCAAGCAGTTTGGTCGGATGCATTTTTAGTCAACAAAATCGCCTGTCAAGCATGATTGACCTAAGCTTTTGATGACCACAGCGTTATATTCAAAGGCAATATTATTTTTTTACTAGTCGGTGTCTTGTCTTACACACCGAAACCTAAGTCGTCTCTTATTGCAAAATGATACTGCATGAGCAGTCCTAATAGTGGTTCGATCACAAAAATTGCTGCAGTGGCTCAATTTCAAGGCCAAACTGATACTGCGGATTCGAACCGACTACTTTACATCGCGTACGCAGCCAGAGCTCCTTGAGTCGCACGATCTGCTCGACTCGATTCAATTGCATACTTCGCCTGACGACTTCAAATTGGATACTCGAATCGTCCTCAGTCCATTGCATACTCAGCCAGACTCCATTAAGCTAGGCTAGAGCAAAAAATAAGCATACAAAATCGTACTGCTCTTCCCTATACAAAAAAATTATAAATTCACGATAGAGGCAAACATGTCAATCACTCAGAGACGTTTCTTAGGTTTATTTTTTTCAGCACTGACTGCGCTTGTGCTGACGACGACACCTTCGCATACCTTCGCAAATAATTATCCAACTAAGCCGATAACAATCATCACCCCGGTCGCGCCTGGCTCGCCCTTTGATCAACTCACGCGTCTGTTTGCCGAACGCTTGGGCCGCAAGTTGAAAACCACCGTGGTCATCGAAAATGCGACCGGCGGTCAAGCGATGGTTGCTACCAAGAAAGTGTTGAACGCCGCAGCTGATGGCTACACTTTATTTATGACCTCTAGCGGTCTGGCGACCACGCCATTGATTGTAAAAGACGCTGGGTATGTTCTTGATGACTTCACCCCAATCGCCCCGCTCGGTCAGGCTCCTTACATATTTTTTGTTAGCTCCTCTATGAAGGCAACAGATATCCCCTCACTGATGAAAGAAATCAAAGAACGTGGTCGATCACTGAACCATGGGGTCTTAACCAGCTCTCACTTAAGCGTGGTGTTGGCAAAAAAAATGGCGGCAACCGCTGGCGGAGAACCCTATGAAGAGATTGGCTACAAGGGTTCGCCTCAAATGTCTGCTGCACTGCTCGCCGATGACGTTCAAATGATTGGAACGACCTACAGCATAGTCGGCCCGCACCTAAAAGGTGGCAAGGTCAAGGCAATTGGGGTTTTGGGAAGGGATAGAAGCGTGCATATGCCAGAACTCAAGACCTTTATCGAGTCTGGCTATGAAGATATCTATATCAATGTCTGGTCCGCACTCTATGCAAAAGCTGCTATTCCGAAGGATATCGCCGACAAACTTCGTACCGCCTCTGCTGAAATCATTGCCGATCCATCGTACAAAGCCGCGATGCTTCTGACCGGTTGTGAATTCTGGCCCATCCGCGTTGAAGACATGCAACCGGCTTTTTATAAAGAGGCCGCAATCTTCAAACGAGACATGGAGAAGTTCAAATTGAAATTTGACTAAGGCGGAGATCGCAGGCTGAATCAAAATCATATGCGGAGACTGCACGATGAACCAAGATCATATTGATCCAGAGCTACTTGCACTGCTCGCCAACAGGCGTGCCTTGCGTTTGAGCGCCGAAAAAATTCAAAAAAGTCGCGACTTTATTGTGCAGGCCGCTCAAGCTGCAAAGACGGTTCTTGACCCAACAGTCAGCTTAGAAGAACTACACGTCACTAGCCGCTTTGATTCAAGTGCTATTCGTGTGCTGCGCTACCAGCCTGCCTCTACAAGCTCTCACACACCAGTGCTGTTGCATTGTCACGCTGGGGGCTTCGTGATGGGAACCCCTGAGATGACCGAACTCGAAAATATCAGACTCGTCAAAGAACTCAATTGTTCGATCTTTTCAGTCGATTATCGGCTTGCACCAGAATATCCCTATCCCACTGCACTTCACGACGTGTATTCGGTGCTCTCTTGGCTGCATGACAACGCAGAGACTCTGAAGATTGATAAAACGTGCATCGGCATTAAGGGTGAGAGTGGTGGCGGCGGAATTGCAGCAGGAGTTGCCTTATTTGTCAGAGATACACCCGGTCCAAAACTCGCGTTTCAACATCTGATTTATCCGATGCTTGATGACCGAACTGTTCTTAGAACGGACATTCACGAGCACATTGGACAAGTGATGTGGACCAATGAGCACAATCGGTTTGGCTGGTACTCGTTACTAGGCAAAGAGCCGGGCTCAGCAGAGGTATCCCCCTATGCAGCGGCAGCAAGGGCGTCGGATCTTCGAGGGCTACCACCAACATTCATTTCAGTCGGTGCCTTAGACCTATTTTGTGAAGAAAATATCGCCTATGCGCAAAGGCTTTTGACGCAGGGAGTACCGGTTGAGCTACACTTATACCCGCGAGCGTTTCATGGCTTTCGCAATGCAGCTCATTCGAGGGTTGCCAAACAAGCCGCTCACGACAGCCTCGAAGCCCTCAGACGCAGCCTGTGCGGCTAAGCAGAGCGTGACCACTAAAAACTGCATTCAAGCCTCGGAAAATCTCGCTGTAACAAGACGAAAGCAGTTCTTTCAGAGTCTGCTACGTCTTCTCAATAATCAACGCATCGAGTGCGACGATATCAGAGCCATCGACAGAAAGAGGATTAACTTCAAGCGACTCAAAGCGCTCACCCAGTGCCAGTGCAACCTGTGCAATCTTTAAAACAATATCAACCAGCTTATCTTGATCGACCGGCTTTTTACCTCTTAGGCCCTTGAGTACCGCGGCACCTTTGAGCTTGCTCAACGCATTCAAGACCGCAGTGTTAGAGGTCGGTAACGGAACAATCACTGAATCAGCAAGAACCTCAACAAAGATCCCTCCAAGACCCAAGACTAGCATTGCCCCCCACTGCTCATCCCAAGTCACACCAACAATGAATTCGATTCCTTGAGAGCGCATGGGTGAAATCAAAACACCCTCTACCTCAGAGCGACCGACCGCGGCGCTGCCGACAGCTATGATGCTTTCAAAGGACGTCCGTACATTATCGTCACCAAGCACAGAAAGTGCCACCCCACCAATATCCGATTTGTGTGTAATTTTTGGGGACACAATCTTTAACGCAACTGGTGTGCCATAGCCAACTGCGGCACGCACAGCCTGGTCCGCATCCTGAACCAGAGTCGCAGGGAGAAAGGGCACGCCAGCGCTCAGCAACAGGTCTCTGGCCTGAACCTCAGACCAAAGACCTCTGACTTGAATTGTAATTTCAGGCAAGGCAAGTGGCAGCGCTGTTGAAACAGCGTTTTGAAGGCCAAGACGGTTGTTCCAGTCAATGCACTTACCCAGCGCTCGCAAGGTAGGAACAACACCCGTTGAGATCAAATTGAAGCCAGCGGTTTTCATGACCGTCGCGCTTTGTTCACTAATTTCAGTAAACAACGTCGTGACATACACATAGGGGCACTCAAGTGAGTTTAACGCTTGAGCGACAATTAAATCTTTCTCTTGTGGTGCCGCACTCGTAATGAGCGAGCCCACGCAAACGACGAGGTCTACTTTAGGGTCTTGGCCAATAATGCCCATGACCGACTTCCAAAGCGTACGGTCGCGAACCGACGAACCCGTCAGATCGAAAGGATTTTGTGGCGTGATGAAGTTGTCGGGGACGATGTCAACAATCTGCCGTTTGGTCTCTTCTGAAAATTCAGACAAAGGCACGCCAAAGGATTCGGCCACATCGGCGATGATGTCGTTTGCCCCACCCGACGCTGAAATGACACCCACCCCACTGACGCAACAAGTGCCAAGGGCTGCGGCAAGTTTTCCGGTCACAACTAAGTCTTCTAAGCTGTGCACTCGGATAATGCCTAAGTCATGAAAAACTGCATCGGTCACCTTGTCGTCTCCGACTAAGGCGCCGGTGTGCGCCGCGGCAGACTTCGCTGCTATCTCTGTGATCCCTGATTTGTAGACGATGATCGCCTTGCCAGCTGCCGCAGCACGCCGTGCCGCTTGCGCGAAGCGAAGAGGATTTTTGATCTCTTCAATAAAGATCAGTATCGCTTTGGTATGAGGACAGTCAACCACATAGTCAAGCGCATCTGCAGCGGTCAGGACCGCCTCATTTCCAAGCGTCATCAAATGTGACATACGAATATCATGGCGCTCACCAAAGCGCGCGATTTCCATGGCGACGGCACCACTTTGCGACAACACTGCCAAGGGGCCTGGACGCGCTCCTGGCGCGGGCAAACCAAAAACGGAAATATTATTTGCCAGATTCAAAAAGCCAACATGATTCGGCCCCAAGAGCATCAGATCAAGCTCTCGTGCCCGAGCCGCGACGCGTTGTTGAAGCTCGCGTCCTTCTAGTCCTGCCTCAGCAAATCCTGAAGACAAAAGCACAATATTGCGGATACCGGCCGCGTGCGCGTCCTCAATGGCATCCATCACACCGGCCGCGGGTACGTGTATAAACGCCGTGTCAATGTCCTCTTGCAACTCAACACAACTTTTTGCAGAGGGCCGCCCTAAAACAGGGACTCCACGCCGATTCACAAGGTGCAACGTTGCACCTTTGAATATCTCGGCATTCTGGACTGTACATTGTGTGTAAAGTGTTCGTTCAGCCGCACCGATCAATACGACGGACTGTGGCTCAAAGAAGCGCTTCAACTCCTCTTTTGTATAGCTTGTATGCTCAACTTTTTTATTTTTCTCTAACTTAACGCGAACAGTCATCTCTCAGCTCTTTTTGTTATGTTCGGTACCATCGCAGCACTCAAGACTAAACGCTGAAGGTACACTTAATTTTAATCTTCAATCTTTTAGTCACCCGCTCTGCTCGTTAGCCCCAACTCAGCGAAAGCTTTGCTGTCAGCAGAAGTTCGTCATTTAGAGACGGCTTTCGTCATTGCAGACAGAAATACTCATCAAAATTCAACGCAAGTTTTCGCAACTCAAGACGCTCTTACCTTGAAAACCGCACGTCTCAATACGTACAAGCATAGTATTAATCAGTACTCAGCGAAAGCTCTGGCGTCTGTAGTAGTTCGTAACTTGGAAAATCATTTCTTAATTCAGACAGGCACAGTTCGTGGTACTTGTTAAATCCGCCACAATAAATCATAAAGACTCGAGGCTTATTTGGCAGATTCGCGCCGTTATACCAACTGTTTGTCGTCAACGCCCCTGGTCGCCGATGGGCATAGCGTAAAACTTCCTTTTGCCAAAATTCTTGCGCCTCAGCTTTAGGGTGCAGTCTGCCACGATCGTGCGCATCCAACCAAAGCATCGAATCAACAATGAAATCGATCTGCTGCTCAGCAAGTGTGGCCATATTTGACAGCACAGAAGGTGACATTGCACTTGACGGAAAAAATACGTTGGGAAACCCATGCACCATTGTCCCCAGATAATTAGCAGGACCATCTTTCCAGGCCTCGCAGATTTTTTTATCCCCTAACCCTTCTATATCGAGTGCAAACACTGCACCTGTAATGGCGTCAAAACCTGTCGCATAAATAATTGCATCAAGTTCAAATTTTTCTGAAGTTGTCTGAATGCCATCCGCTTCGATTTTCACAATCGGAGTTTCTTTTAATGAAAGTAATCTTACGTGCGGCAAATTAAAAGCCTGCAGGAATTGATCGCTTCTGCAAGGTCGCTTGCCCCCATAGGGATGATCCCAAGGAACTAGTTGTTTAGCAGTCCAAGGGTCGGCTACGACACTTGCCATTTTTTGGCGAATGAACTCAGAGATTGCAGCATTCGCTTCCACTAAATGGGCATCTCTAAAAGCAAGCGCAATATACTTGCCATCCCACGCCCGCTGTAAGGCGTCTTGACGACCTTGCTCATCAAGCTCGCTATATCTGTGCTCACCGATTCCAAACACCTGATTTCCACCGAAGGTTGCCCGTAGGTCTTTACGGACTTGCGCGGGCTCGGCTCGTAATAAACTGACTTGTTCTGGGTTCACTGGCCCGGCTTCAGAGGGAATCACGAAATTTGCAGTCCGTTGAAACACGTGCACAGTTTTAGCAACCTTCGCGACCTCTGGAATGACTTGCACGCCAGAAGAACCGGTGCCGATCACCCCAACTCTTAGCCCTGTAAGATCAATTTTTTGGTCTTTAGGCCAGTCAGAGGTAAATAATTTCAAGCCAGCAAAATCAGTCGCCCCAGGGATATCAGGCGTCTTGGGCGTGGAGAGCGCACCAATTGCCATAATCACGTAACGGGCAACGTACTGCTCGCCGCTCCAGGTCGTCACACGCCACAACCCTTCCGCCTCGAGGTACTTTGCGGCACGGATTTTGGTGTTAAACGTGATTGACTCATTCACCTTGCATTTATCCGCAGCAAACCGGAGGTAACGCAAAATTTCAGTTTGGTCCGCGCAGACGTTCGACCAATCCCATTCGCGTACGATCTCAGGATCAAAAAAATAGGCATAGCTGTATGTGGAGACATCACAGCGCGCACCAGGATATGAATTCCAGTACCAAGTGCCTCCGACTTCTGGTGCAGCTTCGAAGCCGCGCACCGTGAACCCCGATTGTTTTGCTTTCCATATCGCGTAGATACCAGCGAAGCCAGCACCTACCACGATTACGTCATAATCGACCTGTGTCTTCTCAAGTGCGCTTATCATCGCATCCTCTCATTATTGTTCTTGTAAGGTAGCACGTAAGCAATAGATTAAGCAATGACTCCGTGAGATCGTTTGTCGGCAGTCAGGGGCGAAACACATGACGCCGACCTACACAAGTGATTGACGTGAACGTGGTTAGAAAAGCTGTCCACAAACTATCAACCTAGCTTCTTGTTCAAAATGAACGATTGTTGAAACTCTTTTGCACCCGAAGTGAACATGGCATTTGCGTGTTCGTAAATAAACCGAAAACCAGCGTCTACATATTCTTGTGTAATATCTTTATTGACCGACGTACCTGCGTAGCGTCCAGCATTCACAATTAATCGAGCGGCTTCAAAAACATACCTCTTGACGTCTGGATGAAATTTTTTCCCGGGCATGCCGAGCGATTTTGCAAGATCAGCCGGGCCAATGAAAAAGATATCTATACCCTCAACGGCCAGCAACTCTGGCAAGTTGTTGATGGCTTTTAGCGATTCGATCATAATGATTTTAGTAATCGTCTCTGCTTTCGCCCCGAGAGCATACTGGACTGTGTCGACCAGCTGTTGGGCCTGTTCAGCAGTCTCTATCATCGGAACCATCATGCCTTTCGCACCTGCATCGAGGTAGCGCGTAATCAGCCAATCATGATTCGCCTCAGGCCGAACGATCGTATCAATACCCACGACTCGTGCAGCTCGGCACATGTCCTGAACACGTTCAGGGCCTGCCATGCCATGCTCGCAGTCGATGAAAATAGCGTCAAATCCTTGTAAAGCAATAAATTCAGTCAATGAAGGCGAAGGATGATTCGGGTTGACCATCATGGCCACCTCGCCACTCGCGAGTTTTGTTTTTAATGACATCCTTGCCCCCTATTGCTTGTTTTTTATCTGATTGGCCAACTCACCAATACGAGTCACCCCACCCTCGATGACGAGATCATTCGTTGCAAAGGATAAACGAATGAATCGTCTGGAGGACTGGCCATAGGCCTTACCCGCGCTTATGACGACGCCCTTTTCTTCAAGCAGCCGTTTCACAAAAACTTCAACATCTTCGATATAGGTTGGAACCTTCACAAACGCGTAGAAAGTACCTTCGGGTTTGATAAATTGAAAGTCCGGATATTTAGCAAACAGCTTTTCAACCAAATCACAGCGCTTCGCATAGCGCGCGCGCATCTCTCCGAGTAAATCTTCATAGTGCTCAAAGGCGGCAAGCGCCGCCCATTGCGAAACCGTTGCCGCGCAACGAACGGAATAGTGATTTATTTTTGCGAGTACGACAGCTACCTCGAGCGGAGCAATACAGTAGCCCAAGCGCCAGCCTGTCATCGCAAATGATTTTGAAACGCTTGTTGCCACAATGGTGCGCGCAGAAATCGTCGGCGATATCGTTGCCACCGATAGGTGTTTAACCGGGTCGTACACCAGTTCACTGTAGACCTCGTCTGACACAATCCAAATATTATGCTTTTCGCATATCGCGCCGAGCTTTTGCAGTTCAGGCAAGCTCCAAACTTTGCCGGAAGGATTGTTGGGGCTATTCAATATGACCAGCTTCGTACGCTCAGTGATACTTTTTTCTAGAGCCACAAAATCTGGTAGCAAGACCCCGCCTACTTCAACAGCAGGAATCACGACGGGCTTAGCACCATACAACTTAACCATGTTGGCGTAGGGGCCCCAAAATGGCTCTAAGATCAACACCTCATCGCTAGCATCAAGTAAGGTACGAAATGCAAGAGACAGGGCCCCTAGTGAACCCACTGTCACAACAATCTGCGACGGGTCAATCTTTAAGCCATGACATCGCCATTCAAAGTCTGAAATTTTTTCACGCAAAGCCTCAAGCCCGCGAGGGTCAACATAGTGACTCTCACCTCGATTGATCGCCGCGACCGCAGCTTGCTTAACGACCTCGGGCGAATCGCCATCGGGCTCTCCGATACCAAGATCATAGATCTCAACCCCCTGACTCGCCAATTGCTTTGCTCGCCGTTGGTTATCAACCGCAGAAGAACCAACCAAGTTTTGAGCCAAAGACGAAAGCGTTAATTCAGCCATAGAACATCCCAAAAGAAGATCAAAAAAGACAACATACAGCACGGATTGTTGGGCAACTGCAGCGTCCTTGCGTGCTTTCAAGAGCACACCGTCACCGATATTATTCGTACGAAACGTACTAAATTATTTTTCGACTGTTAGGTACCATGCGACTAATTTTTATATTATATTGATCCGGCGACACAGTGAAAAAACCTCGGTTTGACCGATATTAAAATATGGGATGCCACATGTCTAAGACAATTTTACTGACTCTCTTACTGCACTGCTCTCTGGTCGGAGCCTCTGTGCACGCCCAGACTTACCCCAGCAAACCTATCCACGTCATCGTACCCTACGCAACCGGGGGCGCTGCTGATGGACTGATGCGCCCAATCGGCGCTCGAATGTCAGAGCTACTGGGCCAGCCTGTCATTATTGAGAACAAAGCTGGCGCAAACGGCACTGTTGGAGCAGATCTGGTTGCCAAGTCTAAGCCAGATGGCTATACCATTTTGATGGGAGCGATTGGTCCTAATTCGGTGGCTGGCCTCATGCAAGCCCTACCGTATGATCCGCGCAAGGACTTTGCGCCTGTTGCTCTGTTGGCCAGCGTCTCGAATGTACTGGTCGTGAATGCCACCTCTTCAATCAAGTCTTTAAAGGATCTGATTGAGCAGGCCAAAACTCGCCCCGGAGTTTTGACTTATGGCTCAACCGGTAATGGATCATCCAATCAGTTGGCTGCTGAGCTGCTCAAACTGGCTGCTAACATTAATTTGATAGAGGTTCCCTATAAAGGTGGGGTTCCAATGCAGACTGACTTGATGGGCGGCTATATCAATATCCTTTTTGACAATCTGCCGGCCGCATTGCCACAAATTCGCGGTGGAAAGTTTTTACCGCTAGCAGTGACCAGCTTAAAGCGGCAACCCGACTTGCCCGACGTTCCGACAATGGACGAATTAGGCTTTTCAAAGTTTGAAACAGGTGCCTGGTACGGTTTGTTTCTGCCCGCGAAAACCCCAGGGCACATCGTTGAACAGCTCAACAGTGTTGTGAATAAGCTCTTAAATGAACCGACTCTTCAAACTCGCTTTCGCGCTCAAGGCTTTGACTTGAGCCTAAAATCCGCAAACGAGTTTGGCGAGTTTGTGGTGGCCGAGACCTCTAAGTGGAAAACTGTAATCGATAAGGCAGGTATCAAGGCGCAATAACCTTCTTTGATCGATAAGGCAGGCATCAAGGCGCAATAACCTTAACACTCACATAACCCGCGTCTTGATCTAATTTGCTTGCGGTCAAATCTCTTTGTTCGACGGGGCCAAAACCACCGCCCCCAGGAAGCTCAAGCTCGAAGATGTCACCTTGTTTCAGTTGAAAAGGTAAATCGCCTTGAACGAGTTTGCCATTCAACAATATTTTTTCAAGAGAGCCGTTTTCGCCCCCCTGTCGGCCGACTGGGGGGAACTTTAATCTTTGCGACAACAGCGTCGCAGTTAACCCCTCTGGATTTGTCACCCTCAACACTACACGCTGGCTTAATCCACCCCGATACTTACCACGGCCACCAGAGTTAGGAATCAAGTTTTTTTCAAGTACTTCGAGTGGAAATTTACGCTCAAGGATTTCTGTTGGCGTGTTTGACACATTGGTCGGAAAACTGAGTGTCGGCAAACCGTCTTGCGTTGGCCGAGCACCGAACCCGCCACTAAAAAAGAAAATTCCAGAGAACGGATTACCTTGTTGTTTTCCACTCACGGTGAACCCGTGAAGTGGTATGCCGCTTTCAGCAGGTACCCGCTCAGGCAAAGCAAGCGCCAAGGCATTCAAGACCGCGCTCGTCGTGTAATGCCCAACGGTTGCACGCGCCTCTACAGCAGCCGGATATCTTGGGTTCAAAAAACTACCCTCCGGTGCATCAATTTGAATTGACAATACATTGCCTTCGTTATTTGGGACGTCAGGTAGCAAGATGCTTTTTAAAGCATAAGTCGAATACGCCCGCGTGTACCCCAATACTGAATTGAGCGGCGAGGGATTCTCAGGTGAGCTCCCCGAGAAATCTACTTGCATGGAATCATCGTTGACCTGAATCGAACACTCAATACACAGCGGACGATCGTTATTAAAGGAATCGATCATAGTCGTGGCCTTGTAAAGACCATTAGGAACCTTAGCGATAGCCCTGCGCATCGCGACATCCGTTCTACCAATGATCTCCTCAGTTAACACAGCCAAGTGAGGTAACCGATATTCAGTCAACAGGCGGTCAATGCCCAACTGCATTTTTTCAGATGCGCCAACCATCGCATGAATATCGCCCAACACTTCGTTAGGCACTCTGACGTTACGCCGAATCATCGCGAACAGAGTCTCATTGGGTTCGCCCGCTTGATAGAGTTTCAAAATCGGTATCTGTAGCCCTTCTTCAAAAATATCGCGATTATCGGGGGCTCGACGACGACCGCCGATATCAGGCATATGGGCAATTGCCCCAGCGAAACCAATCAAAACGTCGTTATAAAACAGTGGGGCGGCAAGCGTTAAATCAGGTAAGTGTCCAGTGCCAATCCACGGATCATTACTGATGATGACGTCACCCTTTTTTAGCGTAGGGCC
>Ga0209550_10004311_pt1 | contig 13485 bp, 12 predicted proteins | sample LauGreSuBDMM15SN_2_FD_187567 | JGI IMG/M metagenome (GOLD analysis project Ga0209550, IMG submission 187567) | Freshwater lake microbial communities from Lake Michigan, USA - Su13.BD.MM15.SN (SPAdes) (version 5) | ecosystem: Environmental > Aquatic > Freshwater > Lake | place: Lake Michigan... | reverse complement strand
AGGTGCGATATCAGAGCCTTGTTTGGCTTGGTAGCTCAGTTGGTACGAGCGAACGACTGAAAATCGTTAGGTCGCCGGTTCGATCCCGGCCCAAGCCACCAAAAAATTGAAAAGTGTTTTTATCCGATCTCAATAATCTTATCAAAACCCTTAATCGAAGTACTGTGGCTTACACACACCACGGCAATTTTGGGAAAATGTATACGTAGCATCTTAAAAAATGATTCCTCCAACCCTGAATCTAATGAATTAGTTGCCTCATCTAAAATCAATAATTGGGGTTTAGTGACTAAAGCACGGGCTAAACAAATTCTCTGCTTCTCCCCCCCACTCACACTTAAATTCGAAATATCAAATCGAGTATGGACCCCGTTTGGAAGATTATTCGCAAAGACATCTAACCCACATACTCTTAAGACCAATTCCAGGTTGTTAAAGTCTGTAAAAGTATTGCTTAATACTATATTTTGGAATAAGGAATCTGAGAAAACAACTGACTCTTGCTGGACAAATCCGATAGTTGGTCTTAAATCTGATGAAATTGCTGAGGCGTAGTTAATCTCTATTTTTCCAGAATCTATTTGAATCAATCCCGCTAATGCATGAATAAAAGTTGATTTTCCTTTTCCAGAATCGCCTTTTACTAAAACGTATTCTCCCTCTTTTATCTCAAAATAAGAATTCCTCAAGTCAAGTTCAAAAGAATCACCTAAACGGCACTTTAATTTACTTATGTGAGCAGAAAATTCTCTCTGCCCAGTTTTAATCATTCTATTGGACGATATTCCCGCTTTTCCTTCTGAATAAAACTGATCCAGTAGAGTAAGTGTATTTATTGCCGAGGCCTTACTGGCCTCAAATTGCAAGAGACTTTGTTGAATTCGCATAAAAATTGGTATCGAACGAAATAAAATGACAAACCAAATGGTAAGCGATTTGTCCACACTACCAGTTCCATCAAAGCCAACCTTAGAGAATGCTATAAAAGCTAAAAGCACCAAAAAAGTAAATTCTAAAACGTATTTGTTTAAATTTGGTAAAAGCGCTTGATTTTTTTCCTGCAGCCCCACTTTTTGAATGCCCAAATGAAATTTATCTTCAAAAAACTTCGATGACTCGTGCGCTTTGAGCTCAGGTAAAAGTTGGACGAGTGAATGTAAAGTTTCTCGAGCTTCCTCGGTACTCTTTGTTAATTCTGATGCAGTTTGCATTGACCTCTTTTTGATTAAATAGAAACCTAAGCCACCAATCAACCCGGCTGATACCCCAACCATAGTTGCAAGAATAAAGTTGTACGTCAATAAGGCAACAGACAATATGATGATAAGGGGTAAATCAATTGCAATCGCAAATACTGATCCCCAACGGCCTTGGCATATTCTCTGAATTCCAGTGGTAGCTACAAAATAAAAATCTCTACTCAGGTACTTTGATAGAGTTTGCTCATCGAAGTCCACCACTTTCAAGATAAAATCATGCGAAATTCTAAGCGAAATTTCTTTCAGAATTAGAGAGCACTTGTGTTGAGTCCACAGGGTTCCTAAACTCCGTATGAACAGAAAACAAATTGAAACAGTCAATATGGACAAATTATCAATCTGCAACTCAGGTAGGAATTTAATTTGAGTGACACTAATGAGTGGCTGACCATTTCTCGAATACAAATTCATCAAAAATATCCCAAGAAGAGAGGCTCCTAGAAGTTCTAACGTACTCAAGAAAAATTGAAATGCTACTAAAACAATAATTTGCAATCTCTCAACTTTATTGGAAAAATCCAAAAATATGCGGAATTCGGGAGACTCTGACATTTGCTTGAATCTACTCATGACTCACCTAATAATTCCTCTATTGACTCAGAATTGTAGAATTGCAAACTCTTCCTAATTATTTCGTTTTGTTCCAAATATTTCATAGCGAAGGCTTGGTTTGCTTGCTGAGCGGATTCTAAGGCTTTAACGTCATAATAAATGTCAACTATTGAATTTACTAAGTCTAAATTACTTATTTTTGAGCTTACAATCTTCCCTACCGCTCCTTTGCGAATTAATTCGTCTCCGCACGAGGTATCAGTTTGTATCGGATAGCATCCGCTTGCTAAAGCTTCCAAAAATGAAGTGCCTAGTCCGTCACTCTTTGATATTCCAACATATATCTTTGCAATCTTAAATTTCTCTAAGAATTCCTGAAAGGGCACTGGGTTTTCTAGGGTGGAATACGAAAATCTAGAGTCATTTACTGCCAAATTTTTGTACTCTAAAGCTTCTTGTTTAGATACTGAAAAACAATGTACTTTCACGTCTTCTATTCTACTTAGGATACTTTTTGATATTTGAATGTTTCGTTCACCAAATCCGAAGGGACCCGAGTAACTTTTTATTAGAATTAGGCTTCTTTCTTGTGGGATTAGACTCTCTTCCTTAAGAAACTCAATTGGAAATGATGTTGAATTAGGAATACACGGAAGAGATACGCCTTTAAACCCAAGTTCCACGGCTAATTTGTAATCCCGCTGACACTCTGCGGAATAGTAACCAGCGATTTCAAGTAATTCTTTGATTTTGGTCAGATGAAAAGGATCATTCATAAAATAATTTATATCGCTGCCATAGTTGGTCACTATTATTTTGGTCTTCGTCGGAACAAACTTTGTTTCCAAAAGGAGATATCCGGCTTTCTGCAATTCTAAACAATGTATATAGTGAAATTTACGAATTTTTATATACGCCAGAAGAACTTTTGATAAGCCAAATTTGCCTTTACTTTTTCTATTAAACATTGAAAGTGCAAACTGAAGATATTTTCCAATGTATGGCACTGATACGGGACCAATAAATTTTATCCTTGTATTTTGTTTCGACAGACTGACTAATTTGGGATGAATCTCCCTAAAATTTCCTGAGGCAAAGATCCGAAACTCAATGTTTTCTTCTTCAAAACGACTAATCCAATTTGCAAAGTGAATGCTGTCAACCATGCCCAGTAGAAGGACTGAGACGCTTTCACGGTTGAATTCGTTACCCACCCAAGAAGGTTACCCCAAATTTTATTATTCGCCGTGGCACCAAAAGCAAGATTGTCAACCGTTTTGCGGATTTTGACAAAAGAATCTTTGGGAAAATTCTCACGGATTCGACTGCATATGATTTAAAGGGAAATCCCTCGATTCGGACTCCGATTATTGAAGCGCTTAAATATGCATGACTGATAGCACTAGGTTTAAGTGCACTTATGTCTTCATGACGAGATTGGAATTGGCTAACCACAGAAATTCGTTCAACAAGCATTTGGATACTTCTGTCTTTCACTGATGTCGATCCAGGATGCATCCGCCAATTCGCTAAAACCTTTGGGTTCCGTTTAAAACCAATCTCTTCGGAATATCTTAACCAAAATTCGTAATCGCTTGTGTAGCGTAAATGATCACTTCTGCCACCAATTTGAATTGCAATTCTAGTTCGAAAAATACTTCCTGGTCCAGGTAGGCACTCCATTTTTCCGTATAGAACTCGGGAATCAAAATTTTGAGTACGCACTACTCTCACTACTTTTCCATCCTTATTGATTATTCTCCAATCCGGATAAACACAACCAATTGCTTCATCTTCTTCCATGATAGCTACAGCATCGTGGACCAAATGTTCAAAATCAATAATTGGATCATCATGACTTAAAACTAAACAATACTTGCCGCGGGCATGTTTGAGTCCTAGATTTACTGCATGTGCCTCGCCAAGATTTTCAGTCCTGATATATGAAACCCTTGGATCTTCAAAGGACTCAACGATTTCCTCGGTGGCATCCCAGGAACCATCGTTTACAACTATAACTTCGTAATAGATATTGCTTCCAGCAATTAAGATCGAGTCCAGCGTTTCCTTTAAGTAACGTTCACCATTGAATACAGGAACAATTACAGAAATCTGCACACCACAATCATACACCAATAAAAGATTATTGGACTTTGTAGTACCCTCAAGATTGAATGGAAGTGTTAAGGTTGAGTGTGAGCAAAAAATTTGCGAAAAAATATTGGGTAGAATTTATCTGGTCTTACCATCCAGGCTTAAATTTGGATTGATACATTCATTCAGTTTATTCGGTGTATCGGACAGCAAATCTGGTCCTGGTTCAGATGCTATTCAAACTCGAGAGATTGTTTCCTCACTACCCGAACTCTTCAAAAAATATAATGTCAAGAGTGTACTCGATGTACCCTGTGGAGATTTAAATTGGATGCCAAATCTGTTCCCTTTTATCGAACAATATACGGGTGCTGATATCGTCTCTGACCTCATAGTTTCTAATCGATTGAAATTCCCAGGCAAGGACTTTATAGAGGTAGATGTAAGAAAAGACTCGTTGAAGAAATATGATTTGATATTCTGTCGAGACTTGCTTGTACACTTAAGTAACTCTGACAGTCAAAAAGTGTTATCTCAATTCAAAAAATCTGGATCTAAGTATTTGCTTGTTACCAGTTTCACGGAAAGAAAATTCAATCAAGAGCTGCAAGGTATTTGGCGTCCGATGAATCTCGAATTGCCTCCCTATAACTTGATAAACATAATTGAAATTTTGAATGAAAAATGCACAGAAGCGAACGGACAGTATTTAGATAAATCTCTCATTTTGGTTCCTCTAAATCCCTAGTTTTTTCAACAAGAAGACAACTAAAGAAGATTTTGAGACCAGGAAGTCTGGTTATTTAAGTTGCTGAGATAAGTCCCACCAACTTTCATTTGCGGGTTGGAACGAGACTATCGCAAGACTTTTTTGATTTAATCGTCAAAACTGTAAAAACTAAGTAGCTGACATTTTTCGTTGAAAAGACTCTCAGTTGTACAAACAAGAACCTTCCAGAACCATACCCAGTGGCCGCCCTGTCACAGCGGAGGTCGCGGGTTCAAGTCCCGTCCGGGTCGCAAAGGTTTTGGTGTTGTATGCAAATTTATTTGTGTCTCATACGTATTGGTGGGCAACTACTAGCAAGATCTTTGTTGGCTTGGTAGCTCAGTTGGTACGAGCGAACGACTGAAAATCGTTAGGTCGCCGGTTCGATCCCGCCCCAAGCCACTTCGAAAACCTTACAGATCAGAATGGTGCAAAGAATGCTGAAATAATGAATCAAATATTTCTTAGTTTTAGAAGTATCTCTCAGTTTCCCACCAAAATTTAAATTATTAACAACTAAAGTTTGCATGGTACGAGATAAGCAAGATTCCTTGGATATAAAGTTACATCCACTCTGTCACTGATATAAACTGCAGAATTCAGGACGTTGGGATCAAAACTATTCAGAATAATCAAATTTCTTAACTCAGAGTCATCTATATATTCACTTAATTTCAAACACTTTGCAATCGGAACCGTCATGCTGGTTTCTACGATTATTGGTGGTAATTGCTTAGAACTTTGCAATTTAATTTTTCTCACAGATCGATCAATTTGAAGATCTAGGGTGCTCCGAAAAACCTTGTTGTCGATCCCGAACGGATACTGTAAGCCTCCAAGATAAAGAATCGCGCCTGGATGCCAAAAAGACAAATCTAAAATCCTTTGCCCTGTGTATTCACCACTTTGTTTAGCTTGTCTACGGAACTCTTGAATATTTTCAAGCTTTTTTGGAGAATAGTAGAGACCAGAAACGGAATCCTTCATCAAATTTTTAGAAGGGAGATGTGTTTCATATGAAGCCGTTGATTGGGATACCACAAAACACAATAAGGAAATTGAAAGTAGGATTTGAGTTCCAATTTTAACCCCTTCAAGAGAGTAACCTTTTTTAATAATTACACTCGATTGGACATTTCGAGAAAATGAAGCAAAAAGTGTAAGTGAGATCATCAAAGGTGATACCAAATAGGATGCGCTCGTGTTAGATCCAAATTGTGTCAATACAGGGGCAGAAGTCAGCAAAAGGATTCCTAGATTAGTTTTTCCACCTTTTTTGAGAGCAAATAAGCCGCCTGTAAGGAACGCATAAATCATGAGGAGTAGATGAGGAATATCTGCACTACTGATCAGGCCTTTAAGTACAAGTGAGGCAAGAATAACAATATAAAGAAAAGCAAGAACTGTTTTTCTGATCAATGTTCTAGTGCGCTCATCGACTAGGGCACTTCGAAAAGTCAAATGTCCCACAAAAAAAATTGACCAAACAAAAAATAAGGAAATTCCAACATCCCAAATCTCATTTAGAAGATTAGATCCCTTTGGATCTAGATGTCTCAGATAAGCATAGCTTTCGGCAAAAGACTTCACTGCAAACCAATTTGCCAATATGTAGAAAGAAAAAAGGATTACGAGAATTACATTTAGTATGTTAAATACATAGCGTCCATATGTTCCAGCATTTAAATATGTATAGAGAAGAACTAATAACCAAATCATAATTCCGCTTGTTGGCCTTGCCAGTGCGACACAGAAAATTGACAGAGATAGAACTGCAAATAAAGAGATATTTTTTATTTCAAAATTAACCATCAAGAGAATAAGAAGGACTACAAAAATCGAAAGAGTTAAAACAATCCATTGGTAACTGGGTGTTATCAACAAGTATCGAAAATTAGCAGGAATTGTTAGAAAAGTTACACTTAAAAGCAATATATCTGGGAGCCATATTTTCGAGTCCCTCAATCTATGGATTCGCATAAACGCTCTCACCAAAAAAGCAATCAAAATTGAGATCAAGATCAAACCAACGAGTCTGAAGTAATAGATGTTGAAATTTACTAAAGAAAGGAAAATAGACGTTACATCGGAAAATAAAGGGGTGTTTCCACTTTGGCCGTTCTTTGCCCTATCGACTGCGAAAGACAGACCATACGCTTCATCGGTAAGCCCAAACCCAATTCGAGATCTACTTAGGATTTGATAGAGCTGTATTACTAAGGTTGAGGACAAAAGAATCAAAGCAATGAATACTAATTTTGAATATTTGTTTCTTGATTGATGCCCATTAGTGCGTTGTCCTGTCAATGAAATTCCCTCACCACAGTTTAGGTAATGACTCTTTAAGCCCTTGACTAATTACAAATCCGAGTTTTTTGATCTTCGTAGAATCCACCGAGTATCGAAGATCATGCCCTTTACGGTCTTGAACGAAACTAATGCCCGAATCCTGAGTAGGATTATTCTTTAGGAGTAATTGCGCAAGTTCTAAGTTGCTCAGCTCTTCCCCTGAACCAATATTGTAAATTTCCCCCTTAGAGCCAAAGTTAATGACAGTTTGAATTCCACTGCAATGATCTTCTACATGAATCCACTCTCGAATATTCATCCCATCGCCATAGACTGAGATCTTCTTTCCCTCTTTTAGATTCTTAATTGCTAGTGGGATAAATTTCTCTGGATATTGGTTTGGACCGTAATTGTTACAACATCGTGTAACCCTCGCATCTAGTCCATAAGTTTGAACATACGATCTGACGAGCATATCTGAAGCTGCTTTGCTTGCCGAGTACGGAGAATTTGGAAGTAATGGATCTGTCTCGACCGAACTTCCATTTTCGACTGATCCATAAACTTCATCGGTAGAGATATGTAAGAAAGTTTTTGCCTTTTTCTTAACCGCTGCAGAGAGTAAAACTTGAGTTCCTAAAACATTTGTCATAATAAATTCTGACGGACCACTAATCGAACGATCTACGTGAGACTCTGCTGCGAAATGAACAATGACAACCCCTTCATCAACACAGGCACTTACTAATTTTGGGTCGCAAACATCTCCCTGAATGAAAGTAAACCTTGGATCATCGAAAATTTGTTTGAGATTTTCAAGCGACCCCGCATAGGTCAATTTGTCCAAAACTTTAACCGAATCAACGGGACCTAACTGGTCAGAAAGTAGCATCCGCACATAATTAGAGCCAATAAATCCTGCTCCGCCTGTTACAAGATAGTCCACGGTTCCCCCAGTTCAATCAAAAGCCTACTATTCTAATTCCATGAAAGGTGTCATTCTCGCTGGTGGAAAAGGTTCGCGCCTTCATCCTTTAACGGGGGTGGTGAGTAAACAATTGCTTCCTGTTTATGACAAACCATTAATTTTCTATCCGCTTTCAACCTTAATGCTTGCTGGAATTCGAGAAATCCTGATCATAACTACCCCTGAAGACCAGCCACTATTCAAAAAAGTTTTGAGGTCCGGTGCTGACTTGGGCATAACTATTTCATATGCAATTCAAGAAGAACCTAAGGGGCTTGCGCAAGGCATTTTGATTGCAAAAGATTTTTTAGCTGATAGTTCCTTTGCTTTTATTCTTGGAGATAATCTTTTCTACGGTCAGGGGCTTGGTCGCGAACTACAAAATTTCCAAAATGTGAAGGGTGCCCATGTTTTTGGATATGCAGTCTCGAATCCAACTGACTACGGTGTCGCAACAATCAATGCAGACGGTCGTGTTCTCGAACTTGAGGAAAAGCCCCAAACACCAAAATCAAATATTGCAATTACTGGGCTCTACTTCTATGACAAGAGAGCGGTTGGCTTTGCCGAAAAACTCCGACCCTCGAAGCGTGGTGAAATTGAGATCACGGATCTAAACAAGGTTTATCTCGAATTGGACCAACTTTCCTGCACCATTCTCTCGCGGGGCACTGCGTGGCTGGATACTGGTTCATTCAATGGGTTACACGACGCTTCCACTTTTGTGCGAATCACAGAAGAGCGAACTGGCTTGCGTATCGGTGATCCAAATGACGTGGCAAAAGTTCAGGGTTGGATATCTTGAGAATCCCAGTAATGAAACCAAAGCTTGCGACTTTCGAGCAAGTTGCTCCGTTTCTCCAAAGAATTGACCAAAGTAATATTTATTCTAACCATGGCCCTCTGGTGCGAGAACTGGAAGAGGAATATTCAAAGTATCTCCAAGTAAATAAAGATTTAGTTGTAGCACTTTCTAATGCCACTCTAGCGATTCAAGGTCTGGTTTCGATTTCGAAAAATTCAGACTGGATAGTGCCTGATTACACATTTTCTGCAACAGGATTAGCCGTACTTAATGCAAACCGAAATTTGCACATTTGTGATGTCAATCTGTTTGATTGGAAGATTGATGTCAATTTAATTTATGAAAGGCAAAAATCGTTTGGAATCATCCCTGTCATGCCTTTTGGTGCCGAAATTGATTTCTATCCATATAGAGATTTTGAAGATGTCATTGTTGATGCAGCAGCATCCTTGGGAACAATCCCTCCAATCTTCAGTGAGATGCCAGAATCGTGGGCTGTTGTTTATTCCTTACATGCGACGAAGGTATTAGGTGCCGGCGAAGGAGCAATTGTTGTATGCGGAAATATTGGCCAGGCAAATTCACTAAGAGCTTGGAGTAACTTTGGGTTTACGTCAGACCGTACTTCAGAAATTCAAGGTACAAACGCAAAAATGTCAGAAATGAGTGCAGCTTACGGGCTCTATTCAGTAACAAATGAAAAAGTAGAAAAAACTGAGTGGCTAAAAAGTCAAGGATTTGTTGCCACTCAAACTAAAGAATTCACCTGGAGCACTTTTGTAAACTCTAGGCCACAATTTCACCCCTATTGGATTGCTTCTTTCAAGGATGAAGAGGAGAAGAGGATTGTCATTGAAAAACTTAATCAGGTGGGAATTCAAAGTAGGGAATGGTGGGCTAAGCCCTTGTCTTTACAAAAGGCCTTCTCTGAATCAAAAACTTTTTCAATAAATGGAAATGCAAGATTTCTATCGGGCGTCCATCTGGGTCTGCCGATGTATCAAGATTTATCTGCAAGTGTCGTACATAATATTTGTGAAGTGATCCAAACCAGTCTTAAATAGTGGATTTCAAAAAGATTAAATTTGGCAGTCTCAATCCTTGATTATATAAGTTGGACGCTCTCTATTTAAGTCGTAAATTCTAAAAATGTACTCCCCGATTAAACCGGTAGCCATGATTTGTAGTCCACCAAATACTAAGAGAGCGCAGAAGATTGCACTAAACCCATTGAAGGGGGCAGTTCCTTTAAAATAACTTACAACTGTTAGGGCTGCAAAAAAGAAACCAGTTATCGCGGCGATAAATCCTATGCGGGTAATAATCTTTATTGGCAGATAAGAAATATCTATTATTGAATCCACAAATACTTGAAATCTGCCAGAAAAAGAATATGAAGATTTTCCATAGTGGCGTTTTTCTCGAACGTAGTCAATTATGTCAGGATTAAATCCGAGGCTTAAAATGTCACCTTGAAAAAATCTAAAGCGACCCTTTAGTGCAAGTAAATGCTTAACTACTTCTCTGTCAAGCAAGAAGTAATCAAAGCCACCCTTAGGGATATCGTGCGGCCCTCGACGAAGAAAATAATATGCCAAGAAGCTTGTTGACTTTTGTAGTACCCCATCTTGTCTGACTTTCCTTGCGCATATTACGACCTTATTTCCGGCGGTGTAGGAAGTTAACATCTCGGACAATAATTCTGGAGGATCTTGCAAATCTGCAGAAATATTCACGATGGCATCACCATTCGAGACTGACATTCCGGCAAGGATTGCACTCATCTGTCCAAAATTTCTGGATAGGGCAATTTTTCGAATCTTGAGTGTTGTTCCATTATTTATGTACTTTTCTATCTCAGCCATACTTTTGTCTGGTGTTCCATCGTCGACGACAATTATTTCAAAATCAAAAGAATCCTTGTTTGTTTGAACAGTCTTTTCAAGACGAGTCAAGAACGGTCCTATAGACTCTTCATTCTTGTATACAGCCACAACGATGGACAACGTTTTTCTGATTGTTTTTTGCATCTAGTATCCACCTGGAGTCCATAGGGCTATTATCTGAGTATCGTACCTCCGTGAACCTTTTAGTGGTCCCAGGCACGACGCTAGTCGCTCGAGAAATATGTAACTCCCTTTCCACGGCGAAGGGGATTCGACTCTTCGGAGCTGGTTACGATATCGCAACGGCAGAAAGTTTTCCGTACCGTGCTTTTGATTTTGCAGGAATTTTAGGATCAGCGAATCTGCTCGGCGAACTTGAGCATATTGTTACTCTTCGAGAAATAGATCAAATAATCTTTGCTCACGACTCATGGATCTTCGAGTTTAGAGATTTGGAATTTGTTAAAGAAGCCAAGATCATAAAGAATTCTAGTTCCGCAATTGATACATGTTCATTCAAGACTTCTACTTATAATTTTCTCCGAGAGGTCGTGCCTACGCCAGAAGTCTACAAGTCGAAGGATGAAGTATTGATTTTTCCGGTATTCCTTAAACCGAACAGAGGCCAAGGTTCAGTAGGCGCTGTAAAAATAAGTAGCCCTGAAGAATTGCATCCATTTATCGATTCAAAGGGATGTTTCAATGATCAGTGGGTTGTCTCAGAATTCCTACCTGGGGAGGAATACACTATTGATTGTTTTTCTGACTTACATGGGAACATAATGTATGCGTCTCCAAGAATACGAATATCAATTAAGTCTGGGCTCGCGGTGGAAACAAGAGTTATTGAGCATCCAGAACTTTCGATCTGGGCAAATTTAATCAGTAAAAGAATTCATTTAAGTGGACCATGGTTTTTCCAAGTTAAAGAAGATGCCAAGGGATCGTTGAAACTGATGGAGGTAGGACTGCGAATTGCTGGAGGGAGTGGTGTTCAAAGATTAAAAGGTATCAATCTCTCACAGTTATGTTTGTTGCAATTCCAGGGAACTGAGGTTGAGATACTAAACCAAAATACTTATCCAAATAAATTAGGAAGTCAAATAAATTTTGGTTTTGATTTTAAAGAAATTTATGTTGATTACGATGACACAGTAATTCTAAATTCATGCTTGAACCATGAGTTAATTAAATTCTTAAAGCTTCAGGGTTCAGAGGGCATACCAGTGACGCTAATTACTCGTCATTTGGGTAACCTCGAGAAATCCCTTGCTGATTTTCACATCCGACACATCTTTAGCAGAATCATTCATGTAACCGATGAGAATCCCAAATCCAAGTATGTGGATACTAAAAGTAATTTTCTTTTTATTGATGATTCATTTCGCGAACGCCTAGATGTCTCGCTACAATTTGGAAATAAGGTGTTAGTTCTAGACGAGTCTTTTGTGCTGGGGTGAGGAATACATGGAACAAGAAAAAGTAGTTTCTCAATTTGACCTATCTATTTATGACCAGATTCGGTCAACTGTCCGTAGTTTTCAAATTGATTCATTGAGTGTTTTGACATCACACCCCGCTCGTGTGCTTGACATCGCTCCACAGATACATGAAGGTATTTCGAAATTAGCACCTGCAGGAATCGAAGTTGAGACGCTTGACATTGATCCTCAATATAAGTCGACCTATGTTGGAGATCTCTGTGCTACGACATCAATCCCTAGTGGTCATTTTGATGCTATTTTTTGTACGGAAGTTCTAGAGCACGTCTCTAATCCATTTCTAGCAATTAATGAAATTAGAAGAATTTTAAAACCGGGAGGATACTTGTTTGCCTCAAGCCCCTTTGGTTTCCGAATTCATGGTCCCTTACCAGATAATTGGAGAATCTCTGAACATGGTTGGCGTGAGTTGCTGAAAGCTTTTGAAGAGATCAAGATTTCGCCTTTAGAAGATCCCAATCGATTCTTGATGCCCTTCCACTATTGTGTTCGTGCTAAAAAGCTTAATTAAGATTTAATTTTTTCTGACTTGAAAGGCAACTGCACCCCAAGTGGATCCAATTAGATCTAATTCAACATCTTGAAATAGATAGTTTTGAATAATCAGTAGCTCTTCAGGATCAAATGCTTCGTCAAAATAAACTATTGAATTTTCGCAAAATAGATTTTGGTTCTTGCACACTTGATAGGCGTGTAGGGTCGGCTCAAACAAGTCAAAATCGAACAAAAAGATATTCTGTTTTGCAGCACGAAGTTCAAATTCTGAGGTAAAGGTTTGAGTTACATCCCCAATAATCCAAGTTAGTCTTTCATCTTTAATTGGCGGAGGGTTTCCATCTGTAGAAAACGTTCCCCGCGCTAAGTTTCGCCATGCGGTCGGAAGCCCCGTAAAGAGATCAAACCCTTGATATTTAACATTCTGCTTGATTCGGGTTAAAAAATAGTTGGTGGTGTACCCATATGCCACGCCAAATTCGTAGATATTTGCTTCCATTTGAATATTTTCTATAATTTTGTTCCACAATATCTCGCGGCTTGAAACATGTTTAGTTGTGCCGAATTTGACTTTGAGGACAGATTGTAAGCGCAATATGTCTCCGGCAGTTGTAAAAAAATATGCTACTTTGGTTTGAAAAATAAATCTTTTGCACAAGAAATTTGCAACCAGCCCCTTAATTTTCGAAACTGAATTTGGATCAGTGAATTTTAGATTTACTGGCATCGACTCAATCCAACCGTACGACACCACTGGGCGTCATCAAGTGCACCGCAACTATCCCTGACTCACCATCATTTCTTGATGGGTCAATAAACTCAACATCTGTGCCATTTAATCCAGCGAGAATCTCTGTCTTAAACCAT
>Ga0209550_10004310_pt1 | contig 13485 bp, 14 predicted proteins | sample LauGreSuBDMM15SN_2_FD_187567 | JGI IMG/M metagenome (GOLD analysis project Ga0209550, IMG submission 187567) | Freshwater lake microbial communities from Lake Michigan, USA - Su13.BD.MM15.SN (SPAdes) (version 5) | ecosystem: Environmental > Aquatic > Freshwater > Lake | place: Lake Michigan... | reverse complement strand
TTTGGGACTTCCTTCTTAACCGGTTTTGTACTGCAGAAGCAACCGTCGCTGCCTCTAACCACTACTACGAATCCTAGCCCTAGATGTAGCGGGGAAGGGACAAAACGGACATTTCGTCGTTAATCGAAAGATCTATTGGAATTTGATCAAGAAATCTGGCCGGTTCTTGGCATTCGGTGCATCCAAGCCAGGTATCGGGAGCTCTTTTCGATACTCCTCAGAAGTCAGAATATCCGTAGCTCTTAGCAAGGTGATCTCAAAGACTTTTGGAAATCCGTTGCTGCCCAAAGTTTCGAAATTGTTAGCGTGAAGGTGGGCAATAATGAAATTCTCAGCCAAATTGCTAAGAAATTTCCTTAGTTCGTCAACATGTTTATCAAAATCGTGAATTTCAATTAACAGAAATTCAAACCTAGTTTGATTTTCAGAAATTAGTCCTAATATCTCCCACTCAGAACCTTCGATATCAACCTTCAAACCAATCTTCGCATCGATTGGATACTCTGATAAAACTCTCTTGAAGCTTTCCGCGCTTATACGAATCTGGTGATGAGTATTCTTGGAACTTCTTGACCAGAATGAAATATAGGCTTTTAGTCGCAGAAATCTAGCCAGAAAGTTTGATTTTGATTCTCGAAATAAAGAGAACTTCAAAAATCCATTGAAGGCTTTTCGAATAAAAAAAGAAAGGGAAACCGTGTCATCATAAATATCTATGGGTGCCTTTAGGTTAATTGTTGATATTGCCTCTTCGAATGACCAATTCTCACCAAGTCCCAAGGAGAGAAAGGCTTCTGAATTATTGATAGCCGAAATAGTTATGGCGTATCCGCCATCGGTGCGGTTTCCAATTCGACATAGGTCCTCAACAATTTTTGGAGCTAAGAATTGGAGTTCAGTTGGGCACTTAACATGTACAGAATCATTCATCTTTAGTCGCCACCAAGAAAAGACTTACACCAAAAGGTAGAATTGAAATCCAGCGATCAGGAAGAAGTATGATTCGAAGAATTAAACTCACTAGCCGGCTATTTTCTCGCAGATGAGAATCCCCCGGATCGTTTCCTGCGATTTTCCTTTGCAGATATACAAGTGGGAAAACGGTCGAATAGGTGTATCTAATTGAGGCAACTGATAGCCCAGATTTCTGTACAAGCTGGCGCAATTCATATTTTGTATACCTTCTGAAATGCTTCAAATAAACATCGTGCCCGCTCCACAGGCTCATTAGCGCTGGAACGGTGATGAAGAAAATAGATTTACTATCAGCCTCAGAAACTATCTCTTTTAAGAAATTCTCATCATTCTCTATGTGCTCTAGGACATCGGTTAAAAGGAAGTGCGTAAAGCCAGAATAATTTACCGAGCGACGATAAGTGATTCCATCCTTTGATTCTGATTCAATTTCGTAGCCGGTATCAATTGCGACCACATTGTCCACAAACTCTTGTCGTAAAAGTTCTTTGCTGAAGAGAGCAGACCCTGCACCAATATCTACTAACGATTTTGTACCTTCTTTTCTCCATAAATTTGACTGACTAATAAACCAATACTTGTGCCGGTAATACCAATGTTTAATGGGATCTTTCACTCCAACTTCAATGAGATCCAATTGGGTTATCTCTTTCTTTAAGTAGTTTTAAAACTTGTCTGCGCGCTATCAAAAGCTCTAGAAAAATACTATAGAACTTTATGGATTTTAACTTAGATCCTGCAACATCATTCCAATAAAATAACGGTTCTTCCCAAACATTCAGGTTCCCCTTGTTGTTGATTCCGATTCGAGTGAGTAGTTCAACATCGACAAACCAGCGAGTAGAAAAATCAGATTTGATTGCATCTCTGAACGATCTGGAATTTAAGAACAACTTATAACCACTTTGCGTGTCATATGGAGCATCACTCCATTTTCTGGTCAACACAGTTGCGATCAATCTTCCCAAATAATGCCTAGTTGATTTGCGCTTAATCTCACGACCTGAAAGTGAAACACGTGAAGAAATAACTGCATCTGCTGGCTGCGCGATTGAATTACTTATTCGCTGAATCGCGATGTTGGCTAGACGGAAAATATCGTCTTTTGAAAAGGCCCCATCCGAGTCTAGGTACCCAAGTACTTCTATCTCTGGTTCAGTTTCTAACATTTCCAAGAAGCCTTTACGAATTGCATTACCCTTACCGCCATTTTTGGAGCATTTTGATACGCGTGAAGGCGTACCAGTACATACATCTTTCAGGATTTCCAAAGTCCTATCCGAACTACCGTCGTCAATAAAAAGCCATCTGATCTCGCTCTCTGCCCTGACTATCTCTTTCCAGTATTGAATTGGGAAGCGACTTTCTTCGTTATAGCAGGGAACAATTATGGCAATTCTTTTATCCATTTTTTTCCTTCAAGACTTTTTATCACTTATATGAGAGATATAGATGACCAGTGAGAGGATCGTAAGTGCGTACGTATATCGTCCATTACTTCCTATATATGCAATCGCACTCAGCGCCGTCCAGATAAATACTGCAGAGAGCAAACTAATTGATACTCGATCAATTGTAATTCCATTTTTTCTCTTTTGCAGATACTTTTTTACCGGTAATAAGAACAAGATCATCACCAAGGCAAGCAGTGAATAGATGTGCAAAGTAATTGCAATGTCATAGGGAATCCTGTATGTCCCAAGTATTTTCGTAGGCGTTGTTTTAGCTGAAAGAATACTTATGTTGCGAGAATCTGAAGCTATGAAGAGTTTATTTGCAAACAGTATTTTGTTTTGTAAGTACGTAACGGGATCAGTAATTATAAAGTTTATCCAAGTGGATTTAAGTGCCTCATAATTTCTCATATCGCCAGCTTTAACTAGGCTAAAATCAAATTCCAATCCTTCGGAAGAAGTATTTATCGCCTGAGTTAAACTTAGCCAGGTATCCGGACGGTATAACTGACACGCAATTTTTGGATAATTCGGATCGGTTGTGAAAAGCGTGAGCGCTTTTTGAGCCTTCATACCTGTCCTAGTATTTGTTGTATAGCAATATGTTGCGGCAGTATCCATCAGCATCACTTGCTGTTCAGGGAAGCTCTTGTTTAGGCGCAAACTTTTTGCCGCGAGAAACTCAAGCGCAACTGGGGAAACTGCGATCGATACCACAATCATTACAGCAGCTGATTTTCTCAGTCTAAACTTAGAACTTTGAAAAGAAAGAAGAATAATTGGAATGATTGCGACAGATAACCAAGGTCTAAAGCTCATCGCAAAGCAGATGATTGCTAGTGAACCAACGATCACTCTCATTGAACTTTGATCACGTAGGTTGGAATTTAACGTTGCATATCCGACAATTAGCAAGCTAAACATAAGTCCATCACGCGTCATCTGCGATCCAAAAACCAGTGCCGAGTAAGCAAGAAGACACTTAATCACGTAAATTCCTCGAGTTTGATTTTTCATTAGGAGGAGTTTCTGCAACCCCAATGAGGTTAATGTGATTTGGATGATGGCAAGCCAGATTTGCCATCTAAAGCCAAGGTTAGGGATGTGCGCGTAGACTAATGTTGAAATACCGCCCCAAAAGTCTGTTCTAGTACCAGTCAAATAATTATTTCTTGCGTTTACTATGTCTTCGCCATAAAAACTTGGGATTTGAATTAAGAAAGTTATTACCGCAAAAATAGAAATAGTATTTATTTTTTCTCTCGCAACTACTACTAGCTTCGATCGCAAATTTTTGGTCACAATTGAAGTCCCATTCGATTACTAACTAATTTTTCATATTTATCAATGTCCGAGTTAAGCAAGAAAAGATCTAAATCTTCAGGGGTACCCAACCCATGAACATCTGTCTCAACATCCCCAACACAAAATGTAGATATTTTTCCACCTTGTTTAAGCAGATAGGTATACGAAGGAGCAACATAGAATTCACCATTTACTTTTAAGCTATCGGCTTTCATCGCGTTGATCGCATTTTTAGCAATCAATGCTGACTTCCAACCGTACACACCAACTGTCGCCTCATCAGAAACGGCAACTTTCTCAACTACATTGATAACTTCTCCGTTCGAATCTCTCTCAACATATGACCATTTGCTATCGGTTGCGTTCATGGTCAGAATTTGCCCTTCGCTATTCCCAGATCTAACGCTTTCGATAAATTGAGAAATATCCGATGAAATAAACTGATCTGAATTGGCCGAAAGCACTGCTTCTGTATTAGGAATTTGATCAAGTGCATACTGCAACGTAGTTGCTGCGCCATCAGTTAATTCATCTAACTCAATAAAATGAATAATATTTTTTACCTTAGAAACAAATGTTTCCATTTTTTTAGGAATATTATCTTCTTTGCGAGTAATTATCCAAATCTCGTCTTGAGAAATTAATTGAAAATTTGCGATGACCCAACCGATCATTGGAATATCAAGAACTGGAATTAATGGCTTTGGTGTATCGATACCAATCGCCCTGAATCTGCTACCCAAGCCGGCAGCCGGAATGACTAAATTCAATTTCATATCTAACCAAGGACTTTGTCATTTGGAAGTGATGGGGTTTTAACGCAAACTAAGGAGGAATCTGTTAGTGATTCAAATTCTGCAAACTCTCCCGGTGGAATCGTAATGACGTCACCTTTAGAAAAGATTTCGCCGCCCAATCGAATTTGACCTTCGATAACAACTGTTATCTCCGTGGCTTCAATCTGTTTGTGAAGTGGCTCTTGCTCGCCTGCTTTAAACCATTTCACAGCAATTTCATAATCTTTAGAGTGTAGGAGTACGGGTGAAAAATCCCCAACAAACCAACCTTTAATGAATTCATTCATTTTATTGACTTTCATTTTTGTACCTCTTTTCTGACGCGATAGCCTCATCGAGGCTTGAAAACCGGTAGTAACCTTCTTCATCAATTTGAAATAAGTTTGGGTTAAGCCCTTTTACTACGGCGTAATTCAACGAAGGCGCCAAGAAGAATAAGCCCTTCGTTTGGATGTTGTTCATGATTGCCCATTCAGCGCACTCTATGAAGAGGTGGCCTGACTTAAAATAGAATATTCCAGCGGTCGCTTTTGAGCTAATCACCTTTTTCTCACAGACCTCTACAAGCTTTTCGTCAAGCATCCGTACGTATGAGTACTTAGGATTTTGAGAGTCAAAAACAATGAGAGAAATGTCTTGGTTTGAACCTAAAGACTGCATGCAGAATTCTTCATAGTTCCTGTAAGTGATTAGTGCATCGCCCGGTGCAATAAAGATAGGAAGATTTAGATCACAATCTCGAATTGCGATTAGCGCAGAAATGAGTGCTCCCTTGGTATTACCTACGGGAACAGTTGTGATTGTATTTGTGTCCTGGCTTAACTTAATACTTTTATCCGTGGTAGCCAGAAACGTATTTCCAGAGCAATACGTAGAAGTAATTCTTTCAATCAGATTCTCACCAGCAATGTCAAATTCGAACTTACTCACTTGAGAAAGATCAGGGAGTGAAAAGGAAGCGCTGCCTGCCGCCAAAATTAAAGTGTTGTGATTTTGGTTCATTGAAGAATCCCTGGTACCACGCCATGCAATAAATCTAAATTGACTTCATCTACCGAATTGACAGTGACAACCGTTGCGCCGCTAGCGTTGGCTGCCATAATTCCATAAGGACTATCTTCTACAATTACAGTTTCTAATGGCGAAACCCCAAGTTTTTTCATAGCAATCAAGTAACATTCCGGGTTTGGTTTCGGTTCACCCACATCTTGATTCGTCACCAATACATCCACAGAGTCAAGCAATCCCGCGTAAGTCAGCATGAATTCGGTAGTTTGACGAATACTATTTGTGACTACGCCAACTTTTATGTTTTTGTTCTTCAACTTGGAAACAAGTACTTGATGTGAAACATTAGGAAAGCATTTCTGTGCTGCTATCCGCAAGGTTCGATCTTGTTTAACCCGGTTTATCATTCCGTGAATATGCTCAGGAAGTCCAACTTCATTTGTGAGCATTTGCAACTTCTTGGAAGTGGAAAGACCGTCATACCTGTCTTCGTGCATCTCGCGGGTAATTTCATAGCCAAATATTTGTAAAACTTCATTCAATGCTTCATAGTGCCATTCCTGAGCATCTATCAACACTCCGTCCATGTCAAAAAGTACTGCTTTTATTTCACTCATCAAATGTTGCCTTCAACTTATCCGGATGATCACTACAAATTCCAAATTCAGCTATCCCCTTGGAATGTAAGAAGTGGAAAAAATCCCAGGCACTTTCAATCGCTCGACCATGAAGTTCGGGAGAGACAAATACTACGAAATGCTTTTCAATCAAATTTAGAATTTTTGGGGATTTGATCCACCAATCTGAATGGAAACCGTCAATCCATAGAAATTGCGGCTCCCATGGCAATTCAGTCTCGTACTCGCTCAATCTAAGTGCATGAGGTAATCCTTTTTCTTTTATTTTTACCATCTCTGGGATTGAGCCATCAAAGAGAAATGTGTGCTGATTTGGATATTTTCTTGTAAAAGCTTCGTACTGTTTCAAAAGCCCATCTTCTTTAATATTCAGGGCCACTGGAATTTTTGAAAAATCAATTTCATCGACGGCTAAGGGGTTTAAATCGCCATATGGATCGTGAGAGATAACAAGTGAATCGTTTTTGCTCCTGAAGTCAGTCTCTACTCCATAACCAGAAAAGCGCACAGCCTCAATGGATTGCCGGGAATTCTGTTGATCAGGGGTCTCCCACATCCCACGGTGCGCATAAATCAATGGGTGAATATCCACGAAGCGACTTTACCGTGCGACTTCCTCAAATCGTTTGAGATAGGACCTAGAAGCAGTTTAATTGGCTTATGAACGTGCATGAACGTCTAAATCGATTCTTTCCCAAGGGGCGTAAGGGCCAGAGAGCCTATTTTTTAAAGTTCCTACATAGGTTGTTTCGATTAAGTTCCGAAAAACTCAATCTATTCGCTACTTACGACATTGTAGAACTTAATCACGAGGCCAACGAAGTACCTCTAATCAAAGATCATGCACGGGTTGGCATTGTCATTCAAGGTCCAATCATTCCAAGAACAACTCTGGAAATCTGCATGTTCTATAAAAAGATATACCCACGGGTTCGAATAGCTCTCTCAACATGGGAGGGTGAAGATACTGATCCATTTAAAGGGCTCCAAGGCGAGCGTTTCGCCGTAATTCAATCCGTAAAGCCAGTAACGCCTGGGCCTTCAAATATTAATTTGCAGATTACGTCAACGATTGCAGGAATCAACCAGCTGAGAGATCAGGGTTGTACCTATATCCTGAAGACTCGAACTGATACATTATTAGGAAATAGCTCATTTTTGAACTACTTGATGTGGATGCATTCTAAAGGGAAACAAAACGCCCTGGTATTTTCAAGTTTTAACTCTTTCCTGTTTAGGCTTTTCTCTCCATCAGATCAGGTTATGTTTGGTGAGGTCACAGACATCGCACGGTTTTGGTCGATCGACTTGGTTCCTGATGACAATGAAATTGATTTCCCTGAGAAATACTTATTTAAGAAGTATCTTGAATCATACGGATATAAAACTCACGAAGATATAAAAAATTATTTAACTGCACTTCGTGATTACGCTGTAATTGCCGATCATGAGCAATTGGGCCAAATATGGAATAAGGGGGCTTATACGGCGCTTAATTACCGTTGGCGAGGAGAAAAATTTCCTAACCGTATGACACAGTTATCTTCATGGCATTGGGAAATGCTCCAAGATGAGTTATCTTATTTTGAAAAATTAAACAATTCTTTAAACTAAATTACAGTCCCATTAACTGGGCTTGTTTATCGAATTCTGGAATATTCCTTCTTAGCTCGTCAAATGTTCCCGACATCTCTAATTTTCCCTTTGCCAAGTAGTGAATTACGTCAGATTCTTTCACTGTTGAGAGTCTGTGTGCGATCATCACAATTGTGACGCCGCCTTTTAGATTATGGACTGCTTCGGAAATGCTCGCCTCAGTAGTGCCATCCAGTGAGCTTGTTGCTTCATCTAAAACCAGAAGTTTAGGTTTGGTGAACATGGCACGTGCAATTCCGAGCCGTTGACGCTGCCCACCGCTTAACTTGGCTCCGCGATCTCCGACGGGGGTATCAAGTCCTTCGGGTAACTCTCTAATGAATTCTGCAAGTTGAGCGACTTCGAGTGCTTGCCAAATATCCTTCTCGTCAATCTCATTAGAAGAATAACCAAGGCATACATTTTGTCTAACGGTTCCGTTAGAAATCATCACATCCTGTGGCACATATCCAATCGCACCGGGCCAAAGCTTTATCGCACTCGCAGGCGTATGGCCTTGAATTTGAACGTCCCCGCTGTCAGGTTTCAAAACCCCCAAAATTACATCAATTATTGTTGTTTTCCCAGCACCGGATGGGCCGACAAAAGAAACAACTTGACCCTGGTTGATATGTAATGAAATATCTTTAACGGCGGGTATCTTTTTAGTCGGATATGTCAGGGAAATATTCTCGAGTTTAATTTCGCCAGTAAATCCAATGTGTTCAAAATTTAAGTCATCAACTTTTTCGCTACCTAGGCTTAATTCTTCTAATTCTTCGATCAAATCAAGTGTTGGTCCTGCTGATCCAACGCTTGATCTAATACTTACCGCACCTTGCTGTAAACGTAATATCGCTGGAGAAATACGTGTACTGGCAGCCATGAATACCGCCAGCACTGCGAACGCGCGTGCGGCATCATTTACAGCGAATTGCAGAGCGGCGATTCCTAATGAACCAAGTACTACTGTAATCTCAATTACATACTTACTAATGTTTGGCATGAAAGCTCTTTCAGCTATAACGTCAGCTAATTTAAAACGAATGCGGCCCAATTCGCGAGAATAAAAGCTTCGGCGATTGCGTACGACAATTTCACGATAAGAATTAAGAACTTCAAGAGTTTTTTCTGAACTTTCAATTTCTAGAAATCTCTGCTCTTCTCCAAGTCGAACCGCGCGAACTTGCATAAGTCGGTAGAGAATGTATGCAATAGCAGCAAAAACTATGAATGTGCTCAGTGCGACAATTGGATCCACAATAAATAATCCAGCTGCGAGTATAACTAGCAGCGAAGTATCGCTAATAATTGCTACCGTCGTTCCAAGCACATTCATCGTTATAGAGTTGACTCCAGAAGATACCGCATAAAGTGTTTGTTGCATTGACCTGGATTGCATTTTCACTAGCGGCTGTGCCAAGACTCGTGAAGTTAAATTTGCAGATATAGCTGCGCTTCTTCTTGATAAGAAGAAAATTGTCTTTCGAATAAAAATTACAGAAAAGAACGTTTTAGAAATCAACAATGTGGCAGCCAGTAATCCGATCAAGGTTGCCTGTGACTGCAGAGTGTTGTCATCAAGGCGTAGAAATTCCAGCACTATTGAGACTCGATCGCCTGGGCCTCTGGCCTGAACTCCAGTTATTGCTAATGCGCCAAGAATTCCCACTAGCGCGACGCCAGCTAAATCGAGCAAGCCAAAAGAAATCTGGATTGCTACGACCGCAATGATTTTTTTTCTATCTGATGACGAGAGGATGCGAACGGAGCGCGCTATAACGGAATTGCTAAACATTAATGCTTTCCTCTCATTGATAGTCGGAGTCTACCTATAGGGAACCGATAATGACTGAGCTCTATAGTAAATTATCCATATGCCAGAAACCTTGCTTCTAACCACTGGCATCTTCCCACCAGATTCAGGAGGTCCATCGAAGTTTGCGATGGAATTTGGAGTTTGGGCCTCTCAGAAAAATATAGAAGTTACGGTTCAAACTTATTCAGACAATCAGAATTTATTGGCAAACGGTGAAAAAATTAAGGTATTTCGAATTCCTCGATCTCACTCGCTCCCACTTAGATACGCACTGATGATAAAAGGTGTCGGGGGCCATGCCTCTCCAAGCGGTTCAGTATTGGCTGTTGGCGCTTTCCTAGAAACTTACATCTCTTCAATAATCTACAGATTTAGTTATACGGTCAAAGTGCCCGGAGATATCGTTTGGGAGCGTGCTCGAAATAATAATGTGACAAACCTGGACATCGCAGAATTTCAACTAGAAAAATTAAACTTTAAATATAGAGTATTTAGAAAACTCTACTCAAACAGTCTGAAAAAAGCGCGGGTTGTTATAGTTCCATCGCGTGGACTCTATAACCTATGTATTCAGTGGGGGGTGCCTAGAGAGAAACTTCACTTAATTTACAACTCGGTAGAACTACCGGAATCATCCGCAGTACCAAAGGGCGAATATGAATATGATTTAGTGACGGTCTGCCGTCTCGCTCCCTGGAAAGGGGTTGACGAACTTATTCAATATAGCGCCAAGCGAAATCTCAGGTTAGTGGTTGCAGGTGATGGACCAGAAAGAGCAAAGCTTGAGGATTTAGCTAAAGTATTAGATGCAAATGTGACATTCTTGGGAGAAATTTCAAGTCAATCTGTAAATCAACTCTTTAGCGAGAGCAGAATCTTTGTGCTAAATAGTTACTATGAAGGTCTCCCTCATGCACTTATCGAAGCCAGGGTTGCTGGATTAGTGTGCGTCGGTCGCGCAGGTACCGGTTCTGAGGAAGTTATCAATGATGATATCGATGGCTACCTAATTCGCTCAGATAGGCCCCTGGATGAAACCTTGGATCTAGCAATTGCATCAACTACAAAGTCAAAAGATTTTATTCAAAGAGCTAGGGATGATGCCCGTTCTCGGTTCAATAAGGCAACTAATTTCAGTGAAATTTCTAAGATTATGCAAGGAAGTAATTAAGTGCGTAGAACAATTTTTCTACAATCCAAGTTCCCCGATGATAGTTTAGAACTTTTGAGCCTGTTCGAAAGATGGAGTAAATACGGGGAAACAGTGCAGAAACATTCTGACGAAGATGGAGTTTGGCTCTTTTCTGCTGACTTCCAACAAGGTCAAAAAGCTCAGCAGTTGAAAATTCAAAACATCAAATTCTTCAAATCCGTTGAAGGGAATGTAAATACTCTAAGAAGAGTATTCGCGCTGATGCATGAAATCAGGCAAAGCCGCTCTAAATTCACATTGGTTTGTGGCGATAATCAAAAATCTTTGTTGATTGGTATTTACCTGAAATTGTTCAACAGATCTAAGGTACGGATACAAACTCAATTTCATGGTGATACCTACACCTTTAGATTCAATAAAGGCCTTCGTGGAATCATTCGAGTCTGCTTATCTCGAATCGGAATTATTTCTTCTGACTCGATAAGAATCGTCTCGGCGTTTCAAATGGGGGAGATTAACTCCTTTGCTCCAAAATCTCATCAAAAATTTGTGCTGGCGCCTATTCCGATCAATTACTCTCGAATTGCAATTCCCTTAAATAACAAGACCGTTGATCTCTCATTTATTGGCAGACTTCACCAAGAACGTGGAATTGTTGAACTAATTAAAATTATTAATCTGGTCAAAGATGCGTTTCCAGAAATAAGTATCGTCATAGCTGGTGATGGGCCAATGCGCCCACTGGTCGAGCAACAACTCTCATACTGGATAGATAATGGCGATGTAACGATGCGCGGTTATTTGAGTGGTGATCAAATCCACGACCTTTACTCTGAAACAAAGGTGTTGATTTCAACCGCGCCTCGAGAAGGTTACGGACTAACTCTGCGCGAAGCAGCATTGAGTCAAGTGCTTGTTATAGCGCGGCAATCGAAAGGGGCTTGCGAGGCGCAAAATTCATATCCTGAGCAAATCAAGACGTTTTCAACCTTAAACGAAGCTTTCAAGTTGGTTCAAGAATCTCTAAATCAAAAAAATAATTCAGCCGCATCTGGTCAAATTGATGCACAAATGCAACTAGATTCAGAGAGTCTAATCAGGCTGATAAATTCGTGGCTCGATAATTAGTAGGTTGAGTTAATCCACTCGGCCAGGTACTCCTTTATTCCATCTCGCTGAGCCCAAGCTATAGTCTCTTTAACTCCAGATTCTAAATCGATCGCAGGATTACTTTTTGTTAATTCGTTTAACTTTGAAACATCCGCGCACGTAAACCTGACGTCGTTGGGATTGCTAACCGATTCTAAAACTAAGGGAGCTGAACCAATCTGTTTGCTTATGACATCGATAAGTTCATTCAACGAATGCGGGCTACCTCCACCTATATTCACAACATCAGAAAAACCAGCAGGCCTAGCTGATAACTCAAGTGATAAATTCTCAATTGTTCCAGTTATATCGTCTACAAAAGTAAAGTCTCTTTTTACTTCTCCTGCGCCAAATTTCTTGAATTCTGATCCATTCAAAATAGAGTCGATTATCCTGAAGTAGGCCATATCTGGTCGCCCCCAAGGTCCGTAAACAGTAAAAAAGCGCATCCCTCTGGCCCGAGTTTTGCTTCCAGCAATAAAAGCAGGTGTGAGAATTTCATTTGCTAACTTTGTTGCTCCATAAATACTTATTGGACGTATAGATAAATCATCTTCTTTATACGTCGTTTCGGTTGAATTTCCATAAACACTTGATGAGGATGCATAGAGAATCTCTGGAATTGATTCTTCAATGGCTGTTTGTAGTACATTGGCAAAGGCCACAAGGTTATTCTGTATATATTGATAGCTCTTACCTAAAGGTGTGCGAACTCCAGGTTGTGCTGCTAGATGAATAATTACATCCGGTTTAAAACCTCTAACAATTTTTTCAACATCAGTAATATCTGATAAATCAATCCGTTTAACTTCGATGCCATTTGGAGTCAAAAATTCTCCGACCCGAAGTTCCTTGAATTTTGGAGAATAATACGGGCTGAAATTATCCACCCCGAGGACTTCATTACCCGATTTTGCCAAACGAGCCGAAAGATTCGAGCCTATGAAGCCAGCTGCGCCAGTAACTAAATATTTCAATGCTGCAACCTTTCGACTGCTCACTTCAATGATGGGTCAAACTCTACACTAGGCGAGTGAAATCAAATTCGAACTTGTTAGTTTTCAACTTTGTTATGGACTCTCAAGATCCTTTGCTTTCGCACCAGTATGAGGCTGTTAAGGCGCTAGCAAATTCTTTCAAAAAGATAACAGTCATCACCGGGAGAGTTGGAAAGATCGAGTCAGATCCAAGGCTTCGGATCATCTCTACAAATTGGCGACCCGGCCATGGCTTAAGTAACCTCCTCCGATTATTTGCAAAGGCGATACCTGAGATTATCCGAGGTGACTTCAAATCGGTTTTTTACCATATGACAGATTTGCAATGTGCTCTACTTTCACCACTGGTTCGCGTGCGCCGTCGGAGACAATTTCTTTGGTACGCACACACTTTTAAATCCAAATATCTAGTATTTGCATCCTGGTGGGTCACGGGAATTGTTACTTCAACCGTAGGCTCATGTCCGCTTACTGGAAAATATGTAAGGCCAATCGGACAAGCAATCGACCAAGAAAAATTTATGCCAATATCTTTTGATAAATTAGATTTTGAG